>PPYF01385932.1_pt1 | contig 13112 bp, 10 predicted proteins | sample 1559871 | NCBI WGS metagenome assembly PPYF01 (sample SAMN08240021, study PRJNA423297) | Human gut metagenome, whole genome shotgun sequencing project. | reverse complement strand
GCCGTAACACCGATTCCAATCACGTTTTATATATAGGACGAACGACGGAGCGAAAATACCTAATTTGCCCTCGAGTTTTTAACATTTGGCTCGAAATGCCTCTTAATTGTCAGGAGAAAGCGAAACAGACCTGCTTCCTTTACTGTTTTTTTCGTACCTTTGCGCCCAAATTATTAAGGTAGGGTATTTTTCTATATATAAATCAAACGTACACAAGAAGAAACCAATGGAAGAATCAAACAAGTCCGAATTAAAAGCAGAGTTGATATACGGGTTGAACGACCGACCGCCTTTGCGCGAAACTTTATTTGCAGCCTTGCAGCATTTATTGGCCATTTTCGTGGCTATCATCACCCCGCCGCTTATCATAGCCGGGGCTTTGAAGTTGGATATCGAGACGACCAGTTTCTTGGTTTCCATGGCATTGTTTGCTTCCGGCGTGTCCACGTTTATACAATGTAGGCGAATCGGAGGTATCGGTACGGGATTGCTGTGCATACAGGGCACGAGCTTTTCTTTCATCGGTCCTATCATCTCTGCGGGGCTGACCGGAGGTCTTCCCGTTATTTTCGGGGCTTGTATGGCGGCCTCTACGGTAGAAATGTTGATTAGCCGCTTATTGAAATATACCCGTAAAATCATTACGCCGTTGGTTTCCGGTATTGTTGTAACGCTGATAGGCATGAGTCTTATCAAAGTGGGGATTACGGCCTGCGGAGGTGGTGCGGTGGCCAAAAGCAACGGGACTTTCGGTAGCTTTGAGCATGTCGGCCTGGCGGCTTTGGTTTTGTTGCTGATTATTTTCTTCAACAGAAGTTCGAACCGTTATCTGCGTATGAGTTCGATTGTCATTGGACTGGTCATCGGTTACGCGGTGGCTTGGTGTATGGGTTTGGTGGACTTTTCTTCGGTGCAGAGTTATGGAGGGTTCAATATACCTGTTCCTTTTAAATACGGCTTGTCTTTTGACTGGTCGGCTTTTATCGCTTTGGGACTGGTGTATTTGATTACGGCGATTGAAGCCTACGGCGACATCACGGCCAATTCACTCATCTCGGGAGAGCCGGTAGAGGGAAAGACGTTTGTGAAACGGGCTTCCGGAGGAATTTTGGCCGATGGGTTCAATTCTATGTTGGCCGGAGTGTTCAATTCCTTCCCGAACTCAGTCTTTGCCCAAAACAACGGGATGATACAGTTGACTGGAGTGGCGAGCCGTTACGTGGGATATTATATCGCAGGATTCCTTATTTTGCTGGGACTTTTCCCGGCCGTGGGTCTGGTGTTCTCTTTGATGCCCGAACCTGTATTGGGCGGTGCCACGTTATTGATGTTCGGCACAGTGGCTTCCGCCGGAATCCGTATTATTGCAGCTCAGACCATCGACCGCAAGGCCACGTTGGTGATGGCGTTGAGTTTTTCTTTGGGATTAAGTGTGGAATTGGTGCCCGAGATTCTTTCGCAACTGCCGGAAACGGTGAGAAACATATTCTCGTCCGGTATCACGACCGGTGGTGTCACAGCTATTTTGGCCAATGCCTTGATTCGTATTAAAGAATAGGTAGAAAGGAATAGAACGGATTTGGGCAAGGGTAAAAACAACCGGATAGAGGAAGAACAGCGTACGGTGGAATTGATGATTCGTCTCTACTGTCGCTACAAGGAAGGCCACAGGACTTTATGTCCGGAGTGCCGTGAAATGTTGGATTATTCCCGTGTACGTCTATCACGGTGTCCCTTCCAGAAAGATAAGCGTACGTGCCGTCTTTGCACCATACATTGCTACCGTCCGGACATGAAGCGACGCATCCGGAAAGTGATGCGATATGCAGGTCCGCGTATGTTATGGTATCATCCCCTGATTGCTTTGCGGCATTTATGGCGGGAATATAGGGGATAAAGCTACGATTATTCAGAAGGTTTTTGATAGTAATAATACCACCAATACGTATTTCCGTACATGCGTCGGCATTGGTTCGAGCGTTCCGTCGCATGAGTATATTGCATACCGTAGTGGAGGAAGTCGTTCAAGTTTGTTTCTATTACGCTGTTTTTGTACGTAATGGCCGGAGTGGTATGCAAACGGTTATATAGAATGAGAGCCTCTTTGTAATGTAACGGGAGGTTGTCGTTCACTTCATGGCAACGTGGCAGTACGGTGACAAAAGCATCAAGGTTCTTATCCAACAGATAGGCGCAAAGCAAGTAATCTTTTGCAGCAGCAGTGGCCGAAGGCCGTTGGGACAGAAGTTCGAGAAACCGGGTGTTGTCTTTCATATTTTTCCCCGGCTTTCCCCCTAAATGTTTGTATAAGGCCTTCGTCCAATCATGAGCGTAGGTTGTATCAGACAAACTGGGCAACAGGTCTTGGCTACCGTTATATTGAGGAAAATCGAAAAGCTTCTCGCCTAAAAGATTCTCACGGCTTAGTGCAAACACTCTCATGGCAGTCAGGCTCCGGTCTGTCTGCAATGATTGGGCTCCTACTTGCAACGCCAACGAGTCCTGCCCTTCGACGAGGTATCTCTCGGCTTTGAGCCGGTAGTGGTATACATCTTTCGTATTGGCTATGCTGTTTACCATGCAGAACTGCAACGCAAGCCATAGGAAATTCACCCATAGGAAGGAAAAAGCATTCTGTTTTCCGTTTTTACGGTCCGGGAAATGCAGAGCCATCCATGTCACAAGGATATACAAAAAAATACAGACCGTGAGCCATATCCAATTGGTAGACAATTGTACATTCCACCCTGTTTGAGGAACAATGGACGTAAGCAATCCCAACACGACGCACGACGGGAAATAATAGAGTGCATGGAAACGCAACGGATATACCATTATCCGCCGAAAAACTCCCTGCAATAACAGTAGCAGAAAGGTAATGATGACCGTTCCCCACAGCGGAGAATAGACGGTCTGCCCTTTCGACAACAAATGTTGTGCGGTAGCCAATAAATCAGCCTGCATCACAAACAGGTAAAGCAGGGAGAACAAGGTGAAAAGAGAACCGCATACCCATGAAATCATGCGTGCGGTTCTTTTCTTATATGTCGGTTTGTACATCCGGAATCCAGTTTCAGTTTATTTGTTTTTACTCTTATTTATTTTCCGTCTTTTTATCTTCTTGCGCCCTACGGAGTACCATGGCGGAACGTGCCGGAAGATAGAGTTTGAGCCATCCCTTTCCATCGCGGGCCAAAAGCGGGTCGAAGTTGGTCAAGTGGCGGAGGCTGTCATCATTCAATCCGTGTCCGCCGAATGCCGGCGCGTCAGTGTTCAGAATCACGTCGTAAGCTCCTTGAGGCACCATGAAGCCGTAATCCGTATACGAACGGGCATAGTTGAAGTTAAAGACAAATATGAGGTTATTACGGCTATAGGCCAATACCTGGTCGCCATCGTTATGCCAGATTTCCGTCACGGGAGATTTTTGGATATTTTTCTCCTTGCCGATAATATCCAACATCGCCTTGTCGAAGTCACCTAAGTAATGATAGCACAACTCTTTATTATCTACAAGATTCCACTGTCTCCGGGCATACTTGTGACTCCACCCGTTGCCCTCACGCGGAAAATCAATCCATTCCGGATGACCGAACTCATTACCCATGAAATTCAGATAACCGCCGTTGATGGTGGAAGCCGTAAGCAGACGAATCATTTTATGCAAGGCTATGCCGCGTTCTACGGCGTAGTTCTCATCTCCTTTTTTGAAGTGCCAATACATGTCGGCATCTATCAAGCGGAAAATGATAGTCTTGTCGCCCACCAAAGCCTGGTCGTGGCTTTCACAATAAGATATGGTCTTCTCGTCAGCCCGTCGGTTCGTCACTTCCCAGAACATGCTGCTGGGTTTCCAGTCCTCGTCCTTCTTTTCTTTAATGGTCTTTATCCAATAGTCGGGAATGTTCATGGCCATGCGGTAGTCGAAACCGTATCCGCCGCTTTTGAACGGGGCTGCCAATCCCGGCATGCCGCTCACTTCCTCGGCTATGGTAATGGCTTTGGGGTTGACTTCGTGAATCAATGCGTTGGCCAACGTCAGGTAACAGATGGCATTGTCGTCCTCATGCCCGTTGAAATAATCCCCATAGTTGCAGAACGCCTCGCCCAACCCGTGGCTGTAATAGAGCATAGACGTGACACCGTCGAAACGGAAACCGTCGAAATGGTACTCGTCCAACCAGAATTTGCAGTTGGACAACAGGAAGTGTATGACTTCGTTCTTGCCGTAATCGAAGCACAAACTGTCCCACGCCGGGTGTTCGCGCCGTCCGCCCGAATAGAAATACTGGCAGGGGTCACCAGCAAAGTTGCCCAAGCCTTCCACTTCGTTCTTCACGGCGTGGGAGTGCACGATGTCCATAATCACGGCGATGCCCATTTTATGTGCCTCGTCGATGAGTCGTTTCAGTTCCTCCGGCGTACCGAAACGGCTGGAAGCTGCAAAGAAACTCGATACATGATAGCCGAAACTTCCGTAGTAAGGATGTTCCTGTATGGCCATGATTTGTATGCAGTTGTACCCATCGGCAGCGATGCGGGGCAACACGTTTTCACGGAACTCATTGTAAGACCCGACTTTCTCTGCATCCTGCGCCATACCGATGTGGCATTCATAAATCAGCAAGGGAGCCGTATTAGGGCGGAAAGTCTTCTTTTTCCACACGTAAGGCTGTTCGGGCGCCCAGACTTGCGCACTGAAGATTTTGGTCTGTTCGTCCTGTACCACGCGGCGGCACCATGCCGGAATACGTTCGCCGCATCCGCCTTTCCAATGTATTTTCAACTTGTAGAGGTCGCCGTGTTTGAGGGCGTTGCCGCGCAATTTGATTTCCCAGTTCCCGGTGTCCTTTATCCTTTTCAACTGGTATTTCGGCGATTCCTTCCAGTCATTGAAATCGCCTATCAAATAGATTTCGGTGGCATGGGGCGCCCATTCGCGGAACACCCATCCCGTAGCCGTGCGGTGCAGGCCGAAATATAAGTATCCCGAAGCGAAATCCGACAAAGAGCATTTTCCATTTTGTGTGAGTTCGGCGATTTTGTCTTCCGCATGCCGGTGGCGACCCACGATAGCGGCTTCATAATCTTTCAGCCAAGGGTCGTTTTTAATAATATCCAAAGTCTTTGGAGTTGACTTTACCGTTGATTTTGCCATAATAAGAATAGAATTAAGGTGTTATTTTTATTGTTGATTCCAATCATCCGATACCGGAATTTTAAAGACGGCTTTCTTCAAAGCTGTCTGTGTTACGCCCGGCGCATGTGCGTCTTGCGGGAAAAAGATGGCAAACATGCCTTTCTTTACGGTGACGAAATTTCCGGAGCACTCTTTATAGAATGAAATGTCTTTGGTTTCATCGTATGACGTAGGCTTCAATTCTTTTAAGGGGGAATATCCCATGGTTTCATCGCCCGTAAGAGGTATTTGTATGTCTATCATTTTCTTGTGTGATTCGAGAACGGCTTGAGTCGGAGCCTTGGGCGGGATGGTCTGCAAATTTACGAAACATCCGTCGGCATCCCATTCAAAGCGTCCTTCCGGCAAAGCTTGCAAGTCATGGCTGTCCAGAAAGCCGACAACCGTCTTCAACATCGGGAGAAAACGGATATAATCTTTCAGATGTGTTATGTCGTCGATAATCATAATGTCAGAGTTTTATCGTTCTATCGGTGCAAATATAGACGTTTGTCCGGATATCTCACTCATGTTTCAGTAAATTTTTATGCCTTTGGAGCACTTTCAAGAGCTCTTCATGCACTTTTCCGTTCGAAGCCAATACTTCTTTGGCATCAGGACCGTTTGAGTTTCCGCTAAAGTCGGTCATTCGTCCGCCGGCCTGTTTCAGGATGATGTATCCTGCCGCAATATCCCATGGACCTAAGAAGGCTTCGATAAAGATTTCAAAACGTCCCGCCGCCACATAGCATAATTCTGCCGCAGCGGAACCCAGCATGCGTATGCCGCTTACGTGTCCATACAAATCACGCATCAGCGGCAAGATAAAAGGACTATAGCGTTCCGCCTTGTAGGGAAGTTCCGGCATGATAAAAGATTGGTCGAGCACGCTCTGGTCGCTGACGCATATCTCCTTACCGTTCAAGTAAGCCCTACTGTTTTTGTGGGCCCAAAAAAGTTCCTCACGGCCGCATTCGTACACTACACCCAACAGTATTTCCTCGCGGTTGCGCAGGGCAATGCTTACGCAATACGGCGTGCAGTCGTGAATATAATTGCTCGTCCCGTCCAAGGGGTCTACCACCCAACAGTATTCCTGTTCTTCCAGCGAACCGGACCCTTCTTCGGCAATAAAACCGGCTTCGGGGAGCAATTCATGCAACCTCTCCACGATACGTTTTTCAGATGCTTTGTCCACGTACGACACATAGTCATGCGCCGCTTTCTGCTCCACACGGCTACGGTCGAAAGAAAGCCGTTCCTTTTTTAAAAACTCACCGGTCTGTCTGGCCAGTTTCTTGACTTCCTCAGTCAGAAAATCCAAGTCCATTTATGTTCCTCCTATTTTACTATCACTCCGTGGCTGTATTCTCCTTTTTGGACGATATTTCCGTTTTTGTCTTTCATCACGAAAGGACCATCCTTCTCATTGTCCTTGAAGTTCCCCTCGAAGCGCATTCCATTTTCGTCCTCCATGATGCCGGGGCCATTCTTCTCTCCGTTCTTGAACATTCCTTTGAATTTCGATCCGTCTGTCATACGCAAGATGCCTTCCCCGTCCATTTGTCCGTCTTTCCAGCTTCCTTCATAGGTATCGCCGTTGCTCCATACATATTTTCCCTGTCCGTCGCGTTTGTTGGCTTTCCACATGCCGGTGTACGACGCGCCGTTGTGCCATGTGAACGTACCTTTACCGTCTTGGAATCCGTTCTTGAACTGGCCGACGTACTTGTTGCCGTTGGCAAAAGTGAAAATACCTTCTCCCGTGCGTTCGCCTTGCACGTAACCGCCTTCATATTGGTCGCCGTTGTGGAATTTGTACACCCCTTTTCCGTGCTGCACGTCGTCCACCCATTCTCCGGTATATTTGTCCCCGTCGGCATAGTTGAACGTACCTTTACCGTTGCGTTGGTTGTCTTTCCACATGCCGTCGTACCATGAACCGTCGTTCCAGTCGAAGATGCCTTTACCGTTTTTTTGGTCGTTGCTCCATTCTCCCCGGTAGAATGCCCCGTTGGCGTATTTATATTCCCCGTAACCTTCCCGCTTGTCGGCTTCCCAGTTGCCGTTATACACGTCGCCGTTGTAATAGTACATGGTGCCTTGTCCTTGTTGGAAGTCGCGGAACCACAGGCCTTCGTATTTGTTGTTGTTCATGAAATAATATATGCCATGCCCGTGTTGCTGGTCTTGAAACCATTCGCCTTCGTATTTTTCTCCGTCAGGGAATTTATACACGCCGTATCCTTGGCGTTTGCCTTTCACGTATTCGCCTTCATAAGAGTCTCCGTTTTTGAAGTGGGTGATGCCCTTGCCGTAAGGTTTGCCTTTGAACAGCTCCCCTTGGTATTCCGCACCGTCTTTAAAAGTATAATTCCCTATTTTGATTTCTTGGGCGTAGCCTTGCAGGACAGGCCATAACAAAACTATGCCGAAGAGTTTGTGTTTCAATCCCATTGCCGTATTGTCTGTATTTAGAATGTGTTATCGTTTGGTCCTGTTCTTCAGGAAAGCTTCGGCCGCTTCGAGGTCGGCCGGTGTGTCGATGCCGATGGTTTCTATTTCGCTGATGCCCACCTTGATGGTATAGCCGTTTTCCAACCACCGTAATTGTTCCAACGATTCGGCCAGTTCCAACGGCGATTGCGGCAGGGAGGTGAGTTCTTTCAACACGTCGGCCTTGTAGGCATACAAGCCGATATGCTTGTAGTACACATGCCCCTTCAACCACTCCGCTTTGTCCTTGTTGCGTTGGTAAGGAATGATGGAACGGCTGAAATAAAGAGCCTGCATCCGGCGGTTGACCACCACTTTGGGAGAGTTGACATTTTCCAAGGCAGGCCAACCGTCGGCCGGCGTGAAAGGTTTCACCAAAGTGGCGATTTCCGTTTGCGGATCTTCAAAACAAGCCTTTACGGCCTCCAACTGCTGCGGTTGGATGAAAGGTTCGTCGCCCTGGATGTTGACGACCACGTCGTATGGTTTGCCCTGCAATACGTAAGCCTCATAGCAGCGGTCCGTGCCGCTCTTGTGGTCCGCGCGGGTCATGACGGCCTTGCCGCCGAATCCTTCTACCGTCTTGAGAATCCGTTCGTCATCGGTGGCCACGAGCACGTCGTCCATCACGCCGGACACTTGCTCGTACACCCGTTGGATGACAGGCTTGCCGCCCAACATGGCCAAAGGCTTGCCCGGAAATCTTGTGGAAGCATATCGTGCCGGAATAATCCCTATGTAATTCATTTTTTAGCTATTAATAAAGTATGCCATACAAAAATACAAAAAGATTTTGTAAGGGAGGGTAAAACTCCTTATTTTTGTGAATAAAAAGAACGGATGAAGAAGTGTTTCATAGGATTGGGCAGCAATGAACGCACGGCGGCACAGCTTTTGGCTGCGCAGTCCGATCTGCGCAGGTCGTTTCCCGGCATCGTGTTCAGCCGTCTGGTGCGGACCGCCCCTGTGGGCTTCGATTCGCCCCGCATGTTTTACAATCAGGTGGCTTGCTTTACTACTCCGCTCACGGCATCGCAAGTCCGCGAATGCCTGAAAAAGATAGAACGTGACCACGGACGCACACCGGACGATAAGGCGCGAGGCATCGTGAAAATAGACATTGACCTGCTGTGTTACGACGGAGAAGTCCTCAAACCGCAGGACTGGCAGCGGGGCGATGTCCGCGAGGGGGTGGCGGAACTGGCCTCTTCCTGAAGGACGGAATGCCGACACATATTTCAAATCATAAAAACAAAAAAACGTATGAGAACAAGACTTTTATTCATGCTGTTCCTTGCCGGATGGGCATGGGGCACGGCGCAGGCCGCCACGGACGAAGGGCGTTACATTGAAGTGACCGGTACTTCCGAGGTGGAAATCGTACCGGACGAGATACATTACATCATCGAAATCAAGGAATACTTTGCCGAAGAATTCGACGGCAAATCCAAGGAGGAAGATTACCGTACGAAGGTACCCTTGGCCCAGATAGAGGAAGGGCTGCGGGAGGCACTCCGGGAAGCCGGTGTCCCGAATGATGCCGTGCGCATACAGGAAATCGGCGACTATTGGCGCGAGAGCGGACGGGAGTTCCTCGTCTCTAAGCGGTTTGACCTCACGCTGACCGACTTCAAGCAAATCGACCGTATTGTCCGGCATGTGGACACTAAAGGCATCCATACGATGCGTATCGGTGAGTTGAAAAACAAAGACATGCAGCTTTACCATCAAAAAGGAAAAATAGCCGCCTTGATGGCCGCCCGGGAAAAAGCCGCTTATCTGGTGGAGGCATTGGGCCAGAAACTTGGAGGTGTGGAGCGCATCATCGAGAACGGAAACAACGGCTTTTCTCCTGTGCTCACGGCACAAAGCAACGTAAGTTCTTCCGACGCGGCTTCTTTCGATGGTTTTCGTACGATTAAGAACCATTATTCCATGTCGGTTCGTTTTGAAATTTTAGACCAATGAAAGCGGACTACGAAATCAGGCAAGAGACGGAGAAAGACTATCCGCAAGTTTTCAAGTTGGTGGAAGAAGCCTTCCGAGACATGGAGGAGAGCGACCATCGCGAACAGTTTCTGGTGGAGCGGCTTCGGCATTCCCCCGCATTTGTTCCGGAACTTTCTTTGGTGGCCGACGGGGACGGCGGCGTGGTCGGCTACGGCCTGATGACCCGTGTGTCGATTCGTTCGGGAAAAGTGGATGCGGAATCCTTGGCGCTGGCTCCCGTAGCCGTACGGCCGGACAGGCAATCCATGGGCATAGGCAGTGCTTTGATTCGGGAACTGCATGCACGGGCCGCCCGGTTGGGCTACAAGTCGGCCGTCGTGTTGGGGCACGAAGGGTTTTATCCCCGCTTCGGATATAGGAAAGCTTCGGACTATGGGATAGCATTTCCTTTTGAAGTCCCCTCGGAATGTTGCATGGCTGTCGAGTTGGTGGCCGGAGGCTTGCGGGACATACGGGGCGTGGTATGCTATCCGGAAGCTTTTATGGAATGACGGGGACTATCCGGGTAGGAATTGACATAAGGACAAAAGAACAAAGGGCTGCGCATGTAAGAAACTTATGTCCTTTTGTTCTTTTGTCTTATCCCATCATTCGTTTTGTCATATTGTCAGAATGTCAAATCCGACCCCGTGAGAATCGCGTGTATGGGGGCAGGACAAGCCTCCGAAGATTTTATGCGATTCTCGCGGCTTTTGCCTGATTCAAAAAGAAAGAAAAAATGTGGTCGTGCCTGCCATTTGGGTGGGTCCGGCAGTACGCTCTGCCGCATGGCGCACCGTTCCGTGTAAGTCGGATGGGACTTTTCATGTACAGGATGTTGCGGTGTCCTTGTCGGCCGGACAAGGGCAAATAATTTTGCCATGCGCAGAAAAAGCCGGTAAAAAAGGCCGTGAAGCGACCCTCGGCTTTGATTTTCGGATGTGCGTTTTCATGTCTGCGCCGAATGAAAAATCGCTTTCAGTCGAATGATTTTCCGTTCTCAGCCGAACGATTTCATGCTTTCCACAAAAAATCCGAAAAAACTCCGCTTGTTGCCCCTCCAACTCGTGCTTTTTTACCGGACAACCCCAAAAAGGAAGCCTTTTTTCGTGCTTCCCTTTCGGGGTTGTTCTCATGATTTCTATTCTCAAAAATGACCTTCTGTATCTTTTTAAAGGGTTTTGGCTACATTTTGTTTGCAAAGACATGGCTTATTCGAAAACTTCGTCGATGCCGCCGTATTCCTCTACCGGAGCCTCTTCCGTCAGGATCGTGTCTTGACAAGGGTCGAATCCTTCGGGAATTTTGAACTTCTCGTCGGGGGAATATCCCAGGTCTTTGTCCTTATATACCTTTTGGAAAAAATAGGCGCAGACGGGCAAAGCCGAAGAGGCTCCCTGCCCATAGGTCATGCTGTTGAAATGGATGTCGCGGTCTTCGCCGCCTACCCAACAACCGGCGGAAAGCGACGGCGTGAAACATACGAACCAACCGTCGGAGTTCCGGTTGGTGGTTCCCGTTTTTCCTCCCATGTCGGCATTCACGTTGTAACGGAAGCGCATGCGGCCGCCCGTACCTCCGTTCATGACGCCTTGCAGCATGATAATCATCTTATAAGCGCTTTCCTCGCTGATGACTTCCGTCATGCGGGGCTGGAACTCCCCTACTACATTCCCTTCGTTGTCTTCTATCCGCGACACGAAAAGGGGAGCCGTACGAATGCCGCGGTTGGCAAAGGCCGTGTATGAACTGACCATCTCGGCCACGGAGATTTCACAGGGACCGAGGCACAGCGACATGGAAGGATGGATGTCACGGTTGAGCACGCCGAACTCGTGAATCAGCCGCACCAAAGCCGACGGGCTGAGACGGCTCATCAGGTAGGCCGAAATCCAGTTGTTGGACTGGGCCAGTCCCCATTTCAGCGTAACCATTTCTCCGTATCGGGAGCGGCTGCCGTTGCGGGGTGTCCAAGGCTTACCGGCCACGATATACGTCTGTTGCACGTTCGGCGCAAGGTCGCAGGGCGACATACCGTTTTCCATGGCCAGCGTATAGAGGAAGGGCTTGATGGTGGACCCGACCTGACGGCGGCCCACTCCGGCCATGTCGTATTGGAAATAGCGGTAATCCGGTCCGCCCACGTAGGCTTTCACGTATCCCGTGCGGGTATCCATACACATGAATCCTGCACGCAGGAAACTTTTGTAATAGCGGATAGAGTCCATCGGCGTCATGACGGTATCCACTTCCCCGTGGTAAGAAAATACGGTCATTTCTTGGGGCGTATTGAATGCCTTTTGGATGTCCTCTTCCGTTGCGCCGCCCTTTTTCATCTTGATGTAACGTTCGCTCTGTTCCATCGAACGGCGCATGATTTTTTCCACCTCTTTCGTAGAAAGTTGGTTGGAGAACGGGCGTGTCGTCTGGTGACGCTTTTCTTTGTCGAAAATGGGTTGCAGGTAACCGGCTACATGCTCCTCCACGCTTTCCTCCGCATATTGTTGCATGCGTGAGTCGATGGTGGTGTAGATTTTCAGGCCGTCCGTATATAGGTTATAAGGTGTACCATCCTTTTTCCGGTTCTTGTTGCACCATCCGTATAAGGGATCGGTTTCCCATGCCAACGAATCTTCATAATATTTTTGGTCTTGCCATGAAGCATAATCACTTCGGTTGGGTTCTTTGGCCATCAGCATCGTGCGCAGCCGTTCGCGCAGGTAGGTGGCCAGTCCTTCTTTGTGGTCCACGCGGTGGAAACGCAGCCCGATGGGCTCCAGCTTGTGCAACTCGGCGTCTGCTTTGCTCAAATATCCGGCTTTGACCATCTGGTCCAGTACCACGTTGCGCCGCTCACGGCAACGCTCCGGTTTCCGCACCGGATTGAAATAAGATGGGTTTTTACACATTCCTATAAGCGTCGCCGCTTCGCAAACCGAGAGGTTCTGCGGTTCTTTGTTGAAGTATGTGCGGGATGCCGTCTTGATGCCCACGGCATTATGCAGGAAATCGAAGTAATTGAGGTACATAGTGATGATTTCCTCTTTGGTATAGTATCGTTCCAGCTTGACTGCAATCACCCACTCTATGGGTTTCTGCAAGGCGCGCTCCATCGTACTCTGTGCCACGTCGCTATAAAGTTGCTTGGCCAGTTGCTGGGTAATGGTACTTCCTCCCCCGGCATTGCTCTGTCCGAGTAAGCCGCGTTTCACTACGGCCCGCGCCAGAGCGCGGTAGTCGATGCCCGAATGGTCATAAAACCGCTCGTCCTCCGTAGCCACCAATGCCTTGACCAACCAGGGGGAAAGGTCGTCGAAGCCCACGAAAATACGGTTGGCCCGGCTGTACGACCAGGTTCCCAGAAGTTTACCGTCGGCCGAAACGGCCTGTGACGCGTATTTATTGACGGGATTTTCTAATTGATATAAGTTCGGCATGTATCCAATCC
>PPYF01220652.1_pt1 | contig 13113 bp, 20 predicted proteins | sample 1559871 | NCBI WGS metagenome assembly PPYF01 (sample SAMN08240021, study PRJNA423297) | Human gut metagenome, whole genome shotgun sequencing project. | reverse complement strand
CTATACTAACACCCGTTACAAAACCCCTAAAAACAAGGTCTTACAAGGGTTTCGCCGATTCCCGGCGTAAAATGAATCGAGTGTTCGTGACCTTCCACTCGTAAAACAAAACTTCTTTTATAATAAGTTTATAGAGTGTTATCTACGTTTATAGAGCCTTGAAAACAGCGTGTTTTCAGGCTTTTTCTGTTTATCATTGTTTATTATCGTTTATGCAATTTGGTACTTTTTTGGTACTTTCTGGATTGGTATGAAAATACATTATGAATGTGCTAAGAACTATCGAAAACATAAGAAAAGATGTCCTCAATTTTGAGGATATGTTTATTGAAAGCGATATGCCAGACTGCTTTTCGAGAATCTATGAATCAGAGAATCCGACAGTATCAGCTAGGGATTTACATGAAGTTCTTGGAATCAGAGAGAGGTTCAGCTTATGGTTTTCAAGGTATGCAGATGTATTTGAAAAAGGTACAGATTATGAAAGCGTAGGCAAACCTACGGTTGCGAATAATGGTGCAAAAGGGTTATCGATGATTATTTATTGTCAACAGATATGGCAAAACATATTTCTATGATGACAAAAACCGAAAAAGGGAAAATCATGCGCCAGTATTTCATTGATCTGGAGAAAGCATGGAACACACCAGAACAGATCTTTGCAAGGGCGTTGAAAATGGCAGACAAGACCATAGAATCACTCAAAAAGGATAATGCTGTGCTGATGGAATAACCTCAAAAAACTTCATATTTCAGAATATATAGGAGAAAGACAGAAGCAGCAAAAGAACAGAATATAATAAGAATTCAGTTGTTAGAATAGGCTTTCAAAACTTAAAAAAACTTGAAATATCCGAATATATAGTAAAAAGGCAGAAACAATTAAAAATTCTAGTATAACAAAATTAACGCATATCAGCTATAGAAGATAGATAAACCTACATCTATCGATAATGGAATAAAATATGCTGTATCAAGACAATGGCAATAAAAAAGACGGGTAGATTATTCTATCCGCCTTTATTTCTGCCGTATATCATATATGACCATTTCAGCAGTTGGTGATTGGCTACTTGCCGTAGATTTTATCATATAAGATAATGGTTGGTCAAATACTGGATCTCTTTCATTTGATGAAAAGATATATCAATGCAATATTTTTTCCTGTTCTTCCTGACGCTCCTGCTTTACCATATAAGCGTTACACTCTTTGGCGAAAGCTTCTACGTTAAAAGGCGCTTTTTTCTTTTTGGGAATGATCTTAGGAATAGGTTTTCTTTTCTCTGTGTGTATGGTATCGTTTGTGCCGGTATTCAAGCTTTCTTTTTGTTTTTGTGCGGCGCTGTATACTTTATTGGTTGTAAAAGTGTCGTCTTCAAAGTCGCTTTCCTCGGCATAAGGTATATTATCATTATGATTTTCGGGATCATCTGCAATATCTTGTTCTACTTCTTCGTCAGTTTCCTCTTCAAATTCAAGATAGTGTGATTTTACATATAAGACAGAAAGCTTTTTGGCAATAAAGACAATTATGTCAAACGGCATTATCCATAAGACGAAAAATAGCAAATTTCCAATAAGCCATGCACCAGTTGTTACCCTTACGCCGTTCAACTCTGCAAAACGGGATATAGGCACAAAAATGAAAAGCATTATAACGGAAACAATTGGAAATAGAAAATGAACAACATCAAATTCCCTGTCCCAGTGATTCAAAATGTATGTGGCGAAGTCATCCGAAAAGAACCGGAACGAGCTTGCTGAAGATGTTTCCGGTTCATTCTCATTTACATATTCGTAAGAAGATGGCAAATCATACCCGTAGTCAGTAACTTCTCTGTTCCGTTTTTCTTCTTTCTTTTCCTTGTGCTTCTGAATTTGTTCTTGAATCCATTCTGTTTGACGGTCGGCGCTTTCTCTCATCAGCTCCCTGTTATATTGCCGTTTGGCTTTCTTATACCGTTTTTTCTGCAATTTTCGCCGTTTTTTCTCATATTTCCGGTACATCAAAGACCGGATCAGATAATATTCTATTGGTGTCAAAATGTATTCCCCCTTTGGGTTAGTCTTAAATATCCTTAAAGTATTTACTATTCACCTAATGTTATATCTTTCATTTGACCAGTAGCAATCTGCATAATAGCATCTCTAAATCCATCTGCTTTTCCGGTAGTATAATCTGTAAAAGGTGTATTTTCTAATAAGTTTCTTATTTGTTCCAATTCAATAAGTATGTCGTCATAATTCGGAAATTTATCCAGTTCAAGTGATATTGGTGAAATTAATTGTTCCACATGCTGAATGCAACTATCAATTTCTGTTAACAGCTCATCAACTTCATGATCCGCTATAGGGCGAAGTTGATAAGAATCTTTTAATGCATCGGCCATAATTGTGTATAAAAGATTCGAAATCAATCTTGATACATATTTTGTTTCGTAATAATTTTCTAATGGCTTATAGTGGAAATTTTTTAATAAATGTTTAGTCAATTTTTATTGTTATGCTTGAGTTTTTGATAAGGATAAGTATTCTTCGAGAATATGTTGTTCATTGCTATCAAAAAAATCTAAGATATAAGAACCTGAGTCCATATATTTTTCAAATAGTTCTCTCTCTTTTTTTGTAAAAGGAATAAAGTTAAAGGGGGCTCCGTTTCCGGCTATAACTTCTTTTGCAAGTTCTATCTGGTACGAATGTATATCTTGAAATTTTGTACTTTTATACTTGTCTTTATTCTCAACAATACTTCCATTTTTCCATGTAGTATACAGATTTGTTTTTAAAGCTTTATTTTTAACATTTATTTCTTTCATTTCAATCCATTCTGAAATAAAATTGCTGATTGAATCATTCTTAAAATAAATACATGGTCCATAAGCTTCTTCCCATTCTCCCGGTGCTGTCTGTGAAGGTATAATTTCGCCATTTCTACATTCTCCAAAGGAAATAGAAGCCAGATCGTCTAATTCAAACAATTTGACACACACATCAGAAAGAGTAATTTCTTTTTCTTCTTCTGGCGGATTATTTGTTTTTATGCCTAAAAGAGAATCAACTGAAACATGAAAATAACTTGCAATAGCAACAAGCTGTTGAATGGTGAAACAGTTCGACCCTTCCCTCTTGAAAATTTTAGAAATTCTTGGCTGTGCTATTCCTGCTGCTGCAGCAAGTTCTTCTTGCGTTATATTTCTTTCTTTCATTATTCGCTGTATATTCTCTATCAACGTTGAAATATCATAATCAATTATACCGTCATAACTTTTTACTGCGTTAATATCACTTTTCATTATTTCTGTATCCCCTTTAAATATAAAACGTTATTTTCTAATATAATTATATAATATTTGATTATATAGTGCAAGACAAACTATAATGAATTTAGACGAACAGAAAGGGAGGCGATATCAATGTATAAGAGAACAAAAATTGAAGCAGAAGTGCATCCAAGATTTTTGTGCCTTGAAGAGTTTATGAATTATACAGGACTTGGAAGAGGTAGTGCCATGAAATTGGGTAAAGAGATTGGATGTGTCATGAAAGTGGGTAAGCGTGCCTTATATGATATGAGAAAAGCGGATCTGTATTTTGATTCATTGACGGGGGTAAAATAATGCGAAAACAAAACAGAAATAACCGAATATGCACAAATGAAGAGTCCGGCAAGACTGACTTCATTATTGATCCACTGCTGCCAATTGGCAAGGAAAATGCAATCACTACGCAGGAGTTGATGCGGATAAGTGGATGCGGATCATCACGTGAGTTGCGACAAAGAATTGCGTTGGAACGTGAACGTGGAGCCATTATTTGTTCAGGATCAGGGCGTGGATACTGGAAGCCGAAAAACCGGCAGGAAATACAAGAGTTTATAAAAACTATGGACGCAAGGGCATGGAATACGCTGAAAGCAGCTAAAGGTGCAAAGAAAGCACTTAGGACACCAGAAGGGCAGCAGTCAATGAAAGGAGATGGTGAAAATGGCGAGCCGCAGAATGTTTTCTAAGGACGTTGTATGTTCTGATCGTTTTCTTGATATGCCGGCATCAGCGCAAGCTTTGTATTTTCAGTATGGTCTTGAAGCGGATGATGATGGGTTTGTCAGTGCGCCCAAAAAGATATTGCGGCTTACAAATGCTTCTGATGATGATTTGAAAATTTTAGTTGCTAAAGGTTTTTTGATTCCTTTTGACAGCGGGGTTGTTGTTATTCGAGATTGGAAAATCAACAATTATCTGCGAAGAGATCGATATACACCTACTCGATTTAAAAAGGAATTCAAACAACTTGATACAATTGATGATCGGTATCAATTACATGTGTTGACAGTTGGTATACCAGATGACAACCATGTGGTAGACATGCGGGATACCCAGGTTAGGTTAGGTAAGGATAGTACAGGTAAGGATAGTATAAAAAACAATATGGGGAGAAAAACGTTCCGTTTTTCTCCGCCAACTGTTGAAGAAGTACAGGAGTATTGTTTCGAACGTGGAAATGCTGTTGATGCTCAATCATTTGTTGACTTTTACACATCTAAGGGATGGTATGTTGGGAAAACAAAAATGAAGGATTGGAAGGCAGCAATTAGAACGTGGGAGAAAAATCAAAGACCGAATAATAAAATTTCAAAAGACGATGGATTGGAGGGATGGCTAAATGCTTAGGGACGAGACAGCAAAGCTACTGATGATGATACAGGGAGCATATCCAAATTACAAACCAGACAACAAGACAGTAACAGTCAATACTTGGTTTTTAGCGTTATCAGATATTCCGTTTGGTTTGGCGGAAAAAGCGTTTTTGGCGTATCTGAGGGCAGACACAAAAGGGTTTGCACCGACACCGGGACAGTTAATAGCCTTTGTGCGCGAATTAAATACACCTCAACAGTTGAATGAGCTGGAAGCGTGGTCACTTGTTGAAAAGGCGATCCGTAATAGTATTTACAATTCACAGGAAGAATTTTCAAAATTGCCGCCTTTGGTGCAAAAGGCTGTTGGATCTCCTAATGTGTTAAGGCTGTGGGCGGCTGATGGATTCTACAGTGAGCAAGTGGCATCTTCTAACTTTATGCGATCTTACCGGAACGAAGCCAAAAGACAGGAGGAATATGAAAAGTTACCGGCTGATATGCAACAAATGATCGATCAGACTAATAGAAATTCATATTCGGCTCAAATCCGTGAAAAAAATCGTGATGCAATACAAATTATGACAACCACTGAAAATGCCGAAATAGAAGTAAAAGACGAGCCTACAGGAATATCTCAGCAATCCGATGAACGGTTAAAAAAGTTGAAAGAGGATTTCAGGCAAATATAACGCTTACTATCCTGCTGCTATCGGTCAAAAACGGCAGCAGGACAACCTCTGTGACAATTTTATCATTCATGGAGGTAAGAAGCAATGGTTCAGATGCAATTGAAGCAGAAAGGGAAAAACAGAAAATTAAGAATAGCAAAGGTACGGACAAAATGGGAAAGTAACATACTGGTAGCAGATCTATTTCTAACGTCTGGATATGTAAGCACCTGGAAACATGTGGCGGGAATAAAACTATGCGCTCGCACTGCAGAAGCTCTGGAAGATTTACTGATTCAGATTGCACAGGCATACATCCCTAATGACGATTTGATTGTCAGGATCCCGGAAAACGAAGCAGAGGGCGAGCTGTGGTCTTATGAAATGTAAAAAATCCGTACAAGCGAAACTATATAGCGAAAGAGGTGAAAGAGTATGCAGTTAATGCAGTGTATTTTAGAGTTTGGCATTTTGGCTGAGTTATTTATCATTATGTGCTTACTCGCTGTGATTTGGCAGCAGATTTGCGAGAAGAAAGGAGGTACTGATGAGCAGAATTAAAAGAGTCAATGTTCGGTACGGGCAGATAGTATTTGATTTAGATGATATTGACAGGATCATGGAAGAATGTTGGAAAATTGTAAGGGCAGTGAAGAAAGCCGAGCTTATTTATGAAAAAGATAAGGAAGCAGCCGAAAAACAGTTTAGAGTGGAAGCTGCAAAGCATTTTGAAAAGGCATTTGGTAAGGGAAGCTGTTGGAAAGTTTTCGGAACACATTATCCTAGCTCAACAGGATATGCAGAATTTATCAAGCAGATCACAGTATTGATTAAAAAATGGAATGTTGTAGATCAAGGAAATGAAATATTAAAAGATTTTCATTGTTATCGATAGGAGTGATAATCATTAACCGCAAAAAGTTAGCGGTAGAAAGGATCAGGAATGGCAGAACGGGATGGCACGATAGTAATAGACACCCAAATAGATACGAAAGGAGTTGATGCCGGAAGCGAAAAAACAGAAGCCTCATTGCGGCGGATGGCACAAAAGGTAAATGATATCGGTGCAACAGCAAAAGCGGCTTTAAATAAGCAAATAGATGCTTTTGCGAGGTTAAACAGTCAATACGATTCGCAGTCTGAAAAAATAGATGCACTGAAAAGGAAAATTGCCGGTTACTCCGATGAATATGGAGAAATGCAAGCCAAGATCGATGAAACGGTCAAGAAGCTTAATGATCTGGAAATGATGCAAGGTGTCATAAAAGACGCTGTAAAAGATAGTGCAAAACGTGGCACAACATTTGATACCACTCAATATAAGTGGGTTCAAGAAGACATCGAAAAGCTTACAAAGGAAATAGAGGTAGCAGAACGTGAACAGGACAAGCTATTTGCGACAGGTAAACCTTTTGAGTTAGGATCCAAAGCAAGAGCGGCAAAAGAAGATTTGGAAAAGCTTTCCCAAGAGGAAGGAAAGCTTGCTGACATGCATAACAAGCTTCAAACCGCTTACGATGGAGTAAACGACAAGATAAATGAATATTCTCAAAAAGCAGATGAAGCTACTGCAAGTACAAGCCGATTGTCACGTATTGGCGGAATGGTCGGAAAGGCAATCGGTAGCATTGCTACATTCGGAAAAAATGCGGCAAAATCCTTAACCGGAGCAAAGAAATCGTCTTCCGGGTTTGGACTTTCTCTTGGAACGCTTGTCAAATATGGATTCGGAATCAGAAGTCTTTATGTGCTTGTTAACAAGCTAAGAAGTGCACTAGTTGATGGATTTAAAAATTTATCTCAGTATTCTGGCGAAACAAACGGAAGCATTTCTATGCTTTGGAGTAGCCTTGAGCGGTTAAAAAATAGCCTTGCAACAGCTTTTGCACCTATTCTCACAGTAGTCGCACCTATTCTATCTAAATTCATAGATATGCTGTCTACGGCGGCAAGTTATGTGAGTATGTTCTTTTCTTTCCTATCTGGAAAGAGTACATACACAAGGGCGATAGCGGTACAAAAGAATTATGCTGCAAGTCTAGGAGATACGGCATCGGCAGCGAAAGACGCGGCGGATGCTACAGAAGATGCAGCAAAAGCGGCAGAGGACTATCTTTCGCCGTTAGACGATATCAACAAATTTACCGCTGAAGATACTTCTTCTAAATCGCCGTCTGGTGGAAGTGGCGGATCCGGCGGTGGTGGTGGCACTGGCCCGATGTTTGAAGAAGTTGAGATCACTGACATTCCGGTTCTTGAAAAGCTAAAAGACATTCTTTCACAGATTTTTAAGCCTTTTAAACAGGCATGGCAACAAGAGGGAAAAGCTACCATAGATGCGGCGAAATTAGCTTTTACCAACTTAAAAAGCCTTGCGAAGGACGTTGGCAAAAGTATGTTGGAAGTCTGGACAAACGGAACAGGCACACAGCTGTTATCCACTGCATTACAGATTGTACAAGCTATTCTGACCACGATTGGGCGGATAGCCGGAAAGCTCGATGAAGCTTGGAACAAAAACAGTGTAGGTACTGCAATTATACAGGCAATTGCAGATATCTTACAAAAGATACTGGATTTCGTGAACCGTATCACATGGGCTACAGCAGACTGGGCGGCAAAGCTTGACTTCTATCCGCTTCTTGATTCCATCCGGCAGTTATTGGAGTCAGTCAGTCCGCTTGTGGAGAAGATTGGAAATTTTCTCGGTGATGTATATGAAAAAATCATACTTCCATTTTTGACATGGCTTATTGAAACAGGATTGCCGACAGTTATAGAATGGCTTGGAAAATTCTTTGATTTTCTTTCAGAACATCAATGGATTATTGATTTGCTCGGAGCAACCTTACTAGGAGCGTTTGCGGCATCGAAAATAGTTGCTCTCATCACTTCAATAATGGATGAGATAGAACTTTTGATGTCTATTATTGGAACAAAAGGATTGATCGGATTGCTTGGCGGACCTTTGGCGGTTGCGATAGCTGCAACCATAGCGATTTTGATACTTCTCGTAACGCACTGGGATACCGTGAAAAACACAATGAACACCATAAAAGACTGGATCGCAAATGCGTTTGTTCATGACTGGACAAAAGAGTTCGGATATCTCGGTGTATACCTGAATGCGTGGTTCAAAAATATCAAAAATTTATGGGATGGAGTAAAGCAGATATTTAACGGAATCATCACATTTGTAAAGGGTGTATTTACTGGGAATTGGCGACAAGCTTGGGAGGGGGTAAAACAAATATTCGCCGGAGTTTGGAACTCATTTGCAGCAATTGTAAAAGCTCCGATCAACACGATTATAGCTTTTATAAATAGTTTCCTTTACGCAATCCAGACCATGCAGAACTCTTTCGCAAACGCGCTCAACTCCATGAGTATTAGCTTACCACACTGGCTAGAAAAACTGACTGGTTTTAGTTCGGTCGGATTTAATGTCGGATATTGGAGTGCGCCGATGGTCCCATATCTTGCACAGGGAGCTGTTATCCCGCCGAATAGAGAATTTATGGCAGTCCTCGGAGATCAGAAGAGTGGTAACAATATTGAAGCACCAGAAAGCCTGATTCGCCGGATTGTAAGAGAAGAAAGCGGAAATGGTAAGGGCAGCACGTACAATGTAACCGCACAGGTAAACAGAAGAACACTGTTCGATCTGGTTCTTGAAGAGGGAAAAGTAAGAAGAACGGTAACTGGCAGAAACCCATTTGAATTGATTTAGAAAGAGTGAAAAATGACAGTACGCGAAACATACATGAAAGATTATCTAATTACAGATTGCAGAAAAAAAGAGTTGGTACAGTTTTGCAGAAATGCAGATAATGAAGATCTTATAATGATATTACAGGCTGCAATACAGTCTAATCCGGGCTTGGCAAGTAAATTATTCATAACTCTTACTGAAGGATGTGGATATGATAAAATATGCACTTTTGCTTCTGTTCCGGCTCGAAAAACGGATTATCAAGCATATTTGCGGAAAGCATTGAAAATACTGAATGATATGTTATTGCTAAAGAATATGCCGGCTGATTTCCCGGCTGAAAAATATAGTGAAACGGATTTTCAGAAATAATAATGATACAATGGTTGCCTTGTCTGCTGCCATCATGGTAAGATACAGACAGGGAAACCAAAGCCAGGCGGCTACCCTCTGTTACGGAGGGACAAAAAAGCACCCTCCAGACGAAAGAAAGGAGGGCGATACGATGGTTACATATTCTGATCTGATTCAGTTTAGTATATTCATTGTTGCCCTTGTAGGTCTTTGCTATGAGATTTTCAAGGGTAAAAGAAAATAGCCGCCATTACTGCGAATAATGACGGCTGTTGCATAATAGCTTAACATTATAATCGGGTAGCCGCTTGCGGTTTCCCTCTTTGTGTCTTAAATATAGCATATCTGGCAGCAGGACGCAAGGGGTGAACGAAATGTTTCCCCTTATCCCCTTATGATCTGAATCGACATTTTAACGTACCAGTCAAAAATGACTAACAGCTTATATACCGAATAATCATTCATAGTCTTCTAAAAATGAATCGTTCTGTCAGTTCATAGATTTGCTCATTTTTGAGCGGGTTTTCAAAATGGGACTGTGTAAGTTATTCTTCGGAGTTGCATACATTGTCGTCTGGACTGAAATCCAATATAAGCTTATACCCTATAGCTGACAGAATTTTTTCAGCATCTTCAAAACCGAAATTTTTCTTTGCAAGTAATTTGGTTAAACCTTGGGGCTTGATACCTAATTTTTCCGCAATTTCCCGTTGAGATATTTGTTTTTCTAGCATCAATTTTTTTATTTCTATAACAATTTGCTGATTGTTTTCATAGACAATAGACATAGTGACACCTACCTTTCTAAGAATATTATAATAAAATATAAGTTATAAGTCAAACGAAAACAGATAAAAATAATACATAATATATTACAAAACGGTTGACGAGTAACCCGAAATGGGTTATAATATAGTTACAAGTTAAGGAAACCACAACAGCAAAGGGTGAAAACGAAGTGGCGAAAGCGTACCGGAGACACCAGTATAACGCCGGACAAGGGTAAGGGGATAATGAGATGGTCAAGATACCTTAGATAGCTTTAAGACCTGCCGGGACTGTTGTAAGCCTTGAGAAAGGAGTACAGAGGTTATGAAGTATGATCTGAAGAAAATCATGTTGAATGCATGGAAAAATTACCGCCGGTACAATATCAGCTTTGCAGAGGCACTTCACAGAGCATGGTTATCTGCTAAAGCAGAGGAAATCAATGCAGAGCGTATTAAACGAAGCAAAGAGGCAGCAGACGTGACCGAGGATACAAATACTTGGGTTGGATGGAAAAAGCTCGGATATGAGGTGATACACGGATCTAAAGCACTGTTTGGCTGTTCACTGATCTGGGGTTCCAAAGGAGATGGCGCAAGTTACAATGCAAGTTTTTTTGGCAGATCACAGGTTCAGGCGGTTGGATAGAGGATGGTGAGGAAATGGAAAATCTAATCAGTGAAAAACTGTTAAGTTTTGTTAAAGAAATCTGACATATAGGGAGGTCAAACAGTATGAAAAAAGAGCAAGAACAGGAAGAAATTGAATGGTACAAAGACAGAATCAAATGGCTTGCTGATAATTGCGACGATTTAAGGCTATTAAAAATAGTGCATCGCTTTGTGGAGAATTTAATATAGATTGAGGTTAGACACCTAAAGCCTATATAAGTGAAATCGCAGAAGGAGAGTGTGAAAAATGGATAAAAAAGAAGATATGATGCAAATGCTTGAAAAAATACAGAATCCAAACCATCTTGCTATGGTGTATGGATTTGTAAAAAGAATGTACTTAGAAGAACAGAAAGAGAGGGAAAAGAAACATGAATAAAAAACAGCAGACACTAAATCCAGAGGCAGCAGTAGAAATGGTTATCAAAATGCAAGACCGGCAGACAAATGCTATAGAGATTTTATCAGGACTTATTCTTCAGTTTGAGCAAATCAATTATGTATTACATAAAATTGATGAGGCAACCTGTGAAACAGGTAAAGACGTTGATGATGCCTGGAACATGCTGAAAAACCGGGAGGGAATCTGGCAGGGGGCAAACATTGTACAAACTTATATGTCATCATTTGAGAAGAATATAGCGGATGTAATTGAGCTGATCGATACAGAGGATATCACCGGCTATATTCCGGCAGAAAAGACCGACAGAGCATAGAAAAACATTTGATTTTTCGGTATATAGGAATTGTTTAGAAGCGGAAAAAATAAGAAAATAACCAGTAAAAACCAGACATATAGCCATATATAGCGAAAAATTTCATCACAAAGGGAAAATAAATGCCCCACAGTGCGGCAACACCACGGGGCAAAACAGAAATAACCCAATACACACACTGTATAGAGTCAATATGATTATACCTGTCATATTGACTCATTGCAATATTTGAATTTTATGTTCAGAAAGGAGTTAATATGGCAACAGATAAGAGAGGACGAAAACTCCCGAAAGGCATTCAGCAGAGATATGAAGGGTATGAGGGGCGTTTTATGTATAAAGGCAAACGTTATCTTGTACACGGAAAAACTATTACGGAAACGCAAAAATATATGACAGAGCTTAAATATAAGCTGGATCATGGACTTTACGTTCCAAAAGAAAAAATTACACTGATAGAATGGTATGGAACTTGGTTGGAAGAATATAAGAAAAACCGGGTGAAAATCGGAACATATACCAGTTATGAAAAGTATTATAAAAGTACAATAAATGACAGATTAGGAAACAAAGAGTTATCGGAGATCCGAGGGGAACACATTCAGAAATTATATAATGATATGGTAAAAGAAGGATATGCTATTTCAAGTATTAAGATCGTATCAGCCATTTTAAACGGCTGTTTTCAACAAGCTATGAAGAATGGCTTGATAGAAAGAAATCCCGTTAAATTAGCTGAATTGCCTCGCCAAACAGGAGCAAAGAAAGGTCGAACGGCTATGACGAAAGAGCAACAGGATTTATTTATGAAATATGCAGAAGAAAGCTATTTATACCACTTTTTTTCGGTAATGCTTCGGACTGGTATGCGAAAAGGTGAAATGCAAGGTCTTAAATATTCTGACATAGATAAGAAACAAAATGTAATTCATGTTCGTAGAACTTTAAAATACATCGAGGGAAAAGGATATTTTGAGGATACACCAAAGACAAGAACTTCTGCTAGAGATATTCCGTTGACTGCTGCCATTATGGAACATACAGAAGCACAACGGAAATATTGGGGATTTAAAGTTGTGAGAATGGATCAGTATTTATTTTGCAATGAAAATGGCGATCCAATCAGCCGGGAACGGATTCAAGGTGAAATTGACAGAATCATAAAGAGAATAAAAAGTGACGGATATGATTTCCCGCGGATCACAAGTCATGTATTCCGGCATACTTTTGCAACAAGAGCAATTGAAGCAGGGATGCCACCGCAGGTACTTAAAACCATTTTGGGACACAGTTCTTTAGCAATGACAATGGATTTATACAGTCATGTTTTGCCAGACACTAAAGCAGAAGAAATGCAGAAGATAGCAAATGTATTTTAGAGGGAGTGACATCCCTCTATTTTTATTGTCTTTTGCCAGAGTTGTAGGCGTTTATATCGGTAAGATTGTAAGGCTGTTTTGGCGATTTGGTACTTTTTTGGTACTTACCTTGATTTTTCATCCCCATCATGCTATACTAACACCCGTTACAAAACCCCTAAAAACAAGGTCTTACAAGGGTTTCGCCGATTCCCGGCGTAAAATGA
>PPYF01385975.1_pt1 | contig 13114 bp, 8 predicted proteins | sample 1559871 | NCBI WGS metagenome assembly PPYF01 (sample SAMN08240021, study PRJNA423297) | Human gut metagenome, whole genome shotgun sequencing project. | reverse complement strand
CTTTCTGGATTTTCCAAAAATCCTAAAAAAAGAATATAATATAAGATTTAAAATATACCCTTCACCCTTCACCTCGTCACCACAACACATATCCATCATCGTATTCCCAACATTTGTTTTTCTGTTTACTGAACTTTCGCATGTGGTTCAAGAACGGGCTAGGAGCTTTTGCCCTTTACCTTTGCTTTACCCTTCGGCCAGCGATTTTCAATTCCATTCGGCCGGTGACCGTTGGTTCAGGGCGTGTGGAGCTTACATGTGAAACTTGAGTGGTTTCTTCGGAGATATTATTTTATCTTTCGGAGATATTTTCGTATTCTTCGGAGATATTCTGCTATCTTTCGGAGTAATTTTCGTGTTATTGATTTCAGAGATAGTTATCATTCGACAAGTGGAACAGCCAATTCGTTACCGCCCACCCCAAGCCAACCTCGTGACCATCAGAGCGAAAGCCAATAGATTAACTTTATTTAACAAAAAAAATAACTGATTATGAAAAAAATACATTAAATTTGCAACCGTCTAACAGTTTCACTTGTAAGTGTACGCAAGATGATGATAGTCAAACTACCTAAACGATAGTCAAACTACCCAAAAGACAACGAGCTGAAGGACAAGAATATAAGTAAATGGTATTAATCTGAAACTGAAAGTACAATTTAAACTTAAATAGATATGAAAGTATTCAATTCTACACTTGCTGCTATCGGTTTGGCAGCATTCGTATTCGCATCATGTAGCGACAACACAAGTGATTCTACAGGCGATTCATCTCCAGCTAAGGTAGATGCCACAACCCTCGACCTCACTAACAGTGGGGAGTCTCTGTTATCTAGCGTCATCAATTACAAGAACACGACAGCTAACGCTCGCAAGTTCTTCGGCACAAGAGCTGCCAGTGACGCAAATTTCGTAACAGACCTCAACAAGGACGAAGAGAGCACTATACCTGTGCAGCCTGCTACAGCTACTCAGGCTTTAGGTAACGACAACCTGGAAAACGGCATTTTCTACTTAAAGAAATCTGCTGGCAAGTGTGACTTTACCAAGAACACTATCAAGAATGCAACTATCTTCGTAAATGGAGGTGCAAAATTGATATATTCTGCAAACACTTTCGAAAATGCAAAAATCGTTGTAAAGCAGGGCGGTTCCCTGATTTTCAAGGGCACTGGTTCAATGATCAAGCAGGGAGTTACTGTCTATAACGAACTTGGTTATGTCAAGACTGACGACCCTGCAGCAGACATCGTCATCGAAGGTAATCTGTATTCATCTTGGCGAGGTATTACCAGCGGCCTTGATGAAAATGGCAACGCTGTTGAAAAGAAGGAACTCAAGTCCGGTTTAGGACAGCTTACAGCAGACAAGACAAGTCCTACACAGAAAATCACCTTCAAGGCTGGTTCAAAGGCATGTATCATCGGTTCTATCCGTGGTACAGAAGTAAACGTTGAAGAAGGTGCCAATATATACGCATCAGCTCACGTTTGGAATGCTACTACTGTTAACATCAATGGTAACCTGCAAATCGGCGGTTTCCTGAAGACAGCAGATCTGAACCTCAAGACAAATGGTTATCTGAAGGCTGGCGACAACAGCGCAATCAAGGTTACCAATATATTGACCATGAATGCCGGTTCACAGATTGATGCCGACTACATCAATGTTACCTTGAACGAAAAGGATACCCACAAGAAGGTAACTAAGGTAGGTGAAGCACAGCTCATCCTGAAGGGTGCCTGCAAGATCAACATTGCGGACAAGGGCGTTATCAATGTTAACAAGCTTATCTCTTATAACGATGCAAAAGGCCAAATCAGCCTGGAAAAAGCTGGCGGTTTAGCTATTGTTAAGGCAGACGAGTTCCACAACGATGGTGCAGAAAACATCCAGGCATTCGATACTCCTGCAGAAGGTGCTACCTTCCTGTTCCAGTTCACAAAATGCTTTAATGGCGAGAACCAGATTCCTACAGCAGAGGATCTTGACATCGCAGCATCATACCTCGACTACGACAAGGCTACCACTGGTGATTTGGTTAAGTTGAAGGATGCCGATAACGAGCATTACGGTTATGAGTTAACAGCAACAACAGAAAGTTTGAGCATCAAGCCAAAACTGGATTTGTTCTCTGCAGCTGGAGTTACAGAGAATACCCTCTCTGCAACATCTATCCAGGCTGCTAACGACAAGTTGTATGTTACATACCACACCCAGGGCAATGACAAAAACCATATGGGTGGCGGATTGGAAGTAGCTCATATCGACGGCAAATCACTTATTCTCGACGAAGCAGTAACAGCTCAGGGAGGATTGGATGTAAACTATGGTATGATTGACGGCAGCCGCTTCTATGTTGCTGCAACAACCTACAAAGAAGGTGCATTCTTGGGCTATGTGGAACTGGCAAATGGATTGATGGGTAAGAGCAAACTCGTTACCTACCCTATTGATAAGACAAATCCAAACAATGGCATTGATGCCAATAGTGTAGTCAAGTATAAAGACAACTTCGTTTTGGCAACAAACAAGGGTTATCAGGTTTACAACTCAACATTCACCCTGCGTACTCCACACCTCACAACAAATGACGTGAAGTTCGTTGCTGTTGGCAATGACAAGCTCTATGGCTTGGAGGCAAATGGTACAACAACAGGTACTGTCAACATCTTCGACAACATTAATTTGGAAAATCCTCAGAGCTATACTACAGAAGGTAAAGTGGGTGTTGTTGATGGCAAGAACACCATCGCTGTAGACGGTACAAACCTTTACGTATGCCAGGGTGACGGCGGACTTGTTCGCTACGATGCAAATGGCCATGGTACAGTATTATTCGATGCTCCTGTAGGCGAAAGCAACAAGATTATCGGTCGCGTAAACGGTGTTGCAGTAGATTCAAAATACATCTATGTTGCATGTGGCGGTTACGGTCTCGTTGTATTGGACAAGACCAAGGCTAAGGGTGAGAATGTTGTTGCCCGTCGCCGTGCCTTCTATGATGGCAAGGAGAGCTACAACTCTGCTAACTACGTAACCTTGTATAAGGATTACATCTGTGTAGCTTATGGCCGCAGCCGCGTTCAGATCTTCAAGTTGGTAAATACAAAGTAATCAACTAAATAATTCTGTTCTCCCGCACCTTAACCAACAGGTGTGGGAGAACAAACCTTTAAAGGCTAGAACAATAGCAAAAAGGTGAAAGCTAATTTATACACAAAAACGACAAAAGAAAGATTAACATGAAACATCATTTTACAAAACTTGTTACTTTCTCTTTCGCAGCAATGCTCCTGGCATCTTGTAGCGATTCTATTGACAACCCTTTAGTTCCAAACCCTGGTGAAGTCACAAAAAACATATTAGGTGAAGAAGTGACATCCATCACCGACCCTCAGGAGTTGGCTGGTAGCGTTATCAATTACAAGGCGAAAGCTGCAACAAGAGCTGCAGGCGCAACTACAGCCAACCTAAGCGACGTTTATGAAATGCCTAGCCTGCCTAGCCATGACGGAGCTATCGAAATCAAGAATAACGATGGATGTGTGGGACTGGATGGTTCCAAGACCTACATCATCAAGAAAGGCACAAAAATAAGCAGCGGGCTCAACCTGAAAGGAGCTACCCTGTTTATCGAAGGCGAACTGACCACAAAAAATATATGGGAATGTTACAATGCCACAAAAAAAGGAAAAATCTACATCCTCAAAGGAGGAACATTACATATAGACAACAATAACACTGCACTCTTCCAGAATGCAGGAATTTATTGCTACAATTATGGGGGAACTCTGAAAAAAGAGAGCACCAACATGTATCTGGAAAAAGGTGATGCCTACTTTACTACCGGAAACATTGAAGTAAAAAATGAACTGAAAGTTCAAGGATTGCTTTATGTGGGCGGCGATGCCAACGTAGGTAAACTGGCAACTGAGTCTGATGCCAAAATCAATATTCAAGGCAATCTTCTTGGTACAGAAGAACAGGATTTGGTCGTAGATGGATGTATCCTGAACATTAACGGAAAAGCAAAAGTCAACAAGTTGACAATTCAAGGTTCTGCTCCAAAACTTTATGGCTGTTCATTTGAAGTAACCGGTAAGACGATTCTCAATTCAAATGGCGCTGAAGCGCACATCAACAATCTGAAGACAGGAGCTATCGACCAGTGTGCGGGAAGTACCATCTATCTGGTTAATAACAGCGTTATTGACTGCAAGGGAACTTACACCAACGCAAACAATGGTCACAATCAATATTATCCAGCCGGTGAAAGTAAAATTATTCTTCAAGGAGATAATGCAAATGCCATCTTCCGAGCAGCAGAAGTAAAATACAATGGAAGTAACGATCAAGGAAATATCCTCATTGCTCCGGGAACCTACGCATATTTCTCAACCTGCTATATCTTCAGAACTAGCGGAAGCGGAGGCGTTATCTACATGGATTGCGATAAGTTTACCAACAACGGTAACTCGGCAACATATACATACGCTCCAGGTCTTTCAGACTGTACGAAGAGATATGATATGTATAATGACCCAGTTGTCCCAACATCATGTGACGGAACAACACCAGATCCAACTCCTACTCCACCAGAACCGGGCAAGAAGATTGATGTGATTACGGTTATAGATTATACAAATCATACACACGACATCTCTGCTACATGTATTCAGCCATACAATGACAAACTATACATGTCCTACCACACCAACGAAGAGAACCAGAAAGATCCAAACAAGAAGACTGGCGGTTGTATTGAAGTGTTTAAAACAGAAAACAACCAGACTACCATGTTGCAATATCTGCAGGATAAGAAGGAACTCTACGACTTCAACCACCTCATGGTAGACGGCAAAGACGCAACAAAATACGTTTATATTGCAGGTCACTCAACCAATGGCGGTATGATGGGTAGAATTGCATTAGATAGCAACGGACTTCTCAACACAGAAGTAAAGGACATCGATGAGACTACCACGTTGAACCCTCTCACCATCGTAGATTGGGAACATGAAGGTTTGGAAAAATCTGACGAGAACTGCATCGTAAGAGACGGAAACAAACTGATGGTGGCATCTACCAGGGGATACGGAGTATATGATGCAAACACGCTAGATTTAATCGGCAAGAAAGAAACGCCAGGCAAGGCCAAGCACATCGCACTGAACAACCAGTATATTGTCACACTCCACTACAACAACGAAGTAAAAAGTGACAATGAGGCTGTAAGTGGTACACTACAGGTCTTCCCATTAGGTGCCGACATTCTTACAGCAACACCAGCAAAAACCATCAACGTAAGCAGCATAGCTCCTAACGACGGTAAGAACACTATAGCTATCGATGGTAACCACATCTACGTTTGCCGAAGTGCCAAGGGTTTATCTTGCTACGATCTTACCACAGGCAAAGAAGTGTGGAACTGGGGAGCTCCGCTCACTGCTAATACCAAAGTTCCACAGGGATATGCAAATGGTGTAACATACGATGCCAATTACATCTACCTGGCTTGCGGAAGTTATGGACTGGTAGTTCTTGACAAGAACAAAATGGAAAACGGCAAACCTGTAAAGGTTGTCAAGAAGAGAGCTGAAGCAGGAATGTCTGCCAACTATGTCACACTGGATGGAGGTTATATCTATGTGGCATATGGTAAGAGCCGACTCCGTGTCATGAAGCTCATTGATGGTGCCGCATCTGGAAATGGTACCAATTATGGCACAAAGTAAGTGATTTATCAAATATAAGAAACACGAGATGAATGCAGCTGCAACAGCTCGCAGCTGCATTCATCGTGTTTAATAACTCATTATGAAGCGAAAAATAATACTATACTCAACTACAGCTCTGCTACTTCTCATGGCAGCACAAAGCGCTACGGCTCAGACGAAAGGCAAAAAGCCGAAAAGTTTCAGCCCTAAGATGCTCGTATATGAGAATCTGAAGAACGATAATGTACTGAGACACTTTAAACAGCGCTTCGCACAACTCGACACTCTCATCAAAAACCCTATTTGGGTGAAAGCACCAGTCATAGAACTGGGACTCAATAATCAGCATCACGCTGATATCAACAAGACCGACTCTCTGTTCTGGTCGAAAACTGCACATGAGCACCTAGCGCTCAACAGACACAACGGTCTGGAAGTGACCGGACAGGTTTATGCCCGACCTGACTCGTACTTCGATTCTGATGAAGACGATGCAAAAGAGGTATCAAAATATAAGATGAAGGTTCAAGCCGAACTGGGTTGGAACATCATCAACTCGAAGTTCTACCAAGGCAAGGAGAAAAGAACAAAGATTGCTCTTGCCAATGAACTCGACCGCTTGCAAATAAAAAAGCGCCAAACTGCAGACATCTATGAAAAGGCAGCCGATGAGCTGACCGAACAATATAATTTCTATATCGGTACTGTCATAGCACACAGACTGGACAACCTCGACATCATGAACGAAGCGTACCAGTTTATGCTGGAAAAAGACCGAATCAGCAACGACAAGATGCTGAAAGTGATGAACGATAAGTTGGAGGCTGAATACGACATCTCCGTGCTCTGCACAGACAGAGATATCAGCAACAAGCCTATCTACCGCATCAAACCAACCAAGATTGTAGTAGACACAACAGCCCTCTGGAACCATCTGAACCAGGAAAGTCTGGATGCACGCATCATGATGGTGAAAGAACAGATTGCTGACAACGACAGCAAGCTGACCAACTATTTAAGCACTACCCGACTCACACCATTCGCAAGATGGTCGAGCTACTGGCAGAGCAACAACAAGATTTCGAACAATGCCGACGTGGGCGTGAGATTCACCATTCCTATCTGGAACGAAACGCCACGCAAACGACAGGCACTGGAGACCCAGAAGGAAATCATACGCAGCAGCCGTGGTACCGATGTGAAGGAAATAAAACAGTCGGTAGGCATCCTGCTCAAGAAGATAGACAACCTGAACAAGGCTATAGCCACCGAGGCTTTCCATATAGACCAGACCGGCAAATATATAGAAATGCGGCGGTTTGCCTACCAGAACCAGAAGCAGGGATACAACTATCTGATGCGTATGGACGAATATACGGGACTCCTGGAAAGTATGGAGCGTATGTACAAACTGATGCAGAACCGCGCACTCGCTATCATCAATATCGAGAAAGCCGTGAGCATCTATGACAACAACAACATCTTCAAAGAAATAGAACTTTGAATATAAGGAAACCAGAATATGAATGAATTCCAATATAATGGCACGCCACAAGAACAGGCGATGGCAGACTTGCTGAAGTCGCAGAGTCACCGCCTTGCCAGACAGCAGATCGTCTTTGCCCTGATCTTCCTGCTGGTTATCGTGCTTGCCGCCTACTATATTGTCACTCGTATGATATGGGCAACCGTCGACGGTTATATAACCCTCGATGAAAACCGTATCAGTGCCGTTGACGACATCTATATCCTTAAGATGAACAAAGAAATGGGTGAAGTGGTGCATAAGGGAGATACGCTCTACTCTTATGTACTGCTAGGTAATATTGTGAACCAATACGACCCGAACATCCTGCCTTCAGCCGTAAAGGAGACTCACGACATGGAGGTACAGGCTAAACTCGCCCAGCAGGAGATTCCGGTGCTGCGTACCCGACTTGCCGAACTGAGAAAACAGAAAGCATCTGAAAGTTCGGACATCTACTACGGCCTTACCGACAACACCAAGCGAAATGCACTGGATGCCGAGATTGCCGAGGTAGAAGAGGAATTGAGAAAGCAGGCTAAGAAGGTGGAAATCTACGCACAGGCAAAGAACACCACCTATAACTTCATGAGCCGCAGAGGAGCCGGCAGAGCAAATGCTGCCATGCCTTACTCCAACACAAGCATCTACAACCCGGGACTGATACACTACTGCTGTGCACCAGCCGATGCCTACATCTCAAGAATCAATGTGAACGACAAAACCCTGGTGTTCAAAAGCGAGGAGGTGATGGTTATCCAGCATACCGACTATGCAGACTGCCATCTGGGCGTAATCGCATACGTACCAAACGACATGGTGAAGTATATGGAAAGCCCTGACGATGCAGACATCATCATCAACAAAGACCTGGAACTGAAGGCTAAGTTGCAGATGGTAGGTCTGAGAGTAGAGGAAATACCAAAGCATCTGCAGAGTAACTTCTCGCATGATGCCAACGCAGTGGTTGCCGTATTCACCCTGAACCCTAACCAGAGAGTTCCGGCATGGGTAATGAGCAACAGACTGCCGGTAAGAATAAGAGTGAACAAGATTGGTGCCATGCTCGATCCGAAGCCACTACCGATGTACACCGTCCCAGTGGGCAAGAACGAAAACGTGGAGCGAAGCAACAGGTTTTCGAGCGACACCAATAATCATCAAGAACAAAAGAAATAAAGAATGATTGGACTTAGAAGAAACAAACGTGGAGATATGGTGCTCACCATCGATAGCTATATAGATATCGACTCGACACCGGACATCCAGCCCGACTACTTCGATTGTATTTACATCAATACGAAGAGTGAGCATGCGTTCCATGATATACTGTTTGGAGCCAGTCCAATCTTATCGTGGAAATGTAGCTACAAACCGATATTCGTCAATACGGCGGTATCGGGAAAGGAACAGATCATCGACTATATCGTCGATGCCTATGTGAGCGACATGAACAATGAAAAGGTATACGAGATTATTGACAGAATCAAGATGGCAAGACAGAAGTTTGGTGTAAAAAGCGAAACAAGCCATCCTACACAGCCTAACCAGCTCTTTGCCAATATTCTGAGATACCTGCTCTCAAGAGACCAACGAATCATGGGACACCGACTGCTGGAGAAATCGTCTTTGGGATATATCAACCCAATCTTCGAGCACTATCACAGTATGGGTCTCTTCCATCTCAACGAGATGTTCATGTTCATCGACACTATGGTGGAGTTCGGATCACTGCGCATTCACCGCTTCCTGCTCAAGGAGCACCTCTGTCCAAAGTGCAACCACTCTCACCTGCTCTATACGGAGTGCTGTCCGAAGTGCGGAAGTTCGAACCTGAAGTTTCAGAACATCATCCACCACTTCAGCTGCGCCAACGTATCGCCGGAAAGCAGCTACAATGTGGGCGGTATGCTCATCTGTCCGAAGTGTCACAAGAAACTGCGCCACATCGGTGTTGACTATGACAGACCAGCCGTGGTATATACCTGCAACGACTGCGAGAACTCGTTTACCTCGCCTATCACCAAGGCAACCTGCTGCTACTGCCAGAGCACCTTTCCGGTAAATACCCTGGTGCCACGAGACATTGAGGACTACGAGATAACGGAAGAAGGTATCAGAACGCTGACCAGCGGCAACATCATGTTCAACAACATGGTGAACATCTATGATAACTTCATGGAATATTATCTGCTGATGAACCGACTGCGACGCCAACTGATGGAAACCTACCGCAAGGATGAACTCTCGGTCATGGTAGGCAAGATATGGATTATAGATGAAAACAAGGATACCGTAAAGATAAAGGAAAGCATACAGGGCAAGCTCTGTAGAATCTTCTCCAATCACAAGGTGTCTTACTACAACAATATCTTCTACGTATCCTCTACTCTCTATGAGCAGGGAGAAACGGTGGAAGAGGCTCAGCAGAAACTGAGCAAGGAGATGTCGGTAGCCATCAGAAAGGTGGCCAACTCGATAGAACCGGACGAGATTATCTGCAGCATGCTGGAAACCAAGACGAAGACCATCGCCAACAACTATGACGAGTTCTTCAACAAACTGCAATATGTGGATATGACTCCAGACGACTACTGCCGCTACTCAGAGGAACCTCTGATGAAGGAAGAAGAGAAATTGGTGCAGCCGCAGGAAGAGCTGCTTGATACGGAGCCGAAGGAAGATGAAAACGACAAGATACAGAAACGCATCGTGCTCTACAAGAAACTCGTTGACATCCTTGTCACCATCGCAGGTATACTCATAATCATGGCCCTCTTGGCGCTCACCGTGCTGAGATAAGCCATCAAGAAGAAAGGGAAAAGCGTATGTTTAGCATAGCAGAACATCTGAACGATTTCTTCGACTGGATCAGCACGCTATCGTTTAGCAGTATCGTGAATACCTACTGGTTCCTCTTCTTCATCGAGATGCCAAGATATTATATCCTGGAATATCTCGTAATCGGAAACCGACTGATGAAGAGAAACCAGATAGATAAAGAGAAAGAATATGCCAAGTACTTCCTGTACCGCGAGAATCCGCTTATCAGCATCCTCGTACCGGGAAAGAACGAAGGAAAACATATATTCAAAATGGTGAACTCGCTGGCTGAGCAAACCTACCGCAACTACGAAATCATCGTGGTAGACGATGGTAGCGACGACGACACCAAACTGATTTGCAACGACCTCTACCGAGCCGGGTATATCACCCACTACCTGAGGTTGGATACAAGAGGCGGTAAAGCTGCCGCCAGCAACTATGGAGCCCAGATGGCAAAAGGCAAATACATCGTATGCCTGGATGCCGACTCTTCGCTCGACCGTGATGCACTGGAGAAAATCCTACTCCCCTTCTACATCGATGGAATGGTAAAGGGCGTAGGAGGATGTGTGAAAGTGCGCAACTACAAGGAGACCATCTGCTCATCGCTGCAGGCTTTCGAATACCTGAAGCGAATACAGGTGGGACGTATCGTAACCAGCGAACTGGGTATCTACCACATCATTTCGGGAGCATTCGGAGCCTTCGAAAGAAAGACGCTGAAGGAAGTGGGCTATTGGGACATAGGACCGGGACTGGACGGTGACCTGACACAGAAGATCCGCAAAGCCGGATATAAAGTGAAATTTGCCGAAGATGCCATCTGTATGACCAATGTTCCTACCAAATGGTACAAGCTGTATCATCAGCGCATCAGATGGTCGCGCTCGCTCGTGAGATTCCGTCTCCGCAAGCATGCCGACATTCTGCTGCCTACCAAGAACTGGAGTATCCTTAACTGGTTATCCAACATGGAGAGTGTGGTTTTCGACTGCTTCCTCAATTTCCTGTGGTTGTGGTATATCATCAAGCTCGCCATCACGTTTAACACGCACATCATCGAGGTGCTGGCGCTGGGCTACTTTATCAGAGTATGCTTCTCGCAGCTTGCCTTCCTCCTGGTGCTGATGGTTTCAGAAAGAAAGAAAGACGTGTGGTTCCTTTACAGATATCTGCCACTGATGTCGCCTTATACAGGTTATTTTCTGCGTATCGCCCGTCTGTCGGCTCATCTGCAAGAGTTTTTCTTCCGCCGTTCATACAAGGACGCCTGGAACCCTGAGAAGACTTCACGCTATGCTCAGCTCGAAGGAATCTAAAAGATCCGAGTTACTTGCTGTAACGTACATACAGCAGGGAGCTCACAATAAAAGAAATAACATTATAAAACATAAACAATATAGTATATGATAAACAAGTCTTTTGAGTTTAAGATTGGAGTAATAGGATTAGGGTATGTAGGTACTCCACTAGCATGCTTATTCTCAAAGAAATACGATACATGGGGTTATGACATCAAAGCTGAGAAGGTAGCCAAGTTAGCCAAAAGCACGATGAAAGACAACAGACCTGTATCCAAAGCTTTGGAACAGGGACTGAAACTGACCAGCAATATTGATGACCTGAAGAAGTGTAACGTGTATATCATCGCTGTACCGACACCGGTGAACAAATCGAACAAGCCAGACATCAGTTGCGTGCGCAATGCTACAGCTGAGGTTGGCAAGATCCTGAAAGAAGGTGATATCGTAGTCTACGAGAGTACCGTTTACCCAGGTCTGACAGAAGAGGTCTGCGCTCCATTACTGGCATCTACATCAGGATTGAAGTTGAACCAGAGTTTCTTTGTAGGCTTCTCGCCAGAGCGCATCAATCCGGGCGATACTGTTCATACCATTGAGAACATCGTGAAGGTTACCAGCGGTTCTACACCCGAAGCAGCAGCTATCATCGACAGTCTCTATGCTTCTGTACTTACCCATGGCACCTACAAGGCGAAGAGTATCAAAATAGCAGAGGCATGTAAACTGATGGAGAACTGCCAGAGAGATATACAGATAGCCTTCTTCAACGAGATGGAAAAGATTTTTGACAAGATGAACATCAACATCGAAGACGTAACGGCGGCAGCTAGCACAAAATGGAACTTCGTGCCAGCTATTCCAGGACTCGTTGGCGGCCACTGCATCGCGGTAGACCCATACTACCTGATTAACAAGGCACAGGAGGTTGACGTGGTACCATCGCTGCTCTCTACAGCCCGCGAGGTTAACGAGCAGATGGCGGTATGGATGGCAGGAAAGATTAAGAATGCAAAGGAAGTAAAAGAAGAATATAACATCAAGGTGACAGATGATCCTAAAGTTCTGGAAAAAGAGTATCAGATTGTGGTAATCGGTACTCATCACAAGATGTTCGACAGTATCGATATGAACAATCTAATCACTGATAAAGGATTCATATGCGACATCTACGGCATTCACAAGCCAAGAAACTAGATCTTCAAGATCGGAAAGAACCTATATAATAACCAGTGAAAAATGGAAAAGAACAAAGTGCTAATCGTCGATGATATTTCAGAAAATATTAAAACTATCTCTGAAATGATAAAGGACTTTGACATCGACGTGAAAACTGCCAATGGCGGAAAAGAAGCCATTGAACTGATTGACTCATTCAAGCCGGACGTGATACTGCTCGACTTGATGATGCCACATGTAAATGGGTGGGACGTAATAGACCATGTACGCTCTAAATACTCGAAAAGTGAAATGGTCATCATCGTGGTTTCCCTGTTAAGCAACAAGGATAATGTGGATGAATGCTACGAACTTGGAGTAAACGACTACATCACAAAGCCTATCATCAAAGCCCGTCTCACCAGTTCGCTAGACGCTCATCTAAGCAGTCTTGCAAGAGGCTAAAGTGCCTCTTGCAAGATTGCTTCTGCATGAGCAATGCGATCACTAGTAGGAGGATCTATGCCTTCCAGCGGGTAGGCAATACCTAGTTTCTCATACTTGTAGATACCCATCGTATGATA
>PPYF01172241.1_pt1 | contig 13116 bp, 9 predicted proteins | sample 1559871 | NCBI WGS metagenome assembly PPYF01 (sample SAMN08240021, study PRJNA423297) | Human gut metagenome, whole genome shotgun sequencing project. | reverse complement strand
GGCGATACGGCTCCATCGCCGGACAGCCAGAGAAGCACCAAAAAAAAGAACACGGCAAAGATTCCTTGAATTCCTTTCAAAGCAGTATACAGTTTCACGATTCTATCTCTCCTTATCAGCGTCAAATTAAAAATAGGATATGATAACTAAGTATAGAAAGAAAGCGTGAAAAATATGCACGTTTCTTGTCATTGTATCATAGTCTTGTGTCAAGAGAAATTTAAAATACAAGATGTGGATAACTATGTGGAAAGGGTGGATAACTTTGTGGACATGTCCGAAAAAGGATGGGACAAAACAAGGAAAATAGCAAAAAAACAGGAAGTTGTTATCAACATGAGGGCGTGGAAACAGGGAGTACAGGAAAAAGCTGTTGAAAAAGTTATCCACGCCCTATGGAAAGGGAATGAGCAAAAGAACAAAAGAAGGAAATAAGCTGATCAACCTTGATTTTTCAGCGAAAACGGGGTATAGATATGACAAAGAGAAGGAAAGATAAGAGAGCAAAATAGGAGTTTTCCACAAGGTTATCCACAGAAGGTGGACAGTTTTACATGTGGAGAAGAAAGATGTGTATGTCGTGGAAAGTAAAAAAACAATGTGTAAAAAATTTTTACCTTCCATCTGAAGATATGATAAACTATTAAGGTACGAAGAAAAACAGGGGAGAAATACGATGAAAAGAAAAATGAAGAAAATACTGTCAGGGCTTTTGTGTGTTGCGGTGGCGTTGATGCCGGCGGCAAAGGTCTGGGCGACAGATGTGGAAGAGGAAGCAAAGAAAGCTTATGAGCTTCCTGTTCAAAGTAATGAGATTGAGAACTGGCCGCAGGGACCGGCAGTCTATGGACAATCGGCGATTGTAATTGACGCGGATACGCGATCCATACTGTATGCCAAGAATATGCATGATAAGCACTATCCGGCAAGTATCACCAAGGTGCTGACCGCACTTCTGGCCGCTGAAAATGGGAATCTGAATACGGACCGGGTGACGTTTTCCCAGGAAAGTGTGAATTTTCTGGAGCCGGGAGATGCCTATATCGGGATGCGGGCGGGAGAGGAGATTTCGTTAAAGGACGCATTGTATGGTGTGCTGCTGGCATCGGCCAACGAGGTGTCCTATGCCGTGGCAGAAACGATAGGAACTAAGATGCAGGGAAATGGAAGCGGCTACGAAAAGTTTGTGAAAGCCATGAACGAGAGGGCAGAAGAGCTTGGCGCAACCGACAGCCATTTTGTGAACCCCCACGGACTACAGGATGAGAATCATTACACATCGGCCTACGATATGGCGCTGATTTCTGCGGAATTGTTTGAACATCCGGAGATTTTGGAGATTATGGAGACGTATGAACACACTATCGGGCCGACGAACCTGGTGAACGAGTCCCGGACATTCCAACAGCGGCATGAGATGATGGAGACATGGAATTCACACTATTATGAATACTGCGTAGGCGGTAAGACCGGATATACCGATGAGGCTGGAAACACACTGATTACCCTTGCGGATAATGGAAAGATGCGGCTGATCTGTGTGGAGATGGCGACAAGAGGTCAGCACATTTACGATGATACGAGAAGTCTGCTGGATTATGCGTTTGCAGGATTTAGCCGCCAGGAGGCAAAGAGCAGTATTCTGGAGAGTGCGGAGGAAGATGTGCACGCCACCATTACGGAAAAGGGACCGGTCTATGTGGATTTACCGGTGGGCATTCCTCAGGAGGAGCTTGAATTTGAGACTGGGGAGGAAAACGGGGTTTCCATGCTGTATCTTACCTGGCAGGGACAGACTGTCGGGAAAGTGGCTGCTGATGTGGATGAAAAGGCCGCGCAGAGGGCCGCAGGCGATGGTAAAAAGCCTGGGGTTGTCACATCCGTCAGGAAGATTTTGGAAGAGAGTATTTGGATTGTGATTGGGGCAGCGGCGGTGCTGATTCTCATTGCCGTGATTTTAGTTTTCGTGATCCGGCGCAGGAAAAGGAGCTCCTTTTTGAGGTTGAGCCGGCGCAAACAAAGGAGACAGGAGCGCCAGAGAAGGCGAAGGATGAAGAGAGCTGCAAGAAGAAGCAGAAGACGGGGGCGGAAAAGATGGTAAAAACACTTGACTTGTATAAAAATGATAAAGTATAATAACGAAGTATGGTGGTAATCCATACATATAGACGGAAAAAGCGAAGACGAAGACAGTAGAGCAGAGGTCAAAAGCTGTCAGCGAGCCGGAGAGGGTGGAAGTCCGGTGCGAGTAGAGCCTGTTTGAAGATCACTTCCGAGCTGCAGATGCTGAACGGGAAACTTACTAAGCGCTGCCGGTATTCTGCCGTTATCAAGAACTCATATGAAATGTATGCAGTAACAGGTGGTACAGCGAAAGATGATACTCTCGTCCTATTACAGGACGGGAGTTTTTTGATTTTGGAGGCTCATTTTCGGAACTACATTTAAAATAGAGAAGTCTAATAAAGGAGAGGAAAGCATGTATCAGAAAGTTTCAACCGATTTAAAATTCGTTGACAGGGAAAAGGAAGTAGAGAAATTCTGGGAAGAGAACCAGATTTTTGAAAAGAGCATGGAAAACAGAAAGGAAGGGGAGACATACACCTTTTACGACGGCCCTCCGACCGCTAATGGAAAGCCGCATATTGGTCATGTTCTTACCCGTGTTATCAAAGATATGATCCCGAGATACCAGACCATGAAAGGGAAGATGGTTCCGAGAAAGGCCGGATGGGATACCCACGGTCTGCCGGTAGAGCTGGAAGTAGAGAAACTTCTGGGATTGGACGGAAAGGATCAGATCGAAGAATACGGACTGGAGCCTTTTATTGACAAATGTAAGGAAAGTGTCTGGAAATATAAAGGAATGTGGGAGGATTTCTCTGCTACAGTCGGATTCTGGGCGGATATGGAGCATCCTTACGTTACCTACGACAATAACTTCATCGAGTCCGAGTGGTGGGCGTTAAAGCAGATCTGGGAAAAGAAGCTGCTCTATAAGGGCTTTAAGATCGTTCCGTACTGTCCGCGCTGCGGAACTCCGCTCTCCGCGCAGGAAGTGGCGCAGGGATACAAGGACGTCAAGGAACGTTCAGCCATCGTCCGCTTTAAAGTAAAAGATGAGGACGCTTACATCCTTGCGTGGACGACAACTCCGTGGACGCTGCCGTCTAATGTGGCACTCTGTGTGAATCCAGAGGAGACGTATGCCAAAGTAAAGGCAGCGGACGGCTGTGTATACTATATGGCAGAGGCGCTTCTTGATCAGGTGCTTGGCGGACTTGCAAAAGAAGAGGGCGAGGCGGCTTATGAGATTCTGGAGAAATATGTCGGGACTGATCTGGAAGGGAAAGAATATATCCCTCTCTATGACGGAGCGGCAAAAGCAGCCCAAAAGCAGCATAAAAAGGCATTTTATGTGCTGTGTGATACCTATGTTACACTGACTGACGGTACTGGCGTGGTTCATATCGCGCCGGCATTCGGTGAGGACGATGCCAAGGTGGGACGCCGCTATGATATGCCATTTGTACAGTTTGTAGACGGAAAAGGGGAAATGACAGAGGAGACTCCGTTTGCAGGTGTATTTTGCAAGAAAGCCGATCCTATGATCCTGGAAGATCTGGAAAAGAGAGGATTGCTCTTTTCCGCGCCGAAGTTTGAGCATAGTTACCCTCATTGCTGGAGATGCGATACTCCGCTGATCTACTATGCAAGAGAGTCCTGGTTTATCCGTATGACAGAGGTGAAAGACGACTTGATCCATAATAATAATACGATCAACTGGATCCCGGAGAGCATCGGAAAGGGCCGCTTTGGAGACTGGCTGGAAAATGTACAGGACTGGGGCATCAGCAGAAACCGTTACTGGGGTACACCGCTCAATATCTGGGAATGTGAATGTGGACACCAGCACGCTATCGGCAGTATTGAAGAGTTGAAATCCATGTCGGACAACTGTCCGGAGGATATCGAGCTTCACCGTCCGTATATTGACGGGGTGACGATTCGCTGCCCGGAATGTGGAAAAGAGATGCACCGTGTACCGGAAGTCATTGACTGCTGGTTTGACAGCGGTTCCATGCCATTCGCACAGCATCACTATCCATTTGAAAATAAAGAGCTCTTTGAGCAGCAGTTCCCGGCAGATTTTATCTCCGAGGCGGTAGACCAGACACGAGGATGGTTCTACTCTCTGCTTGCGATTTCTACCCTCATCTTCAACAAGGCTCCGTACAAGAATGTAATTGTCCTTGGGCATGTGCAGGATGAAAACGGACAGAAAATGAGTAAATCCAAAGGGAATGCGGTCGATCCGTTTGAGGCGCTTAAGACTTACGGGGCAGACGCGATCCGGTGGTATTTCTATGTAAACAGCGCACCGTGGCTGCCAAACCGTTTTCACGGAAAGGCGGTACAGGAGGGACAGCGTAAGTTCATGGGAACCTTGTGGAATACCTATGCATTTTTTGTACTGTACGCGAATATTGATGAGTTCGATGCTACAAAATATAAACTGGAATATGAAAAATTGTCTGTTATGGATAAATGGCTGTTGTCTAAGCTGAACACGCTTGTAAAGACTGTGGATGAGAATCTTTCTAATTACCGGATCCCGGAATCCGCAAGAGCGCTTCAGGATTTTGTGGACGATATGAGTAACTGGTATGTAAGAAGATGCCGCGAGCGTTTCTGGGCCAAAGGAATGGAGCAGGATAAGATCAATGCGTATATGACACTGTACACGGCGCTTGTGACGGTATCAAAAACGGCGGCTCCGATGATTCCGTTTATGACAGAGGAAATCTATCAGAATCTTGTAAGAAGCCTGGATCAGACAGCGCCGGAGAGTATCCATCTGTGCGATTTTCCGGAAGTAAACGAGTCATGGATCGACAGTGAGCTGGAACGCTATATGGACGAAGTACTCAAGATCGTTGTGATGGGACGCGCCTGCAGAAATACGGCTAACATCAAGAATCGTCAGCCGATTGGCAAGATGTTCGTAAAAGGTGTAGAAGAGCTTCCAAAGTACTATCGGGAGATCATTACCGAGGAGCTTAACGTGAAGGAAATGACGCAGACAGAGGACGTCAGGGCGTTTACTACCTACACGTTCAAGCCACAGTTAAAGACTGTAGGACCAAAATACGGCAAGCTTCTTGGGGGTATCAAAAAAGAGCTGGAAAGTCTGGACGGCAACCAGGCGATGGACGATCTGGAGAGCAACGGCGAACTGAAATTTAACGTCAATGGTGAGGAAGTTGTCCTGACGAAGGATGACTTGTTGATCGATATGACGCAGACAGAGGGCTATGTATCAGAAAGCGATTATGGCATTACAGTCGTACTGGATACGAATCTGACGCCAGAACTTCTGGAAGAAGGATTTGTGCGCGAGATTATCAGTAAGATCCAGACCATGAGAAAAGAAGCAGCCTTTGAAGTGACAGATAAGATTCATGTAACATATACTGGCAGTGAGAGGGCAGAAGCCGTCTTTACAGACAACTGTACTGAAATCTCAGATGATGTGCTTGCCGTCTCTTTGGAAAAGGCAGAGCCATCAGGCTACGTCAAAGAGTGGAAGATTAACGGCGAGGCTGTTACCATTGGAGTGGCAAAGAGAGACGAAGCATAGGATATGTAATATGTTCAGGAAGGGAATAGTAAGATGTACAGTAAAAGATTTGAGAAAGAAGCTTTTAAAGAGGAAGTAAAGAATAACATTAAGAACCTTTATAGAAAAACAATCGAAGAAGCAACCGGCCGGCAGATCTTTCAGGCGGTATCCCTTGCGGTAAAAGAGACGATCATCGATTACTGGCTGGCAACCCAGGCAGAGATGGAGAAGAAGGATCCGAAGACCGTGTACTACATGTCCATGGAATTCCTGATGGGACGAGCGCTCGGCAACAACCTGATTAATATGACGGCCTACCAGGAAGTGAAGGAAGCACTGGATGAGATGGGAATCGATCTGAACATCGTAGAAGACCAGGAGCCGGACGCGGCCCTTGGAAATGGTGGTCTTGGCAGACTCGCCGCTTGTTTCCTTGATTCACTTGCTACACTGGGATATCCGGCATATGGCTGCGGCATCCGCTACCGTTACGGAATGTTCAAGCAGAAAATTGAGAACGGCTATCAGGTAGAGGTGCCGGACAACTGGCTGAAGGACGGTAATCCGTTTGAGATTCGCCGGGATGAATACGCAAAAGAGGTCCGCTTCGGTGGTGACGTCCGGATCGAGTATGATCCGGTGACAAAGCGCAATAATTTTATTCAAGAGAATTACAGTTCGGTGCGTGCGGTGCCGTACGATATGCCGATCATCGGATATGGAAACCATGTTGTCAATACATTGAGAATCTGGGATGCGGAAGCGATTACTGATTTCCATCTGGATGCATTCAACCGTGGAGATTACCGTCATGCGGTAGAGCAGGAGAATCTTGCCAAGATGATCGTAGACGTGCTCTATCCGTGCGACGATCACTATGCTGGAAAAGAACTGCGTCTGAAACAGCAGTATTTCTTTATTTCCGCAAGCCTCCAGGCACTTCTTGTGCGCTATAAGAAGAAACATGATGACGTTCGCAAACTGCACGAAAAGGTGACGATCCAGATGAACGATACCCACCCGACTCTGGCGGTTGCGGAGTTGATGCATCTGCTCATTGACCAGGAAGGCCTGGAATGGGATGAGGCATGGGATGTGACGACAAAGACTGTTGCGTATACAAATCATACCATTATGGCGGAGGCGCTGGAAAAATGGCCGATTGACCTCTTTTCCAAGCTGCTTCCTCGTATTTACCAGATCATTCAGGAGATCGACCGCAGATTTATCGAGCAGATCCGAGTGAGATTCCCGGGCGATGAGGGCAGAGTGGCAAGAATGGCAATCATCCGGGACGGACAGGTGAAGATGGCGCACCTTGCGATTGTGGCAGGATATTCTGTAAATGGTGTGGCAAGACTGCATACGGAGATTTTGAAACATGAAGAGCTGAAGGATTTCTACGACATGATGCCGGAGAAATTCAACAACAAGACAAATGGAATCACACAGAGAAGATTTCTTCTCCATGGGAACCCGCTTCTTGCGGACTGGGTGACAAAGCACATTGGAGACGGATGGATTACCGATCTGTCTGAGATGAGCAAGCTGAAAAAGTATGTGGATGATCCGAAAGCGCTTGCTGAGTTTGCAGAGATCAAGTACCAGAACAAACTGCGGCTGGCAGAGTATATCCGAAACAATAACGGTATCGAGATTGATCCGAGATCCATATTCGATGTACAGGTAAAGCGTCTCCATGAATATAAACGCCAGTTTTTGAATATTCTTCATGTAATGTATCTGTACAATCAGATTAAAGACCATCCGGAGATGTACTTCTATCCCAGAACTTTTATTTTCGGAGCAAAGGCGGCGGCAGGTTATGTGCGTGCCAAGGAGACAATCAAGCTGATCAACTCTGTTGCGGATGTGATCAATAACGATAAAAGCATCAACGGCAAGATTAAAGTCGTATTCATCGAGGACTATAGGGTATCCAACGCAGAGATTATCTTCGCGGCGGCGGACGTCAGTGAACAGATTTCTACAGCTTCCAAAGAGGCGTCCGGTACCGGAAACATGAAATTCATGCTTAACGGTGCTCCAACTCTTGGAACAATGGATGGAGCCAACGTGGAGATCGTGGAAGAAGTCGGCATGGAAAATGCATTTATTTTCGGCCTTTCTTCTCAGGAAGTCATTCACTTTGAGAATCACGGCGGCTACAATCCGACGGATATCTATTTTAATGACTGGGATATCAAGCGTGTGGTAGACCAGTTGATTGACGGCACCTATGCAAACGGTAACCGGGAAATGTACCGGGATCTCTACGATTCCCTTGTGAACACACATGGTCGGGAACGTGCAGACAGATACTTTATTCTGAAAGACTTCCGTTCTTATGCGGACGCACAGAAACGTGTGGAAGAGGCGTATAAAGACAGAGAAGCCTGGTCCAGGAAAGCGCTTATGAATGTGGCTTGCTGCGGCAAGTTCTCATCCGACAGAACGATCCAGGAATATGTAGACGATATCTGGCATTTAGATCAGATCAAGGTGGATGCCTAAGACATTCATAACAACGGGAAACAAACAGGAATAAGAATAAAAAACCTCTCATATGCTGTATGGGAGGTTTTTTTATGCTTCGGAAATGGAAAAAATATGGCTGTATCCTGTTTCTTTTGATTGCGCTGCCCTATGTGATTACCATTTTTATCAATGGTCCGTCCGGTCTCACAGCTCCCAAACAGAAGGAAACGGAAGTATCGGTACAAAGCGGCGGAAACGACCGGATGACAACCATGTCGCTGGATGCGTATGGAATGGGCGTCTTGGCAAAAGAGATTTCAATGGATATGGATATAGAGACGATCAAGGCGCAGGCGGTCATTGTAAGGACTGGCATTTACAAAAAGATGACAGAGCAAGAGGAAGGAAAAGAACTCGTCTTTACTGATCCCTTTTATACGGTGGACGAGATGGAGGACGAATGGAAAAGCAAGATGCAGAAAAATTACGCAAGGTTAAAGGAAGCGTGGAATGAGACAAAAGAACGGATCCTTGTCTATGAAGACCAGCCTGCGTATGTGCCATACTGCCGACTGACAAACGGGAAGACGCGGGATGCCAAAGAAGTGCTTGGGACAGATCAGTATCCGTATCTGAAGAGCGTGGACTGTGCGGCGGACAAAAATGCCGAGGACGCATTTCAATCAAAAGAAATCGACGGCACCGGATATGAGATTACCAAACAGGACAGTGCAGGGTATGTGCTGGAAGTAAAACAGGGAGAGAATGTGATTGACGGTGATACATTCCGGAATCAGTGGGAACTGCCATCATCCTGTTATACGATGCGTCAGACAGACAAAAAAACGACTGTCATCACGCAAGGGATTGGTCACGGTCTCGGATTGAGCCAGAATATGGCTGAAGAACTTGCAAAAGAGGGTAAAAGCTATAAAAAAATTTTAGAATATTTTTTTGAGGGTACTGTTTTAAAAGAAGTTGCGGAAATTTTGGACAACACAGAATAAGCTTCTTTGTTTCTGGCAAAGATAATGCCAGAGGTGATGAAGATGAACAACAACAAGCGCGCTCCTAAAAAACGGCGGGGAGCAAAAATCGGGATGGCAGTCTGTATGGCGGTGGCAGTCGTTCTAACGGGTGTCTATACATTTCAGCAATACAAAAGTAACGTCAAAAATGAGATGGCTAAGATTGAAGAGGAAAGTCAGAAGGAGCTGGAAGAATATCAGAGCGCGGATGCGGGCGATGTGATCAACGAGTCTACAGATGATCTGACAGACGAGGGGCTCTCGGGATTGCCAGAGAACGGCCTGAACGAAGAGACGCAGGATCCGGCGTCCTCTGGCACGGGAACATCCGGGGACGATACACAGTCTGGTCAAAATGATGGTCTTTCCACGCAGGACGGGACAGATACCGGAACAGCCACAGAGAACGGAACGGGGTCCCAGACGCCGGAAAATGGCGGAATGGATTCTCAGGAGACAGCAGGCGGCGGAAATGAGATTAATTTCAGCGAAGGGGACAAGCTGATCTGGCCGGTGAGCGGAGCGGTACTGATGAATTACAGTATGGACAAGACCGTGTATTTTTCAACACTGGAAGAGTATAAATATAACCCGGCACTGATTATCGGTGGTGCGGTCAATGATCAGGTAATCTCTGCGGGAAAAGGTATTGTCAAGTCTATAGACAGGACTCCGCAGGAAGGTACAACTGTTACCGTAGATATGGGAAACGGCTATGAAGCGATCTATGGACAGCTCCAAAATGTCCAGGTAAAGACCGGGGACAGCGTGGAGGCGAAGACTGTGCTTGGCTATCTGGCAGAGCCAACCAGATACTACAGCGTGGAAGGATGCAATCTCTATTTTGAATTCCGTAAAGACGGACAGCCGATTGACCCACTTCAGTTTTTGAGTGAGTAGAGGGAAAGACAGGAACAAGCTGTACCGTCAAAAAGAAAAGATAGTAGAAGATGCCGGCGTAAGGGAATGAGAAGACATTCATCTTGCGTCGGCTTTTTCTGGGAGTTATAATTTGTGTGGGAATAAACCAATAAGTGGAGGCGTGTGACAATGAGTAATTTGAATCATGCGGATATCGTTAAACAGCAATATGCAACGGAAACAAACCTAAATACAAGAATAGCTATTCACGAAAAGTATTCAACGAACAAAGTTGGATTATGGAATATCTCTCCAAGTTGTTTTCTGGGTATGGTATGGAAGAGAGCACAAACAAAAATTTCACACTTCAAAATGGAGGCAAAATATTAAGTAAATTTTTCTCAAAGGTTGAAAAGTTAGAATATATGGATTCGCTGGCAGTAACAAATGTAAATGATATGGTCGAATATATTTATTCGTTGTCCAGCATGGCGCTGCTGTGGAATGTCCCAAAGCAGGACATTAAGAATATTTTGATACGGCAAACTTCCAATGGATTATTACATGTGCCGAAAGAATATGGGATGTTTAGAGCGGCGTAGAAAAAACTCTAAAAGACAATGTGATTTTTCCAATCTCCAAATTAATTCTTTATGATTATTATATTTCTTTATCCAGTCTTGTAAGTTGGCTTTTGCACAAATTCCATATTTTTACATATATCATCCTGGAATCCTCGTCCCGCATGGTAATCCAGGACTGCTTGTTGTTTCGGTTCTCTTCTGGTGTGGATGTGAAGAGTTGCTTTTGGACTATTAGAGGGGGATTAAGAATGATTTGATATCTGTTAAAAAACGATTAAGGTGGTTGTATTCTGCAGACGAAGTGTTATAACTAATGCAAATCATAAAAACGGGAGCATTGCCTTATGAAAAAAATGGGATTTGTGAAAAGCGAAAAGGAAAATGAACGGCGAATTGCGCTTCTTCCTGATGATATGGATGATCTCAAGGATTTTGCGGATTATCTGGTCTTTGAGACCGGATATGGGAAGGAGTTTGGAATTGATGATAAAGAATATCAGGCAAACGGCGCACATACAGCCGACAGGGAAGAGATTCTAAGAATCTGTGATATCGTGTGTGATCCGAAAGTGGGAGACGCAGAATATCTCAGAGAACTGAAAGAGGGGCGCACTCTTTTCGGATGGGTGAATCCACATGTATGTGAAGAGGTAAAAACAATTCTTCTGAGAAAGAAGTTCGAAGTATATGCCTGGGAAGAAATGATGGAAGAAGGGATGCAGGTATTCTATAAAAATAATGTACTTGCCGGAGAATCAGCGGTCAGGCATGCCTGCCAATGCTATGGGATGCTTCCGGCCGGAAAACGTGCCGCAGTGATTGGAAAGGGAAACGCGGCTTTGGGAGCAGTGAAAGCACTGACTCAGGATGGCGCCGAAGTAATTGTCTATGGCAGAAACCAGGAAGAAAAATTACGAATGGATATTGGAGAATTCGATATTCTTGTCAATGCAGTATTATGGGATCCGAAACGAAAGGACCATATTATAGATAAAGAGACATTGTGCCATGCGAAAAAAGAGGCGCTTCTGATTGATGTAAGCTGCGACAAGGCGGGGGCAGTGGAAACTTCCCATCCGACTACATATGAATGTCCCCTCTATGTGGAAGAGGGCGTGGTTCACTATTGTGTGGATCATACTCCCAGTATTTATTACCGGACGGCATCTTCCTATATCAGCGAACAGGTCAAACGATTTGTACGGCCGCTGGTGACAGGTGAAGCAGACCGGATTTTGGAGAGCGGCTGTGTTATCAGGGGCGGACATATGCTTCTAAAAGAGAGCTGCCGGTAAATCGGAAGAAGGCATAGAAAGGCGGTAAATGGAATTATGATTGGAAGTGTATATGCGCTGATTCCCCCGGTGCTTGTTATTGTTATGGTAATTGCTACAAAGAGGATTATTCTTTCCATCTTTTCAGGAATTGTCATTAGTGCCCTTATGATTGAGAATTTTCAACTTCTTCCAGCAATGAAAAATATTGTGGAGGAAGCAGTAGGCATTTTTTATGAGGATGGGGCTGTAAATACAGACAATATTCTGCTGATTTTATTTATTCTTGGTCTTGGAATGGTAACGGCATTTATTGAAAAAAATGGCGGTGCGGCAGGATTCGCACGTTGGGCACAAAAGCGGGTTAAAAGTGCGGGAATGGCGCAGATGATGGCGGTAATTTTAGGTATTCTCATCTTTATCGATGATTATTTTAATGCCCTTACAGTAGGGGAAGTATCAAGAGGGCTGACAGATCGTTACAAGGTATCCAGGGAAAAGCTGGCTTATCTGATTGACTCAACAAGTGCTCCGGTATGTTCGATTTGTCCGTTGTCAAGCTGGGGAGCGTATATTATTGCATTGTTTGCGGTTTTACTGCCTCGTACGGCAGCCCCACTTAATCAGTTTATCCATACGATCCCTTACAATTTTTACGCTATTTTTGCACTGAGCGTAGTTGGACTGAGCGCATGGTTTAATATCAATGTCGGAAAAATGAAGGATGTGGCGTCAATTTACCGTCAGGAGAGAGCCATAAGACATGCCGAGACAATGGTACAAAAAGAGGGAGAAGAAAAAGCATCTGATCTGGTGGTGCCGATTGTTTTGCTGGCAGGAATCAGTTTTTGTATGATGTTTCTGACGGGACTTATCGCATCCGGGAGTTTTGATATTTTCCGTATTCTGGAAAATGCGTCTACCTATCTGTCTTTGCTCCTGGGATGTGTGGCGGCATGTATTTATTGTGGTATCCGTTACTTTAAGCTTCACGGGAAGCATCCGGTCATGGTGGCTGCGGAAGGTATCCGGGCAGTGGCGGGGGCGACAAGCGCACTTCTGTTTGCGTGGGTGTTGATCGATATGATCTCTGCATTGGAAGCGGGAACCTTTCTTTCAGGACTGATCGTAAAATATGCAGTACCGGCGGTATTTCTTCCGTTTCTGTTATTTCTTTTGTCGGGGGTAATGGCATTGGCAACTGGTTTTTCCTGGGGTGTGTTTGGAATCATGCTGCCGATCAGTGTACAGATCACACAGTCCCTGAA
>PPYF01421898.1_pt1 | contig 13118 bp, 15 predicted proteins | sample 1559871 | NCBI WGS metagenome assembly PPYF01 (sample SAMN08240021, study PRJNA423297) | Human gut metagenome, whole genome shotgun sequencing project. | reverse complement strand
CAGATCAAAGCCTTGTTTCAACAGGATAAGTGGGAGATTTTTGTGGAGAACTGTGCAGTCACAATCTATATGGGATCCGGACCAGGAGCCAAGAGTACCCACAAATATATTTCGGAGCTGTTGGGGGAGATGACTATTGATGTCAGGAATGATGGGCGGACATTCGGGGCACATGGAAACTCCAATATTCAAAATCAGAAACTGGGAAGAAGTCTGATGACTCCTGCGGCGGTCAAACGAATGAGCCGAAAGCATTGTCTGATCTTCATCGAAGGTCAGTATCCCATTTTTGATGAAAAGGCAATCCCATTTCAGACCCCGGAGTGGAAACAAATGGAACAATTGGCAGGGAAGATGGGATACCATCACCCGGTGAACGTGGTTTTTGATGAGGAACAACGGGCATACTTTACATTGGAACCGAAAAAGCAGATCCAGTTTTTGAATCGGGAAGAGCGGGATGCCTATCAAGAGATGGCGAAAAAAGAAGAGGGAATTTACTACCGGGAGATTGATCGGGAAGCCTTTTTATATTTGAATTTCCGAAAGTATCTAAAGCCAACCGAACAGGAGATTGAAGCACAGTTTATGAAAGCAAGAAAAGAGAGAGAAGAATTTGTCAGGCGAACAGGAGAAATGGCGCAGTCATCTGTTCCGGAGGATGTTAAATTTTTTCAGGATTTGGAGGAAAAGCAAAGACTTTCAGAGGTACAGAAATATGATCTGTCGGGCAGTATTTTGGAATGTATGGAGCGGTATGCGGATCAGCTAAGCCAAGGGCAGAAAGAAATGATTGTCGAGTGCCTGGAAAAGGGACTGACAGAAGAACAGATCAAAAGATCTATGTTCCGGCCAGTGGATGAAATGAGAAATTATCAGAGGGCGTATTTGTTACAGAGCAAATAGATATTTTTGCGAGAAATGTTAATTTGGTATAATACAAAAATGTTTTTGAAAATCAGTAAATACAGTGCGAAGAGTGATTACTTAAACTCAAGAACAATGAAAACAGATGTTGCTGATCCGTGTAACATGGCAATAATGCATATCATGGGTGTTAAAAAGCTTATCAATACTAATCTTATAAAGGGTGTTTTGGTTAGTGATATTTGAGGTTAGGCATTCTAATTTATCACAAATGGAGGTTCTTTTTCATTCACTTGCTAGGTGATGAAAAGCAATGTTTACAGCAATCCAATCAATTACTGCACATAATTACACGAACGAAACCACCCTAAACAATCTGGAACTCGAACGATGGAAAGGCTCTTTCAATTGCTGGTGAGGGAGTTACGCTGCAATTCGGACTTTTTCTTTCCTTAAATATACTTTGAATTTTGATCACATTTTTCAATGGGGGGAATTCCGGGCTGTACGGTGGCAGATACAGATAATTTATCCCCGATTCATCCAGCACCTATTTCATGATTTTGGCACGATGAGAACCTCATATTGTCCATAACTATGATTAACTTTATTGGTTACATTTGAAAATATCATCATATAATACACAGTCGATTATGTTTCTGAATTGTTGGAGATGCATAAGAAAGGAACTGGACTTGATGAAAATTTGTTAGTTTCCGGATGCGGACCCAGAAAAAGCATTCAGCAAAAACAATACCAGGAACTGCACGGCTATCTAAAACGTTAAAAAACCTATGCACGTCATATAGAAATTTGCGGGGATGAAAGGAACAGCTATTCAAAAACTGATCAGGATGTGAATTTTATGCGCCTGAAATGTGATTACATGGGAAATGACCAACTGCTCCCAGCATATAACCTGCAGGCAGCCATCTGTGATGAGTACATTGCCGTAATCGATGTAAAATCTTATGCATCGGACATGGAATGTTTTGTGCCTTTGATGGAAAAATTCAATCGTATATATGGTCATTATCCGAAATATCCGGTTGCCGATGCAGGATACGGTTCTTACAATAATTATCTTTATTGTGAAGAACACGGTATGGAAAAATACATGAAATTTACCATGTACAAAAAGGAAACAACGGACAAAAAATACCATGAAAATCCGTATCGTGCTGTAAATTTTGCAAAAGATGCAGATGGGAATCTCATATGTCCAAACGGGCAGAAATTTCTCTTTAAGAGGACACAACCTGTGAAATATAATAAATATGGAAGAACGAAAGAACTGTACGAATGCGAATCCTGTGAAGGGCGTCCTCATAAGTAGGAATGCTACCCGAGGGCACACAAAAACCGGACAATCCGAATGAATCGAAGCATTCAATCCGAGGGTACATTTGGTGTGTTAGTGTTAGAGTGGGATAAATCGTATAAAAGATTATTTCGGAGAGGTGAGAAAAATGTAATTCTCGAACGTACACTGATTCCATGTGGATTCAATCTTTATAAATATCACAACAAAAAGTAGCGGCAAATGAAAGTTGCTTAAAATTTAAGCGTGATTGGCTGAGGCTTATTAAGTGTACTATTTTTTCTACGAAAAGGTGCAAGTATGAGCAGAAACGGGAAGATTTATACAAAGAAACGCCAGTTCCGGCAAATGCCTGTTCTGGAGTTTCTTAAACAGAGGCTTTTTTTACAGCCCCTACATATACTTCCACAGTATAGACTGTCACTAGTCCTGATTCGAATTCGAGAAGCTTTTCATCGGGCATATGCTTCAAATTTTTCAATCTGTTGAAAAAATCCAGTGCGTCGCCTCAACAGAAGATCCATGAGTGGAAAAATCTACTTCAGAAACTCATTCAGGTCGATGTTACTTATGACTTTGTTTTTAGCAAGGGTTTTCCGCAATTCCTTCATATGTATTCGGTTCTATGAGTTTCTTACACCTTGTAAAATAAAAAACTTTGTTAATATATTGACAAGCGAGAGGCGGTTTGATATGATGAGATTAACTTCATTAGGAATACGTAAAATGAACTAGAGTTGATTAAAATATACAGAAAGAGTTTATAATTGATATGTTTTGTGTTAAAATGTAACAAAAAACAAGAGGGAGGAATCAAATATGAAATATCCAATGTACGTTGACTTTGCAATAACACCTTATTGTAATCTGCATTGTAGTTTTTGTTATGCAGAAGCAAATGGAAAAACAAAAAGCCAAAGGAAGTTATTAAGTTTAGAAGAAATAGAAAGTATATTTTCCGAATTTGATCAATTAGGAGTCATGAGAGTAGGATTTGAGGGGGGAGAACCATTTTTTCCCCAAGCCTTTACTTTGATAATGATTGGTTTTTGGTACATGACATTACCTCCTTCCTTTGTTATTATTATAACATAGTGAGCATAGAAAATAAATAAGAAAATAAAAATATTTATAATTTGATTCTTGAAGGTAGGTCTATGAGGGACACTGGAACAGTAGCATAGTCTGATACACTACTAGAAGTGACAGATTATCTGGCCTCCAAGATATACCAACCGTACGGAAATATTTAGAATTGACTGTTTGTTGCAAAAGTAAATTGGACAATATTGCAATGGGTATTTGGACATTATTGCAAGAACTGGGAAGAGGTGAGGAATGCTTTTTATTCCTCACAGAAGCCCAGTTTTACAGGGGGGTGTAGCCCCCAAGAGTATTTTGCAACTTTGTCCAAAAAGTACTTGCAAAAAACAAATTGACTGACTATAAATGGAAAACATGCGGTTAATAAGATAAAATTCAGCGAGGAGCATTCCTGTAATTTATAAATAGCGCCAATTCAATAAAAAGAACCTCAAGGTATGATTGAGTTGCATCTTGATGGATGTAAACATAACAATAAAATCAGAGGGTTCAACATGAAATATACACAAAACAAAAAGATCGAACAAGTAACAGATAAAACAATGGTTGTAGGTATTGATATCGGAAGTCAGCCTCATTACACCAGAGCTTTTGATAATTGTGGGCGTGAACTTAAAAAAAGAGTCTTTTTGTTCAAGAATGACCCAGAAGGATTTAATTCTTTTTATCTTTGGACAGAAACACTTAGACGAGATAATGGTAAAATTGATGTGATGCTAGGCTATGAGCCAACAGGACATTAATGGTTTGCATTGGCAAGATATGTTCGAGATTATCAGGTGATGTTGGTAATGATCAATCCATTCTCTGTTAAGAAAATCAAGGAAATTGATGATAACAGCCCAAAGAAGACAGGTTCAAAGGATCCAAAAACAATTGCAAAGCTGCAAAAATATATTGAACAAAGTAGAGCTAGTAGCTGCGTTGACATATTAATTAGAGTAAAGACCCTGTTGTAGGAGCATAAGCAACATCCAACTATGGATAAGCAGAACGAAGAAATTTAAGACCTAGCAGAGGATGGTGATCCTGGTAGATATGAGAGGTTAGTTACTGTAGAGGATTTTGTGAGAACGATAAGGATTTCATAAGGAAAAGAACGAAGACGTTTTATTTGTTGTACTCAAAAACATCAGAAACGGGCTCATTAAAGCAGCTTCATATCCAGAAAACTTTAGCTTGAAAATATATGTAACTCGTTAACAGTTCAACCAACCCAGTAAAATCAAAAATTTTTGTTGAACATGCAATAAAAAGAATAGGGAGTAGAAAATGAAATTTAAATTTTCGCAAACAATAAGAAATAAGCAAAAAATATTTATAGTACTGTCATGTTTCATACTGCTGGTGTCCATATATATGGAAAAATTGACGCAGGAACTTATTGACAGACAAAAACCGTCTATCCTTCATTTTTTATTCATCCTCCTTATTTTTTTTGTTTGTCTTGTTTCGGATATGGAAAAAAATATTTGGAGACTTATATAGAGAAAAGAGGTAATTTTGAAGGGCAGGCGATAGTTTATAAAAGTATTCTTGAGAAGGGAGACAAGGTTCTGTTTGAAAATGGAACAGGAACCACTCTATATAATGTTACAGAAGATATTTATCAAATGCTTCCCTGGTTTTCTATTGGAAGGATCAAGCTCTATATAGAAATCCTGGGGTTGATTATTTTAGGGATGTATATGCTTTCTGTTAATATAAAGCTTGGCATAATTGCGTTGTCTCTGATCGGTGTAAGTATCATTGTTGCAAATTTTGTTAGTAAGTATGTCGCTATGCAAATGAATTTAAAGCAATTTGCAAATTCAAAATTAAATCAGTCTCTCACAGAAACGATAAAAAGTATCTCTACTATAAAGCAATTGCGAAAACTGGAGTATTTTGGAGAAAAATATAATGGATTTATGGATGGTGAATATAAAAGAACCGTAAGAAAAGTTATTTCTGCTCAGACTTTTTATATTGTGCAGCTGGTACTTTCTCAGGAAATGATCCCTGTCATCGTATTATTTATCGGTGTGGTAAGTTCTGTATTTGGAGAAGCTACCATAGGTATTTCCATTGTGATGATGGATTTATCAATCAGGGTTTCTAAGTCCGTTCAGACAATCGGAGATTTACTGCCGCAAAAACATACAGCTGAAAAAATAAAGCAAAGGATAGAAAGTCGCGTATTTGATTGGCCAAATGATACGAAGAAACAAGAAAAAGCAGGAAGTTTTAAGTCGCTGACAGTCGAAATAAATTCATTTTCTCATGAAGGAAAAGAAAGCAACTCCTTAAGAGAAATTTTCTTTGACCTGCAAAGAGGGGATATTTGCATATGCAAAGGGAAGAGTGGAAGTGGAAAAACCACCATTTTTGAATTGATAGCAAAAACGCTTTCTAAAAAAGAGCTAGATGGAAGCATTCTGTATAATGGTATTGACATTGATACTATTGCGACAAAAGACTATTATCGCCATCTTTTGCTCGTTGAACAGAATACAGCTTTAATTGAAGGAACTTTACAAGAAAATATTGTATCAGGAGATACTTTCCCACTTCAGGCTATAGAAGAGGTCGTGGAGGTGTGCGCTCTGAAGAGCTTCATCGCAAACAGGGGAATTGATTTTTTGATAGAGGACGATGGAAAAAATATAAGCGGCGGAGAAAAGCAGCGGATTGGACTTGCCAGATTTTTATTGCGCAGACCAGAGATTCTTTTGTTAGATGAGGTGACGAGTTCTCTGGACGTAGAAACTCGAAATGAGGTTGCTTACAGGGTAATACAATACATACGGAAGTATCATATGACATTGCTGGTAATAAGTCACAATAATGATTTTGATAAATATGCAAATAAATTTGTGGAGATAAAATGAACCATACCTATGTAGAAGTCGAGGAAATGCTATGAATATATTGAGGAAAAAAATGAACGATACGCTTATATGGAAAGGAATCTTTTGCTTTGCGTTCTGGGGAAATGTAATAGGAAGTTTGTGGCTGATTAGTATCTTTCAAAAATTAGTAGATGCAGTTATCGCATCAAATAAAACAGTAATGAAGGATTCGATCATCCTGTTTATGATTGTTCTGGCAGTGGATATCATTTTTATTGTCTTAGATCAATATGGGTTTCGCAGCATTACGAATTATGGAGAAATGAATCTAAAAAAGTATACTGTGAATCATTATTTGCTGAATGTAGCTTCTAAAGAAAAAGGTAAAGTGGGAAGAATTGTTTCAAATATTAACAGCGATGTACCTATAATATCAAAATGGTTATCCGTAGGTAGGGTAAATACATGTTCACAAATTGTTTATCTGTTTCTTTGCATAATGTTGATGTTTTACTATAGTGCCCAAATAACTGGCATCATCTTGGGGCTGATCACAGTAGTCTTTGCTGCTTCCAGATATTTTAGTATTAGAGAGTCAAAGTACAAAAAGCATCTGCAAACTTCATTTGAGACAATTAGCAATAAAATATATAATAGCTTTTTGAATCTGAAAACAATACGGCAATTAGATAAGCAGGATTACTTTACTCAAAAAGTGAAACAGGTATCTCTGGATGATACAGAAAAGCAAATAGAAGGACTGGGAAGATGCATGGCGATCAATGAGACCTTACTTTCCTTTATGGCAGATACATTACCCTTATTTGTTTTCTTTTTGGGAATTCTCATGAATAGCGTGGGAACCGGATTCTCACTAATGCTGATTGCGCAAAAATTAAATGAACCCATCATTGTTCTTGCCGAATTGATAGCAGATAAAAAGAATGCTGAACAAGTATATGAACGTATAAAAGGGTTATATAAAGAAGAGGCAAGTAAAAATGGAGCAATTGCTGATCCGCTGAAACCATTTGAACAGTTTGAAATCAGGATTCATAACTTTAGTTATGAAAATTCAACGGATGTTGTGTTAAAAGATGTGGATCTAAATATAACCAGAGGGGATCTGTGTGTGATCCAAGGCGAGAGTGGTCGGGGAAAAACTACTTTATTGAAAATAATATCTAAATTTCTGGAGCTGAAAAATGAGCAAGGTGTCATTAAATATAATGGGCAGAATATTCAGGAATTAGATGTAGAAAATTATTTTTCGCATGTTTTAATGGTGGAGCAAAACTCCATTATCATAGAAGGATCTTTAGAAGAAAATATTCTTTTGGGGGATACATTTTCCAAAGAAGAAATATCACAGGCAATCTACATAAGCAAATTAGATGATTTTATGCAGCAAAGAGGTAAAGATTACAAAATCAAAGAGAACGGAAAAAATATAAGTGGCGGAGAAAAACAACGGATCAATTTAGCAAGGATGATCTTAAGAAATCCGGAAGTCTTAATTCTGGATGAAGTGACAAGTAGTCTGGACAGAGAAAGCCGAGAAGCAGTTGTTTCTCGTCTTTTAGAATATAAAGAGCGTAAACAAATAACGATCATAGCTATAAGCCATCATAATGATTATGACCGATATAGCCCTAAAAAGTACATGTTGGAGTGAATTATTTTTAGAGAGGAAGCTCTTCCCGAAAGTGGAGTATATATGTGAACTAAATACATTTATTACTACTTCGAAATTGATTCATCTATAGAGTTTGTCAAGTAAAGAACCTGTTGACAAACTAAAGAAAAAAGGTTTTCTGTATGGTATACTTATTATATCAATTGCAGGAGCCTTTTTAATAAGGGGAAACGAATCACACCCTCGTCTGGCATTCTAAAGATTAAAAAAATCTGGCTTAGTTTGTTTTTTAATTCAGTTGTAAGGTTTTCATTTGAGAATACTCATATGAAGGACGGCACCATATGAAAATGATCTTCCAAGCAATTTTTCGATATACTGTTGGGTATATTTTCTATCATCCCTTTTTTAACATTACAGTTCCTGTATATACTTCTAATACTGCAGCTTCTCTCTTTGTCATTGAAAAATCTTCTCCTTTAAATAGTGTCTGTTAGTTAGTTTTATCCATTTTAGGATTATCATAAATTTTGACTAACAAGATATGCTAATATCTGAATTTTATGTCCATATGTTTTCTTTCGCATTGTAACAATGTACTTTTTTATTGCTGTCAATTTTTTTCAAATCAGAATCAAAGGTGTAAAATTCTATATGTTCTTTTAAACAGTAATCATAATATAAACAATCATTAATGTCAGCCAGATCCAAACGTTGAATTAAAGGTTCTATTTCATAATTTCCTATATTTTGTAACGTGGCAAAATGATGGACGTCATGTATGACAGTTTCGCATAATCTTTTTGTATTTTGAAATTCCTGCAGTTTGCGGAAGTCCTTCAAATTTCCAACCCCTGAGAGCTGTTTGCTTTTTCGCTCTTTACTGACACTTTTCATCATGACTTTTTCAATGGCAGAAACTAATTCAATCAGCTGTTCTTTGCAGGTTACAATTGTTTGATTGTTTGCAATGATGTTTCCTAACAACTCTGATGCAGCTTTTGCCTGCTGAATCTCGTGGGATTTTACTGGTGTTCTTACTCCGAGTAATTCTATCCATATACAAGTGTCTAAGAAAATCATTCGTCTAAGTCCTCTCTTTTCATCAATGCACCATCTTTTACCAGTTTGATTTTCTGAATGATTGAGTCATTCGCATTTTTTATTCCGATATATTGCATAACATCATTTCCACGTTCTAATATTAAATCACCGATAATCGGATTTAAAAATGCAGTAATTACATAATCAACACCAGTAAAGTCTAAAATTACTTTTGCCCCGTGATCTAAATGTTCGGAAATATCCTTTTGACATTTTTTACCGTCTTTATAGGATACTGCAGTATCACCATCTATATAGGTCTTTATTTTTACTAAAATAGTTTCCATTTTTATATTCCTCCTAAATTTGATCCAAATTCATGCTCATAAATTCTTTCCGATCTTCATCATATAAAAAAGCCCTTGAGGTATCAAACAACGGGATTTTCATAGAAATAGATGTACCGCTTAGCGTTCCTTTTGCATATAATATGTTTTGTTTTGAGCCTTTTGATGCAAAAACTACGTTTCCAGAAAAAATAAGAAGTTCTCCATTTGCTTTACTCACATAGTTTACCAGTGTAGGTAGCCCATAACCACCGGAGCCTAAACGTGTTGTATTTCCGATACCCATGGCCCAGCGAATACTTTCCATTGCTTCAATCGTTTGCCCGTATTTTTCCTGATAGTATTTTTGTACGTTATGAACAATAGTCTTTCCGTAATCAGTTACATTTATAATCAGATAGACATCGTCATTATGCCATTCTATGTCATACATAAAAAATACCTTATTTTCGCTGCTGTGATTGAATGCATTAGAAAAAATCTCTCCGATGGTTGTGATTAAAAATTCTTTTGCATTCTCAAACATAAGATTATGGCTGCCGATAAATTCACCTAATATATGGACAGTTTGGCTGACCGCTTTATCATCCCGAATACAGTAACATTGTTGTGTTTGACTGAGAGAGTCCTTTGTAATATCAATTTTTTCGAATTGTTTTCCATCTGAATGAGATACTGTTTCGTGGAAAATTTGAAGTAAATTGTTTTTTGCAAAAACAGTTTTTGTCTGGGCAAGGAACAGCAAGGTATTGAATAAATATGCAGTACACATCTTATTATAATTGATAGGATCAGTACCGCAATCGATCAATATTTTTTCATAGCTACTTTTTTCTACTTGTTCTAGTAACTCTGTTATATTATTCAGAAAAGCAAAGTTGTATTGTATTTTGGAAGGAATTGTTACAAATAGGCTTTTCTCTTTTGGTCTTTCATCATATAAAAACATGTTGTCCCCCCTATACTTTCAATCATTGTATCACATTTATTCCTTTTATGGGAAAAATATTAAAAATTTACTCAAATAGCTTTTATCCAACAGAATAGATGTCTTTTATGTCGGGCACAAAATGTCATGCTGAGAATAGATGTAAAAATTACCGTTTTGTTACCGTTAGAAGTTATGAAAGAATTAGAATTTTTAAGTGTTTGGAAAAAAAGTATGGAAATTTTGTGATTTTTCGATATTTTTGTTTAAGAAGTGGCTTTCCTTTATGAAAGGGAGAAGCCATTTTTTAATTACCGCAGTTTGCAGAAGGGAGGTGATCCGAATGGAATTATCTCCTAAACAAAAACAGCAGGTACAAATGAAGTTTGACAGCTATTGCAAAAAGACCATCAAAGGAGAGGTGAAACATTACTGGCGAGAGTTGACGAGACAGAAATCGAAAGAAAGTCTGTTTTCAGAACTGACCAGACAAGAGTTGGAGCAATTATATTCTATGGACGATTATTGCTTCGACAGAAGATACTTCCCGGTTATGGGAAAGGCAGTGGAGGTTCATGATCGGCAGATCGCAGAAGCTTTCCAAAAACTGTCGGAAAAGAAACGGGAAATTTTGTTGATGCTGTATTTTTTGGATATGACAGAGACAGAAATTGCATCTTATCTACATTTGGTACAAAGTACGATCCACTATCATAAGAAAGTTTCTTTAAACCGGATGAGGCAAATTTTGGAGGAAATGGATGAAGAATGAAAAGAAAGCATTGCCGTATGAGATCATTACGTCAGCAATTTCCGGTGATGCCCAGTCTGTCAATTATGTTTTGGAATATTATGATCCCTACATAAATGAGCTGTGTAAAAGGAAAATCAAATTGGCAGATGGAAGAGAGTATGACCAAGTGGATGACTTCATGAAGTTAAGGATTCGGGCAAAATTGATTGAGAAGATCGTGAATTTTAAGATTCTTTTAGAATAACTGATTTTATTCGTTCCCTTTCCGGAGAAATCAGAGAATAGCACATTGAAAATAGAATACTGTTACATCCAGCAGGACGTATGGAACAGACGAGCTGGGCTGCAGATACGCTGAGAGCGCTTTTATGACTTTGTGACACCGTGTCATAAAGTACAAAACGTACAATTGTATGTGGAAAAGCAGGAGCGGGAACAATCCATGCAGCAAATAGGAAGTAGGGAACCTATAGCCAAGACTCTGTTTCTGGATAATGATACTTCCGGATAGAAATTCGGTCTGAAGAAGATGGTGCAATTCCAATGTGTCCTGTTATCCCTGACAGGAACCTGCAGGATGCAAAAAGAATGTGACACGATAGAGAAATGATAATGATTCGTGTGTTATAGAAATACTGAGAAAGAAGGAAAATTAAATGGAGATGACATTTGAAAACGATGGAAAAATAGAAAACGAGAAGAGAACAGAAATGCAGAAAGAACGGATGCAAAATTACCAGGAAAAAATTAATGCATTAAAAGTGAAAACAAAAGAGGGGGAAAACTAATATGGATTCAGAATTTACAGAATACGTCAAAAATAACATTCGGGAATACCTGCCAGAATCTTATGCCAATGCAAAAATTCAGATCCAGCAGACAATCAAAGGAAATGACCGGGTGTTAGACAGCTTGACGGTTCAAAGAGAAGGAGAAGATTTTGCTGTGGCTATTCATCTGAACAGTCTGGAACAGGAATATCAGAATGGAGAATCCATGCATGAGATCATGAATCAGGTTGCAGATCAATGTCTACAGGGAGAAGAACTACCGTTTAATAGGAGAGAATTCCTTGATTATGATTCCGTGAAAGATCATGTAACAATCAAGATGTGCGATCCGGAAAATAATGTGAAATATTTGGAACAGTATGCACATAAAAATTGTGGCACACTGACAGCTTTATACAATGTTACATTAGAACAAAATGGGTTTGGCACAGCAAGTATGCCAATCAGTAACGATCATCTGAAAATGTGGGGGATTTCTGTAGAACAGCTACACCAGGATGCACTTCTGGCAGATCGTAATCGAGGGTATGGCCTATATGGTTTGGAAGATTTGGTATATTCTATGGCGTTTGAACATGAACCGGAAAATCTACTTTTGAGTACAGATGTGGTAAATGCTTCCGAAAAGGGTCCGTATGTATTGACCAATACCAGTAGAATAAATGGGGCTAATGCGCTGGTACAGGAAGAAGTGCTATCACAAGTGGGGGATGCTTTAGGAGGAGATTATTATGTCCTTCCATCTTCTACGCACGAATTGATTCTGATACAAGATGATGGATCTATATCAAAAGAAGCCTTGGAACGGATGGTGACAGAAATTAACTCAACACAGGTATCAAAAGAAGATTTGCTTTCTAATAAGGTACAGTTTTATGATTCCCATCAAAAGCAGCTGCGTTTAGATAAGAATGAAGTAGCAAAAGAAAAGATTGCAGAACAGGTAAAAGGAGTGGCTGAAAGAAAGGTGAGGAGAAATATCAAGGAACCCAAGAAAATTCCGCATAAATTATAAGGAAAATGTTGGGTGGAAAAGTAGTAAAAGATGATTTCCAGAAAATTGCAGATGTAAAATATAGAAATAATAAAGAAACTTTATGACACGGTGTCATAAAGAAGAAACAGAAAATTCTTGAGTAAATCTCAGAGTAGGTTGTTTCAGTGAAAGTAAAACAATGAATACGTATGAAAGTACAGGCGTTTAAATAGGAAAGAACTATAACAACAAGAGGAGATTCTTATGCAAAGTAATGTAAATAAGAATGAATTTATACGATATGATGAAGGAGCTAAAAGATATTCTATGTGTAAGCACACTTTTATGAAGTTAGCTCAGGAAGCTCATGCAGTATATAAAATTAATCGGTTGACGCTGGTAAACACCCGGGTATTTGAAGAATATTTAGAATCATTTAGGGTATAACAAAAATTAAGACTATGGGAAAGATAGAAAATGTATATCAGAAAATAATTGACTTTTTGATATACATTATGT
>PPYF01130279.1_pt1 | contig 13120 bp, 10 predicted proteins | sample 1559871 | NCBI WGS metagenome assembly PPYF01 (sample SAMN08240021, study PRJNA423297) | Human gut metagenome, whole genome shotgun sequencing project. | reverse complement strand
ACTTAGCGTAGCGCTGCTACGCTGCGTTTCATTCACGTTAGCCAGAATGAAAAATTCGCGGCGCATCTTGGCGCATTCTCATTTGGGAATAGGATTAGACAAGGAGAAAATCATGGCAAACCGCGTGTCGCAATGGTTCCGGAAACTTTCGGGGCATCATGCGCATCATCATCACCGCAAAATGACCCGCGAGGACTTCCAGAAGCTGCCTCGCCACGTCGCCATCATCATGGATGGCAACGGCCGCTGGGCGAAACAGCATCGGCTGAACGTGGCGATGGGGCATCGGCAGGGCACGGAAACCCTGCGCGAAATCATCCGCCATACCGACGACCTGAAGATTGAGGCGCTGAGCATCTACGCCTTCTCGACGGAGAATTGGAAGCGCTCGAAGGAGGAAGTCGGCGCGCTGATGCAGCTGATTTTGGATTTCTTTGCGTCCGAAATTGATGAATTGGACGAGAAGAATGTCCGTATCCTGATTCTGGGCGACAAGGCGGCGCTGCCGGAAAAGCAGCGCGACACGCTGATAGAGGCGGAGCGACGGACAGCGAAAAACACCGGGCTGCACCTGAATATCGCGCTCAACTACGGCGGACGGGCGGAGCTGACCCGCGCGGCGCGGCTGATGGCGCAGGAGGCGGCGCAGGGACGGCTGAATCCGGATGAAATCAGTGAAGAGACGGTCGCGCAGCGCCTGTATACCGCCGGTCAGCCGGACGTGGATTTGATGATTCGCACGAGCGGGGAAATGCGCTTGAGCAACTTCCTGCTCTGGCAGTGTGCCTACGCGGAATTTGAGTTCCCGACGGTGCTGTGGCCGGATTTCACGGTCGCGGATTACGACGAAGCGCTTGCTGCGTTCGGCGGCCGTGAGCGGCGGTTCGGCAAACGCCTTTCGTAAATGCTGAACATTTGGCGGAAAAGTGTTCATATTGCATTCATAGGCGTATGCTATCATCAGATTTCAAGGAAGTTCAAGGAAAACATGAGGGGGAAAGAACCATGAGGCAAAAGACGATCGTGGGACTGATTATGGCCGCCGGCGCAGCGCTGATGATTGCGGTGGGCGGCTGGGTCATGGCGCTGATCGTGCTGGTGCTGATTTGCTTCGGCGTGCAGGAAGAGTTTCACGCGCTCGCACAGGCGGGACACCGCCCTGTCGCGTGGCCGACGTGGGTCGGCATGATTGTCTCAATTCCGCTGACGCTGCTTATCGGCACGAAAATGATTCTGCCGGTCATTATGGCCATCTGCCTGATGACGATGATCTGCGTCATTTTCCGCTCCGAACCGAAGCTGGATGACGCCGTGCTGAGTATGCTGCCGATGCTGACGGTTGCCCTGCCCGGCATGAGCGCGATTTCGTTCACGCACATTGAGCCGAAAGCGCTGCAAGTCACCCTGATAACACTCATGATTGGCATTCCCTGCATGGCAGACGCGTTTGCAATGTGGGTCGGCAAGGCGGTCAAGGGGCCGAAACTCTGCCCCACCGTCAGCCCGAACAAGACGATTTCCGGCGCGATTGGCGGCGTAGTCGGCGCGCTGCTCACGTCGATTTTGATTGGCGTTGTGGCATACCTCGTGGCGGGGGATGCGCGTCCGTTGCTGCCCGCGTGGTATGTGTACCTGATTTTGGGCATTCTGGGCGGCGTTGTCGGGGAAATGGGCGATTTGTTCTTTTCGCTGGTCAAGCGCCATTGCGGGATGAAGGACTTCTCGAACCTGTTTCCGGGTCACGGCGGAATGCTCGACCGTCTGGACAGCGTGCTGTTCATGGCGGTGCTGATGCTGTGCTATCGCCTGATGGCGGGCATCTAAGGCTTAACACGCGGGTATAGTATGCAAATGCGCGCAACTCAATCGCGAAAAAGGATCAAGGGGGGGGACTTCGTCCCATTTCCTTTGCCCCTTGCAGGGTTCGGGGCAGCGCCCCAAGTCCGTTACTGATGTAGGAGGGCGAATCGACATGCAAACCATCGCCATTCTGGGGTCTACGGGGTCGATTGGTACACAGGCGCTGGAACTTGTGCGCCTGCATCCGGAGGAGTTCCGCGTCGTCGCGCTGACGGCACGGAGCAGCCGGGAGAAGCTGTTCGAGCAGGTGCGGGAGTTCCGGCCGGAAGTCGCGGGTCTGACTGAACCCATCCCGATGAGCGAAATCCCGGAGGATGTGCGCTTCTGCCGCTGGGTCATGGGCAAAGAGGCACTGCGTGTTGCGGCGGCGGAAGTGCCGGCGGACATGGTGCTCGTCAGCGTGGTCGGCATCGCCGGACTGCAAAGCGTGATGGACGCGCTGGGCGCGAATCGGCAGGTGCTGCTGGCGAACAAGGAAACGCTGGTGACGGGCGGTCACTTGGTGATGGACGCGGCGAAGCGCATCGGCAAGCCGATTTTGCCCGTGGACAGCGAACATTCCGCCATTTTCCAGTGCTTGCAGGGTGCAGGGGGCAATCAGCCCGTGCGCCTGCTGCTGACCGCGTCCGGCGGGCCGTTCCGCACTTGGACGCGCGAACAGATGCAGAACGCGACGCGCGCGCAGGCGCTCAAGCACCCGAACTGGTCAATGGGCGCGAAAATCACCATCGACTCGGCGAGCATGTTCAACAAGGCGCTGGAAATTATCGAGGCGCACTGGCTGTTCGACATGCCGCCGGAGAAGATTCAGGTGGTGGTGCATCCGCAGAGCATCGTGCATTCGGCGGTGGAGTTTGCGGACGGCGCGGTGCTGGCGCAGCTGGGCGTGCCGGATATGCGCGTGCCGATTGCGTATGCGATGACGTACCCGCGGCGCATTCCGACGGGCAGCAAGCCGCTGGACTTGTTTTCCATCGGCACGCTGACGTTTGAACCCGGCGACCCGGTGCGCTTCCCGGCGCTTCGGCTGGCGGGGGAGTGCCTGAACGCGGGCGGCGCGGCGTGCACGATTTTGAACGGCGCGAACGAGATGGCGGTGGCGGCGTTCCTGCGGGACGAGATTCCGTTCGGGGCGATCAGCCGCATTGTGGAAGGGACGCTGGAAGCGTGCGGAGCGATGCCGGCGGATACGCTGGAGGATATTTTCCATGCGGATTTGGAAGCGCGCCGCGTGGCGAAAGAAATTGCTGAAAAGCTCAAGTGAGTTTTCAGCAATTCAATTTCAGCAATTCAAGAAGATTCGCTTCTGCGATTGGGAATTTTATTTTTATCTTGCTTGTGCGATTGTGGGGCGGGGGTTTCGCCTCTGCGGAGGCGACCAAAGGGCATGAAAACAAACGAAGTTTGCGATCGCCCTTTGGAAACCTTCGGCGCCGCTACTTTTGGGGTTTCTCATACTTGGTTTGTCCGTGGCTATTAGAAACGGGGATCGTGTGGCTATCCTGTGGATAAACACGCGGGCATAGTATGAAAGAGCGCTCAACTCAATCGCGCGAAAGGGTCAAGGGAGGAACTCCCTTGTGGGGTCAAGGGGCAAAGCCCCTTGGTCTCCCCCAATCAACACGCGGGCAAAGCATGAAAGAGTGCTCAACTCAATCGCGCGAAAGGGTCAAGGGACGAAGTCCCTTGTGGGGTCAAGGGGCAAAGCCCCTTGCGTCTCTCCCTTCTAAGAAAGGAAAGCTATGACAGTTGTTTCGGTGCTGGTGGCGCTGCTGCTGCTGGGAATCCTGATTACGGTGCATGAATTTGGGCATTACATTTTCGCGCGCATGACGGGGATAGAGGTCATGGAGTTCGCGATTGGCTTCGGGCCGAAAATCGTCGGGTGGACGGGAAAGTCCGGGACGAAGTTCGCGCTGCGGTGCATTCCGCTGGGCGGGTACTGCGCGTTCTACGGCGAGGACGATGTGGAGGGCAAAGCCACGAACGACCCGCGCGCGTTCGGCAAGCAGCCGGTTTGGAAGCGGATGCTGTCGGTGCTGATGGGACCGGGCATGAACTTCCTGCTGCCGCTGGTGGTGCTGGTGCTGTACTTCTGGATTGGCGGCGTGACGGGCACGGAAGCCCTCGTCGCGGATGTGGAGCAGGGCGGCCCAGCGTACACCGCGGGGCTTCAGGCAGGCGATATTATCCTTGACGTCAACGGCACAGCGCCGAATCCTGAAAACGCGTCGCAGTCGCTGACGGAGCTGATTAACGCCTCGCAGGGCGACGCGATGGTGCTGGGCATCCGCCGCGACGGCGAGCGCACCGAAATCACCCTCACCCCGTTCTATGATACGGAAACCGGGCGCTACCGCATGGGCATCCACGTCAGCGCGGTTGCGTCGGGCGAGATGCTGCCCGTGTCGTTCGGGGAGGCTGTGCGGGACAGCTGGAACGTGTGCGTCAACGCCGCGACAATCATCGGGCAGGCGCTGCGCGATATGGTCACGACGGGCGCGAGGCTGAATGAAGTCGGCGGCCTCGTCGGCACAGTCGCGGCGGTCAGTGAGCAGGTCAGCACCTACGGCTTCGCGGCGTTTATCAACGCGCTGGTCGTCATCTCCATCAACCTGGGCATCATGAACCTGCTGCCGATTCCGGGGCTGGACGGCGCACGGTTCCTGTTCCTGCTGGTGGAAGCCATCCGCCGCAAGCCGCTGCCGCAGAAGAAGGAAGCCATCGTTAACCTGATTGGCATGGCACTGCTCTTCGGGCTGATGATTCTGCTGGTATTTAAGGACGTTTGGACCCTGATGGGACACTGAGGTGAATGATATGTACGAAACGAGAATGGTTCGCGTCGGCGACTTGACGCTGGGCGGACACAACCCGGTCTGGGTGCAGTCCATGACGAACACCGACACGCGCGACGCACAGGCGACGCTTGGGCAGATTCGCGCCTTGGCGAAAGCGGGCTGCGACATCGTGCGCGTCAGCGTGTACGACGAGGATTGCGCCCGCGCCGTCCGCACGCTGGTGGACGGCTCGCCCGTGCCGCTGGTGGCGGATATCCACTTCAACCACCGCCTTGCCATTGCCGCGGCGGAAAACGGCATCCACAAGCTGCGCATCAATCCCGGCAATATCGGCGGCGAAGCGCACGTTCGGGAACTGGCGGCGGCGGCAAAGGCGCACCACATCCCGATTCGCATCGGCGTGAACACCGGGTCAATTGAGAAGGATATTCTGGCGAAGTACGGGCAGCCGTGCGCCGAGGGGCTGGTGGAAAGCGCGCTGAATCACGCGCGGATGCTGGAGAAGGTCGGCTTCGAGGACATTGTGCTGTCCATGAAGGCGTCGGATGTGCGCCTGACGATTGCCGCCTATGAGCTGGCGGCGAAGCGCTGCGATTATCCGCTGCACGTCGGCGTGACCGAGGCGGGTCTGCCGGGGCAGGGGACAATCAAGAGCGCAATTGGCATCGGCGCGCTGCTGGCGGAGGGCATCGGCAACACGATTCGCGTCAGCCTGACGGGCGACCCCGTGCCGGAAGCAAAGGCAGCGTGGGACATCCTGCGCGCGCTGAATCTGCGGACGCACGGCGTGCAGCTGGTGTCCTGCCCGACGTGCGGGCGGACGTGCATCGACGTGGCGGGCATTGCCGCGCGCGTGGAGAAGGAGCTTTCGGATATTCAAGTGCCGCTGAAGGTGGCGGTGATGGGCTGCGTGGTGAACGGCCCCGGCGAAGCGCGCGAAGCGGACATTGGCATGGCGGGCGGCAAGCGCGGCGGCGTACTGTTCGTCAAGGGGCAGGAGCCAATGGTGGTCGAGGAGAATCTGGCTGACCGCCTGATTGAACTGGCACGGAAGATTGCGGCGGAAAAAGCGGGGAAATGACGTTTTTTCCGGCGGAAAAGCGGGGAAAAGGGCTTTTCGGTATATTCGTGACTTGATTTTTTGTGTTGCAGAGGGTTTCGCCTCTGCGGAGGCGAAACCTTGAATAAACACGCGAGAGTAGTATGAAGAAGTGTACAACTCAATCGCGCGAAAGGGTCAAGGGAGGAACTCCCTTGCGGAGTCCAGAGGCAGAGCCTCTGGTGGGGTCAAGGGGGAGATGAGATGGGACGAAGTCCCCCCCTTGGCTCGTCGTCGTTATAGGGAAGGAGGAAGCAGCATGAGTTACGATGAATTGCTCGCGCAGGTGTATGCCGCGCTGCCGCAGCTCAAGGGGCAACTCCATGCGCCGCGCGTGGTGTATGTGCAGTCGCAGGGCAAGGTGTACATCACGTTTGAGTCAAATGTGCTGGTGGAGGAAGCATCGTTCCTGAAGCTGGAAGCGCTTCTGCGGCGCGTTTTCCCGCAGAAGCCGCTGGCGCTGCGCGTCGTCTCGCCGGGACTGAAGGACGATTTTCTGGAGAACATCAGCGCGTATAAGCAGGTGCTGACCGACTTCCTGCGCCGCAATTATCCCGCGTCCGCAAGCTGGATGAGCCAAATCGACTGGCGGTGCGACGGCAAGCGCATCACGTTGACCTTCCCCGACGCGTTCAGCCTGGAATACATGGGGCGGCAGAACGTCGCGGCGCGCCTGTCGCAGGCGGTGAAGGACATTTTTTCCGCCGAGGTGATGGTGGAACTGACCGTCGCGGGCGATCAGGAGAAGCGGCTGGCGGAAATCCGCGAAGAGAGATTGCGCGAGCAGACCGTCACCTACACGCCGGAGCAGATTGCCGCGATGACGCAGGGGGACGCCAAGCCCGCGAAGGAGCACAAGGAGCGCAAGCCGTCCGCGCCGCGCGAGAAGAAGCCGGAGCAGACAACGCCGGAGCGCGACCCGATGCTGCCCGTGATGACCGACCACGCCATCGGCAAGCCGATTATGGGGCGCGCAATTGCCGATCCGCCGATGGAAATGAAGGAGCTGGCAAGCGACGCGGGGCTGGTCGTCGTGCAGGGCGACATTTTCAAGCTGGAAACGAAGGAACTCAAGGGCGGCGAACTGCTGCTCGTCACCTTCGCCATCACCGACTATACGTCCTCCATTCTCTGCAAGGCGTTCATGCGCTACCGCCGCCTGCCCTTCGGCAAGAAGAAGGACGACGACGCGCCGCCGCCGATTACCGACGAGGAACGTCAGGCAGTGATGGACAAGGTCAACCAAATCAAGGTGGGGCTGAACGTCAAGGTGCGCGGCGAGTGCATGTACGATAATTTCGCGCATGAGCTGTCCATTTCCATCCGCGATATGGTGCCGATGGAGCGCATCAGGCGCGAGGACACGGCGGAGGAAAAGCGCATCGAGCTGCACATGCACACCAACATGTCCACCATGGACGCGCTGACCCCGGCGGGTGACCTCATCAAGCGTGCCATCGAGTGGGGGCATCCCGCCGTCGCGATTACCGACCACGGTGTGGTGCAGGCGTTCCCGGCGGCGTTCAATGCCGTCAAAAAGCAGCCGATTAAGCTGATTCCGGGCTGCGAGGGCTACCTTATTGACGAAACGCAGGTCGTCACCGATGAAGACGACCGCTCGATTGATGATACCATCGTCGTGCTGGACTTTGAATCCACCGGGCTGGACACGCTGAAAGACCGCGTGATTGAAATCGGCGCGGTGAAAATGACCGGCGGCACGCTGGTGGATACGCTGTCGATTCTGGTGAACCCGAAAATTCCCCTGCGGCCGAAAATTACCGAAATTACGGGCATTACGGACATGATGCTGGCGGATAAGGAAACGGCGGAGACCGCTATCCCGAAGCTGATGGATTTCATCGGCGATGCCGCGATTGCCGCCCACAACGCCGCGTTTGACGGCAAGCTGCTCAAAGCGGAGCTGCGCCGGCTGGGGCGCGAGTTCAACGCGCCGATTCTGGATACGCTGTCCCTGTCGCGCAAGCTGCTGCCGGAACTCAAATCGTTCAAATTGAAGAGCGTCTGCAAGGCGCTGAGCGTGAGCCTGAAAAACGCCCACCGCGCCGTCCACGACGCGACCGCGACGGCGTACTGTCTGGCGAAGATGTTCAAAATCGCCAAGGAAGAGCACGGGTTCACCAAACTCAGCGACCTGAACACGCTCAAAGGCGGCGCCATCGGCGAAAGCTACCATGTCATCCTGCTGGTGAAAAGTCAGGAGGGGCTGGTCAACCTCAACCGACTGGTATCCATCGGGCATCTGGACTACTTCCGCCGCCGCCCACATATGCCGCGCTTCATGATTGACCGCTACCGCGAAGGGCTGATTATCGGCAGCGCGTGCGAGGCGGGCGAACTCTACCGCGCGGTGCTGGAAAATGAGCCGTGGGAGACAATCAAGGAAATCGCGTCGTGGTATGACTATCTGGAAATCCAGCCCGTGGGCAACAACGCGTTTCTGGTGCGCGAGGGGCGCGTGGCGGACGACGAGGCGCTGCGGGACATCAACCGCAAAATCGTCCAGCTGGGCGACGAGCTGGGCAAGCCGGTCGTCGCGACGGGGGATGTGCACTTCCTTGACCCGCACAACGCCATCAACCGCTCCATCATTCAGGCGGGCATGGGCTACGATGATGCCGACATGCAGCCGCCGCTGTACTTCAAGACGACGAACGAGATGCTGGAGGAATTTGCCTACCTTGGCGCGGAAAAGTGCCACGAGGTCGTCATCGACAATCCGCGGAAGATTGCGGATCAGGTGGACAAGCTGCAATTGTTCCCCAAGCACCCCAAGGGCGAGGATACCTTCCAGCCATTCTGGGAGGACGCGGCGGACAATATTCAGAATATGACGTGGGGCACGGCGAAGGAACTCTACGGCGATGAGCTGCCCGAAATCGTCGTGAACCGGCTGAACAAGGAGTTAAAATCCATCATCGGCTACGGCTTCGCGACGCTGTACAACATTGCCCAGCGGCTGGTCAGCAAGTCCAACGCGGACGGGTATCTTGTCGGCAGCCGCGGTTCGGTCGGTTCGAGCCTCGTGGCGCGTATGTGCGGCATCACGGAGGTCAACGCGCTTCCGCCGCATTACCGCTGCACCCATTGCCGCAAGGGCTTTTTCGACGTGGACAAGAGCCAATACAAAGTCGGCGTTGACCTGCCGGATAAGGACTGCCCAATCTGCGGTCAGAAGCTCGTGAAGGACGGCTTCGACATCCCGTTCGAGGTGTTCCTCGGCTTTGAGGGCGACAAGGTGCCGGATATTGACCTGAACTTCTCCGGCGAATATCAAAACCGCGCGTTCCATAACGTCGAGGAGCTGTTCGGGCATGACCACGTTTTCCGCGCGGGCACGATTACGGGTCTGGCGGAAAAAACGGCATACGGCTATGTGTCGAAGTACTTCGAGGAGCGCGGATTGCAAGTCGGCAACACGGAGAAGGAGCGTCTGGCGGCGGGCTGCGAGGGCGTGAAAAAGACGACGGGGCAGCACCCCGGCGGCATGGTCGTCGTGCCGAAGGAATACGAAATCTACCAGTTCACCGCTGTGCAGCACCCTGCTGACGACCTCAATTCCGACTTTACCACCACCCACTTTGACTTCAACTCCATGCACGACATTCTGGTCAAGCTGGACTGCCTCGGTCACGACGACCCGACGGTTTTGCACATGCTGGAGGAATTGACGGGCATCGGCTACAAGGATGTTCCGCTGGATGACCCGGACGTGCGAAGCCTGTTTTCGTCGCCCAAGGCGCTGGGCGTGACGCCGGAGGATATCGGCTGCCTGACGGGTACGTTCGGCGTGCCGGAATTCGGCACATCGTTCGTGCGCGGGATGCTTGACGAAACGAAGCCGACGACGATGGAGGAACTGCTGCGCATTTCCGGCCTGTCCCACGGCACGGACGTGTGGCTGGGCAACGCGCAGGAGCTGATTGCAAACGGTACGGCGAAATTGAGCGAGTGCGTCTGCTGCCGTGACGACATCATGAACTACCTGATTGACAAGGGCGTTGCGCCGAAGATGGCGTTCACGACGATGGAGAGCGTCCGTAAAGGGCGCGGCCTGAAGCCTGAAATGGAACAGGCGATGATTGAACAGCACGTTCCGCAGTGGTTCATGGATTCGTGCAAGAAAATCAAGTACATGTTCCCCAAGGGACACGCCGTGGCGTATGTGACGATGGCGCTGCGCGTGGCGTGGTATAAGGTGCATCGTCCGCTGGCATATTATTGTGCGTACTTCACCGTGCGCGGCGACGGCTTCGACGCGATGACGATGCTGATTGACCCCGCGACGATTCGCGAGAAAATCAAGCAGATTAAGGCTGATCCGAAGGCGTCCGCGAAGGACAAGGAAGCCGTGACGAGCCTTGAACTGGTGCTGGAGATGAACATGCGCGGCTTCAAGTTCCTGCCGTGCGACCTGTACAAGAGCGACCTGAAGAAGTTCAAGATGGAGGGCGAAACGGGGCTGCGGTGTCCGTTCACGTCCTTGGGCGGACTGGGCGAATCGGCTGCCATCAACATTGTGCGTGAGCGCGAGCGCGGCCCGTTCATGTCGGTGGAGGACTTGAAGGAGCGCACACGCATTTCCAGCGCGGTCATTGAACTGCTGCGGACGCACGGTTCGCTGGAGGGTTTGAGCGAAACCAGTCAGGTGTGCATGTTCTAAAGATTTCGCCGCTGCGGCGGCGACAAGGGGGCTTTGCGCTCGCCCCCTTGACCCCTTCGCCCGTCGCCCTAAAGCAACAGTACGGTTATGCTGCTTGGGGGTACGAAAGGCACACTAACTAAAAAGCAGCGATAACATCCAATAAACTTAGATGGGGATGCGAAGCAGTCCAGAGGGCGACCGCAGACTTCGTCTGTTTCCATTGCCCCCTTGTCGCTCCTGCAGGAGCGAAATCCTGCATAAACACGCGGAAGTTGTATGAAGAAGTCACCAACTCAATCGCGCGAAAGGGTCAAGGGAGAAACTCCCTTGCAGGGTGCAGGGACAGCGTCCCTGCCGGAGTCCAGAGGCAGAGCCTCTGGGGAGGTTTTCAACAATGAAGGAATTGCATCGGGCAAGGGTCGTCGCCATCGGTAGCGAAGAGGATATGGCGGCTGTCTGCCGTACATTGCTCGCAAACTGCGATTGGCTGGAAATCCCGGATGATCGCCCGCCGTATTCGCTGGAGGAGCTGCGCCAGCAGGTCAAAAAGCACGCGGAGGAGCTGGGCGGCGAGGAGAGCGGATTCTACTATGGCATGGTCGCGCGCTATACCTATGGCGACGCGGATAACCGCACATGCCGCTTTGATATTGCGCGCCAGCCCAGCGGATTGTGGACGGCGTGCTTCCATTATGATGGCGAAACGCCCTTCCAGAGCGAGGACTGGCTGTACCTGCATGAACACGCCGGGCGCGTGCCGATGCTGGCGATTCATGCCTGCGCGGATTTTGCGGCGGATAAGGGAATGACCGTCTTTACCGGCGGACAGACGCTGGATGAGTGGTCGCAGATGGCGGAAATCTGGTTCTGGCTGATGGAGCAGTACGAAATCGGCAATCCGCCGGAGGAAGCCGTGCAGCACCTGAAGAAGCTGGAAGGTATCATGCGCCAAAGCGACTTTGACATGACCATCCCCGAACTTCTGCGGGGGTGCATCGACCACCTGAACGACGTCATGGCGCACACAAATCAGCCGGATGAACTGCGCCGCCTGATGGACGAATGCGCCGAAAGAAAAGATTATCAGGGGCTGTTCGTCGTGCAGTGTCAGGTGGCGGAAACGGTGCTGTGGGACTGCACGCACGTTGATTTGTGGCTTGCGAACCTCGAAAGCATCCTGCGCGAGTGGCAGAAGGAGAATCCGGCATAATCGGCAATCGCCGCGCATACCCTGACAGCAGGAGAGGGGGGAGCGCACAGTGAAAGAGCCGACAGTGCCGCAGAAGCCCTGCGGACTGGTTATCGAGAATCGCAAAAAGGCGGTTCTCACCGGGGTCAAGGAGGTTGACCGCTTCGATGAAACGGCGGTCGTGCTGGAAACATGGGGCGGGCGGCTGACGCTGACCGGCAGCGGGCTGCATGTCTCCGCCTTGCAGCTGGAAGAGGGCAGGCTGCTTGTGGATGGCGATATCGACGGCGTGCAGTATGAGCAGGGGCGCGCGCGGCGCAAGGGCGGCTTCCTCCGCCGTGCCATCGGATGACGCTGGAGGTGCTGTTCGCGCAGCAGGGACAGGCGGAAACGTTCCTGCGGATGGTGCTGCTCGGCGCGGCATTCGCCTTGGCGCTGACCCTCGGCGGCGCGTGGCGGCATCGGCATGGCCTGTCCGACGCGGCGGATGTGCTCTGCGCACTGATGCTCACGCTGGCGGCGCTCCTCGTCCTCATCCACAGCGGGGAAGGGCTGCGGCTGTACGCGCTGCTGGGGCTGCTGCTCGGCGCAGTGCTGTGGGAAACGGGCATCCGGCGTATTCTCCGCTGGATTGGAAAACGGCTGAAAAAAAGTTTTCCGTCAGGCAGGAATATGCAAAATCATAGCGAATAGATAAGGAAAAGAACACTTCCGATTCTGGAGAAAAGGAGTGAGGGCGTTGGGGCGCAGGCTGGTGCGTTGGAAGGCGGTTGTCATCCTGCTGGTGGTGTTGGGCATCATCTTCTATGTCGTGATGGCGCAGTCGCGGCAGCGGCTTGACGCGCTCTCGACGCGCAATGAGCAGCTGCAGCAGCAGTATGCGGCGCTGGATCAGAAAAATCGGGACTTGCGCGAAGAACTGACGTATGTTGCGACGGATGCGTACATTGAGGAAACCGCGCGCAACGACTTCGGCTATGTCCGCGACGGCGAAATCCACTTCCACTTTGCCAGCATGGATGTGCTGCGGGGCTACACCGAGGCGGAATGGAACGCGCTGCTGGATGAATTTCGGGATTAAAGGGGGACTTTGCGTCTGCAAGTCCCTTTTTCGTTACACATATTGTAAACCAGAAAGACAGGAGAGGTGAACCATGAGGGCAGCAGTCATCGGGATCGGCTCCAATTCGGTGAGGATGCTTGTGGCGGAAGCAGCCGACGGGGAGATCCGCCGCATCAGCCGCGACCGCGCCGGCACACGCCTGTTCGCCGGGCTTGACGAAGCAGGCAACTTGTCGCGGGAGGCAATGGCGTCCTCCTGCGCGGCGGTCAAACGCATGGCGGATTCCGCCCGCAGTCAAGGCGCGGAAAAAGTGCATCTCTTTGCCACCAGCGCCACGCGCGACGCCGCCAACAACGCGGATTTCGCGGCGCTGCTCAAAGCCGAAACCGGCTTGACGCTCGAAATCTGCTCCGGCGATGAGGAGGCCGCGCTGTCCTTCTTC
>PPYF01612444.1_pt1 | contig 13122 bp, 11 predicted proteins | sample 1559871 | NCBI WGS metagenome assembly PPYF01 (sample SAMN08240021, study PRJNA423297) | Human gut metagenome, whole genome shotgun sequencing project. | reverse complement strand
AAGGAGCGGTCATGACCAAGCACTATGATTACATCGCTATTGGCGGCGGCAGCGGCGGTATTGCCTCCATTAACCGTGCGGCAATGTACGGCCAGAAATGCGCACTGATTGAAGCCAAAGAGCTAGGCGGCACCTGCGTTAATGTTGGCTGCGTACCGAAGAAAGTGATGTGGCATGCCGCACAAATCCGTGAAGCGATTCATATGTACGGCCCGGATTACGGTTTCGATACCACCATTAATCAGTTCGACTGGGATAAACTGATCGCCAGCCGTACCGCCTATATCGATCGCATTCATACCTCGTACGACAACGTGCTGGGTAAAAATAACGTTGATGTGATTAAAGGCTTTGCCCGCTTCGTTGATGCCAAAACCATTGAAGTGAACGGTGAAACCATTACTGCCGATCATATTTTGATCGCCACCGGCGGGCGCCCGAGCCATCCGAACATTCCAGGCGTGGAATACGGTATCGACTCCGATGGCTTCTTTGAGCTGCCAGCGCTGCCAAAACGTGTAGCCGTTGTTGGCGCAGGTTATATCGCCGTTGAACTGGCGGGCGTGATTAACGGCCTGGGCGCAGAAACTCACCTGTTCGTGCGTAAACACGCGCCGCTGCGCAGCTTCGATCCGATGATCGTCGAGACGCTGGTCGAGGTGATGAACACCGAAGGTCCGACTCTGCATACTCACGCAATTCCGCAAGCGGTCATTAAAAACGCCGACGGCAGTCTGACCCTGCAACTGGAAGATGGCCGTAGCGAAACGGTGGATTGCCTGATTTGGGCGATTGGTCGTGAACCAGCCACGGATAACTTTAACCTGGCCGTTACTGGCGTGAAAACCAACGAAAAAGGCTACATCGTCGTTGATAAATACCAGAATACCAGCGTGCCGGGGATTTATGCCGTTGGCGATAACACCGGTGCTGTTGAGCTGACGCCGGTTGCCGTTGCCGCGGGCCGTCGCCTGTCCGAGCGTCTGTTTAATAACAAACCGGACGAGCATCTGGACTACAACAACATCCCGACCGTGGTCTTCAGCCACCCGCCAATTGGCACCGTGGGCTTAACCGAGCAACAGGCTCGCGAACAGCACGGCGATGACCTGGTGAAAGTGTATAAATCCTCGTTTACCGCGATGTACACTGCCGTGACTTCACACCGCCAGCCGTGCCGCATGAAGCTGGTTTGCGTGGGTCCGGAAGAGAAGATTGTTGGTATTCACGGCATCGGTTTTGGCATGGACGAAATGCTGCAAGGCTTCGCGGTGGCGCTGAAAATGGGCGCGACGAAGAAAGACTTCGATAACACCGTTGCGATTCACCCAACGGCGGCAGAAGAATTCGTCACCATGAGGGGTTAATGTCGAAAACCCACCTACACGCGTTCGTACTGTAGAAAAGCTGAGAGGCCAGAGCATCGTTCCCTGGCCTTTATTTATCGACTCATCGATATACTGCCTCTTCTAACGCGTTTATGCCCCAAATCTCACTAGCACAAGCTCATCGATAACGAGATTCAGTAGTGCTGGTAGCCAAGAAGATATCTTTCTCTTTGGCAAATTTAAGCTCTGATTTCGTCATATTGCTTAAACCAGCTTTGGTTGGCATCTTCGTGTGCCTGAACACCTTATCTTCCCTTGTCACCAGTCATAATGGCGGTGATTACAAGAAAGAAAACATTCACTAAATCATACGGTTAGATAATATCAAAGCGAGTTTCCAGCACTCCAAAGAAGTGATCAATTTTAGTTGACCATTACAGGGAAAGATTAGAAAATCATTGAAAAACTGGGAGTTAGTGAAAATGGAAAATAGAGTATATTACGGAGAATACTCACTACGTCACTGGATTGACTTAGTGTTAAAGAAAAATATTGTTTTACCTGACTATCAACGTTATTTCGTTTGGAATGAGAAGAAGGTCGAAACGCTCATTGAAACATTTAAAAACAAGCAGTTTGTTCCTCCTGTAACTATTGGCGCCTTCAAATTTGGAGACAGTAATGAAAACTTACTATTAGATGGCCAACAGAGGGTAACAAGTATTTTACTTGCATATTTAGGTCTCTATCCTGATGCCGCAAATTATAAATTAAAAGTTGATTCTTTTGCCAACGATAACGATGATGACAATAACGATGAACTTTATGACAACATTTTAGAGTGGAACTTCAAAAGTTTAGTTGAAAAGGGAACAAGCAAAGTAGAGATTTTAAGTAACATTCAGCCAGGAAACTATAAACACACTAATCTGAACATAACTGATGAGTTCTTAGATAGTAATTTCCTTGGGTTTTCATACTTAGTTCCTCAAACATCGGATGAAAAAACACAACAAAGATATTACTCATCAGTATTTAGAAACATAAATATTCAAGGTGAACCGTTATTACCACAAGAAAGTAGAGCTTCTTTATACTTTCTAGACCAAGAATTGGTTGGGTTATTTGATCCTGATTTTTCTAAAAAAATTATAATTAAGCTTGTTAGTAGTGAATCAAAAGCCGACTTCATTCGATATCTAGCACTATTATCACAATATTATATTGTTGGAGATAGTTGGAAGATAGCTCGTGGCTACAAGCAGAAAATGGAGAAGCTATACGAAGAATATATTTTCTTTGCAATAAGTGGGAAGAATTCCGATATATTTGGAAGTTTCTTGAGTGTTTTTCCAGATAAAAAATATAAAGTTCACTTAGATAATCTAGAAAAAACGTTGACTGAGATGGATTTACTGAAAAAATACACATCCATTATTGAACTGGATACTTACCTTTTTGGTATTATCTATCACATTCTTTTCGAAAAGAAACAGATTGATACATCACAAAAGGAGAATATACTTGAAAAGTTGGAAAATAAAATAGCCGAATATAAGATGGACAATTCTCATTTAAAAAGCCCTAACAACTTAGGTCATCTTAGAAAGAGAATATCAGATTCTATTGCTATCTATGGGGTGCATACAATCAATGAATCATAATAAATTTATATTATCCCCTATAAAAGATATCCTCGTAGATGTAACCTCTGCATGTATTGGTATAGGTTCAGGTGTAGAAACCTATCCGCTATGTGATTATGTAATGCAGTCAGCTTTACTTAAGATGACAGGTGCTCAAGAACAAAAAATGAAATGCATCTGCTGGGAACTTGCCACAAATGATTATGAATATAGATATCAAAGATTCAATTTGAATCCTTTTGGCGAATGCTCAAATTATCAAGAAAAGAAAGAAATTTACAAAGATCTAGTTAAACAAATAGAAAAGCACAGTGAATTAAGATTCGAAAGCGGCTTGATAGATAATAGTCTAATATTACAAAACACCAATCATGCAATAATAAGTTCTTTTGAAAACACAAACTTATTAATTTGGGCTAAAAAATCTTACCTTGAATACAAATCTCTTTGGTCCAATATTAGTGAAAAATATTTCGCTAACAAAGAAAATCTTTTTGTAAATAAAAAAAATATTGAAAAGAATATTGAAAAAGATCTTGTCGATATGTACGAATATTTATATAAACACCGAAATAGAGTCGCTCATAACACTCTTTCATATCAACAAAACCTTCCAACTTTAAAGACTTTGTTAAACGAAAATTATCAATATGAAAATTACTTCATTTACTTTTCTATGCTGATACTGATTGATAACATCTTTATTTCATTATATGAGCACTATCTTAAAGCTATGAATCAGCCAGACCAGAATATGTAATTGAAATCATATAAAAGAACGCTGCTCGCTAAACGTAAGCCTCGTCATTGCTGAAGCGAGCGGTGTGATTAAATTGGTTCTTAAATAGCCCCATGTTAATTAAAAATGGACAGACTATCGCAGTACTATGCGCTAATTGCACAGGTGTAGACGCTATTCACTACACGCTCAAGTAACGCCCCTCCGGCAACCGGAGGGGTGTTATGTCACCTCCGCACGCGCTATTCGGCCAACGCACGCATCTCTTTAATCAGATCAGATTTCCCTTCAAAACCGATGCCCGGCAGTTCTGGCATGACGATATGCCCCTCTTCCACCTTAACTGAATCCGGGAAACCGCCGTACGGCTGAAACAGATCCGGATAACTTTCATTCCCACCGAGGCCAAGACCCGCCGCAATGTTCAGCGACATCTGGTGACCGCCATGCGGTATGCAGCGTGATGGGGACCAGCCAAACTGCTCCAGCACGTCCAGGGTACGCAGATATTCGACCAGACCGTAGGAAAGCGCACAGTCAAATTGCAGGTAGTCGCGATCCGGGCGCATGCCGCCGTAGCGCAGCAGGTTGCGCGCATCCTGATGAGAAAAGAGGTTTTCACCGGTCGCCATCGGGCCTGGGTAAAATTCTGATAGCGCGGCCTGGAGAGAATAATCCAGCGGGTCGCCAGCTTCTTCGTACCAGAACAATGGATAATCCCGTAGCATTTTGGCGTAGGCAATACCGGTTTCCAGATCAAAGCGGCCATTGGCATCGACGGCAAGACGCGCTTCGTCGCCAATTTCAGTCAATACCGCTTCGATACGGCGACGGTCCTCTTCCAACGATGCGCCGCCGATTTTCATTTTAACTACATTGTAGCCGCGGTTCAGATAGCCTCGCATTTCCTGACGCAGCGCGCTCAGGTCTTTACCCGGATAATAGTAACCCCCCGCCGCGTAGACAAAGACGCGTGGATTCGCCTCAACGCCCTTCATCTCAGCCAGCAGACGGAACAACGGCTTGTTGGCAATTTTGGCAACGGCATCCCAGATAGCCATATCCAGCGTACCCACAGCCACCGAGCGCTCACCATGGCCCCCCGGCTTTTCATTACTCATCATGACGTCCCAGATTTTATGCGGATCCAGGTTATCGCCTTCGGCATTCAGCAGACTTTCCGGGTCAGCGTCCAGAATGCGGTTACGGAAGCGTTCGCGGATCAATCCCCCCTGGCCGTAACGACCATTAGAGTTAAATCCGTATCCCACCACGCGACGCCCCTCTATCTCAACGTCAGTCACAACGGCCACCAGACTGGTCGTCATCTTGCTGAAATCGATATAGGCGTTACGAATAGGGGAAGCGATGGGTTTGGTAATTTCTACAACATCGAGGATACGCATGTTTTCTCCGGCGGGTTCTTAGTCAGTTATGCTCGCACTTACACGCCTGTAAAAAGTGATAACTCATGCCGGTTTATTATTGGCATAATGTATCCAGGCAGCATTTAAGGACGCCATCGTCCTGTATTTCTCCATCTTAAGCAGTGCTCATTTACTGATCTAATGCCAAAGAGGCTGGCTGTAATGCAAAATCGGCATCACCTGGAACTCACCTGGCTTGAAGACTGCGTTGCGCTGGCGCAGTCACTCAATTTCTCTCGCGCAGCCGCTTCCCGATATGTGACGCAGCCCGCATTCAGTCGGCGCATTGTCTCGCTGGAAGAGTGGCTGGGAACGCCGATTTTTGAGCGTAATCGCCGTGGTGTCAGCCTGACCCGTGCGGGGGAAGTTTTCGTCGCTCAAGTGCCCGAACTGATCCGGGCGCTATATACCCTGAGAAATGAAACCATTGAAGCGGCGGGAAATACACGACCGGATGTTATTTTCTCCGCAACGCACTCCCTGTCGTTCTCATTTTTTCCGGCGCTGATGCGTAATAACGAAAAAATCGCCCGTTTCGGCTCATTTCGCCTGCTGTCAGACACGCTCAGCGCCTGTGAAAGGATGATTGAAAAAGGGGATGCGCAGTTTCTGCTGTGTTATTACCACCCTCACATGCACATCAATCTTGATCAGACGAAATATCTCAGCGTTCGCCTTGGACAAGAAACGTTATTACCCTACTCCAAATGTGATCCCGACTCTCATCAGCCGCTATGGCATGCTACAGGGGGCAAAAAATTTCCGTTCCTCTCCTTCTCTGCAGAATCCGGTCTGGGGAGGATCCTCTCGAACACGTCACCGGTGAATCATGCCCGACGCGGTATGGACATCGCCTTCACCGCCGATCTGGCCGCCACGCTGCTGGCGATGGTTAAAGCCGGGGACGGCATTGCCTGGCTGCCGGAAAGTCTGGCGGCTCCGGATATTCAGGCCGGGACGATTGCCGCGGCGGCCCCACAGAAGAGCGGATTATGGATACCCATTGATATCCGACTGTTTCGGCCTGCGGGCAGAATGTCCAGAGCGGTAGAAGAATTGTGGGAAATATTCGTGGGCGAGCAGAGGTAACAAAATATCCGGATGGGAGGAAACGCGCCCATTTTGCATACAAACGAGCGCGTTAAACAACCGATCTTAGTAGGTATTAAAATAATGCTGAATGAGCTCAGGATTTTTCGTTTTTGTCAGGGCTGTCATCAGCAAAACCCGGGCTTTCGCAGGATTTAATGAATCAGACACCACTCCCGGCTGCCCTTTATCCTGTGGAACAATGCCGTTACCCGTTCGGGATGCACGCACCACAATGATTCCCGCTTTCTCTGCTTTTTTAATTCCAGCTTCACTTCTGACAGAAACCGACCCGGCACCGGTTCCGGCATAGACAATCCCATCTACATGATGCGCAATTGCAGCATCATACATATATTCAGGATCGTCCTGGTAACCATAAATAATCGCTACCTGCGGCAGCTTTTTAAGATTTCTTACATCAAAAACGGAACGCAGGGTATGCGTCTTTTCAATGCGAGTTTCAAACTCTGGTTTGCCATTGACGATAACCCCTAAATACCCCTGCTCAGGGGCTTTGAAGGTATCCAGCGTGGTCGCGTTTGTCTTGGTCACAAACCTTGCAGAACCTATGCGATCATTTAAAACCACCATAACCCCCCGACCCCTTGCATTCGGATCGGCGGCTACCGTGACCGCTTCCAGCAGATTCATTGCACCGTCTGCGCTAATGGCCGTCGCGGGTCTCATCGCCGCAGTGAACACCACGGGTTTATCGCTCTTAACCGTCAGATTGAGAAAGTAGGCCGTTTCATCAAGCGTGTCGGTTCCGTGGGTAATAACGATACCGTCAACGTCATCACGCGCGAGCAGCGCATTCACCTGCTTAGATAGCTTTAAAATAATGTCACTGGTCATGTTTTCGCTGCCGATATTAGATATTTGCTGACCATCAACACTGGCAATCTTATTAATTTCAGGCACCGCTTTAATTAATGTCTGAACACCTATCTCACCAGATTTATATCCCGATGTTTGGGTGTTACTTTCAGCGGTACCAGCGATGGTTCCTCCCGTCGCCAGAATTATTATGTGAGGTTGCGTTATCGCACTAAAAACGTTTGAACTGATAAATAACATCGCCGCCGCGATGAATATTTTAATATTCATTTTCATCCTCTGAATTTAATTAATTAGGGATACAGGAAATGCTTCAAAAAAATCAAGCCAGGATTATTTTCCCGATAATAAGGCCAACGACGACTGCAACAATAACATTCACTAAACCAGGCCGCATAAAACTATGGTTAAATACATATTTGCCTATGCGCGTAGTTCCCGTGTCATCAAAAGCGAGCGCAGCCAGACATTGACCCGCCACCGGAATGAAGAAATATCCATTCACCGCAGGCCATGCACCAATGAGCGCATATGCAGGTAAGCCTAATGCCAGCCCCAACGGTAGAAGAATGAGCGTTGTTGCCGCCTGGCTACTGACCATCGCAGAGACAAAAAACATCATGATGGCAATTAACCAGGTATGTTGCTGTAATAGCGTCTGAACCTCTGCCTTAATCAGATCAATATGCCCATTGACGAAGGTTTCGCTCATCCAGGCAAGGCCAAAGGCGCAGACAATCGCCAGTGCCCCCGCGCGAAACACAGTCCCGCTGATAATTTGGTCCACCGGAGGTCGGCATATCAAGACTATCAGACAGGCAAAAGAGAGCATTGTTATCTGGATCGCTGCCGACATCGATAACGGTTGCAGCCCTTTTGCCGTTTCCACTACCGGTCGTAATTGAGGAATAATCCCTAAGAGCACAATCACCACGGCACTCATCAAAAACAGTACGACAGAGAGCTTAGCGCGAAAGGTAACTTCAGTTTTATCGTGTTGTTTCTGAGCAGGCTTTATTAAACCCTCCGCAAGCCTGCGTTGATACTCTGGGTCATCTTTTAGCTCTTTGCCTTTATTAAAGGTCGCTAAGGCCCCCATCGCGACACCCACTAACGTAGCGGGAACACAGATCATCATAATTGTAGAAATGGATATCCCTAATGGGGCCATTAAACCAATCATTGCCGCCATCGCCGCCGATATTGGACTGGCTGTGATAGCCTGCTGCGATGCAATAACAGAAATGGATAATGGCCGCTCAGGACGGATCCCCGAATCACGAGCGACTTCAGAAATAACCGGTAATAAACTATAAACAACATGCCCCGTTCCGGACATAAAAGTGAAGATATAGCAAATAAAAGGCGCCAGCAGCGTAATATAACGAGGATGACGGCGCAGAATTTTCTCTGCCAGTTTAACCAGTAAATCCAGACCACCGGCGGCTTGTAATGACGAGGCAGCTAAAACAACCGAAAGAATAATAAGAATAACGTCAATCGGTGGCGTTGATGGGGTCAGGCCAAAAACAAATACCATGACGCCAACACCGAGTCCACCGACCATGCCTAAAAACACACCGCCAATCCTGGCGCCAACCATTAAGGCTAAAAGAATAAAACACAATTCCGTCCAAAACATACTTCCTCCTGGCTTATCTGGAGTGAATGTTGGGTTACATGAGTGGAACAGCGTTAACAGGGTTAATACGGTTTACCAAAACCGAATGCACCGTAATCAGACAAAACATTCGCTGCAGATTTACCACCAGCCTGCATGGCGCACAGCACCCTTTCTCGATCGGGCTCAGCTGTACCTGATTGGATAATGGAGAGCATAAATCCGGTTAAAAACGCATCACCTGCCCCCAGGGTATCTACTGGCTCAATATATTTCGGCGTCCAGTCAAGAAAACCACCAGCGGAAAAATAATAAACACGTTCATGCCCGCAGGTTGCAATAATATGTCGACAACCGTATTGGTAAAGCTTATTTATTTTTTCTTTGGTTTCATCTGGTGAGATGCCACTACAGGAAATGAAGCCATAATCTACCCATGGGCATACTCTTGCGAAATAATCATCGGTGCCACGTCCAGAAAAATCGAATGATATCATGATATTTTTCTGTTTTATTTTTTCCAGCTCACTTTCAAGATAACCATTAATACTGGTGTGAACTAAGTCAAAACTGGCAATGTATCGCAGATCATCCACCGTCAGCATGAAGGGATGTTCGCGTAAAACACCATTTTTATTACTGGTGACAAACTCACGATCGCCATTATTGAGGCGAATACAGGCGTAACCGTTCTCCCCCTCATAATGCCGACTATGGGTAATATCTATCTGTAACTTATGCAATACATCTTGTATATGTTTTGCCGCGTCATCATTCCCAAACGCCCCCATGAAGGCGCTTGAAGCACCGGCTTGCTTTGCGTAGACAGAAAAATTTAAGGCATTGCCACCTGGATACATCATTCCAGAATGAAGGTATTTATCGACGACATTGTCACCTATACCTATTACGCGAATACTCATAATAATACCCTGCTCTATAAAATCTTAAAAAGCGTCCCTGCTTTTACCTTAATCCTTTAGTAATCAGTATGCTACTTTCCACATATAACGACGTGTAGTGAGCGGATGCTGGCGAGCTTCAGCAAGCGCTCGGTTGTAGACAGGGTAAACATTATTGAAGAGAGAATGGTTAAAGTAATCAATAACCGTAGTTTTGATAGTCGACAACCCTAACTCTTTCGCGTCTATCACTTCAATTCGCTGACCATATTTTTTCAGAAAATCTAATGCACGCTCATCGACCGGGCGGGTACTACCTTCAGAAAGCTGTACGAAAAATGGTGTATTAGCATCCGTAATTTCGAACGGTCCGTGGAAGAATTCACCGCTGTGAATACAGGCTGAATGAATCCACTGCATTTCCATAAATATGCAGATACTTTGTAAATATGACGCGCCATAGCCCGCCCCACTGGCAACAGTATAAATAACTTTATCGTCTTTATATTCTTGAGCAAATGCTTGTGCCCGTTCAGCCACATGCTCGCAAGCACGATATACAATACGGTTAATTTTACTGACGCCATCCAGGAAATCGTCATAGTGAACATAGCCTTCTGTTTGCTGAAGAAGCTCTACCGCGGTAAGCAAACATTGTATCGTCTTCTCTTCAGCGACATCTTTTCCCTCGCCAAAGGTATAGGTCTCAACATAATCACAATGCGCAACCAAAGGTGAATCCATAACCCAGGTAAGCCCAATAACGGTCGCGCCATGCAGGCGTGCAATTTCTGCCGCCTTCGTGGTTTCAGGGGTATTGCCTTTATGCGAAGCAACAACAACGACGGCATTTTCACCCAGCGCAACAGGCGGGTTACTGATAAATTCCCCACTGTTGTAAAGGCCCACGCTCAGCGTTTTTGACTCTTTTTCTAAGAATGCTTTTGCCGGGTAGAACGCGGCATAAGACCCACCACAGGCAACATAGTAAACATGTTTAGTCCCCCCTTTTTCCGCCTGGCTGGCCACAATATCGTTCACAATTTCTTTAATGCTCATTATGGTTCCCTCTGGTTCAATCAATCATACAGGCGGATATCGCCTACAAAATGACTCTTAATGTATTGGTGTTTTTATAATACATTTAAAGACATTTGATCAACGTAAGAACCATAAAAAATCGGGATCCGCGACACGGATCCCGATTTTAGCCAGTATCAAAGATGTAAGAGGAGGACCTATACGGTGAATCGAATCTTGTCGCCAACGATCAACTGACGGGACACACAAGATAATTCTCCTTTGTTATCAATCATTTCACTCTTAATTAAAATCAGAGGATAATTTTCACTCACCCCAAGATAGTGAGCAACCTCAAAGCTTGCATACACTAGCTCAATCATTTTGCGCGAATGGGTAAACCACAGCCCATATTTTTCACGTAAGCAAGCGTATAACGAATGATTATTGAGGTCCTCTTGCAGCAGAAAGGCAAAACGAGGAGGTAACTGGATGGTTTCCAGCGAAACGGGAATATCGTCAGCATAACGAATACGTTCAATGACTACCGCTTTCTCTTTTTCAGCCATTCCCAGCGAGGCGCTGGTCTCGTTATCCACCGATTCAAAAACCGATTTGATAGTCCGGGAGCCAGGCCGCCGCCCCTGGGACTGACACAACTCGCTAAAGCTCATAATCCCGGTCATGCTGCGCTGAAACTTTTCATTGCTGACAAACGTTCCCTTGCCAGAAACACGCGTCAGAAGATTTTCACGCGTTAGAGCATCCAGAGCTTTACGCACCGTTACACGACTAACCTGCCACTGGCTACTGAGTTCATTTTCTGTGGGGATCTGCTGACCGGGCTTGTATTCACCGCGCAAAATCGCCTCTTTCAAGGATGCCTCAAGCTGTTTATAGAGAGGTTTTGCGCTATTGCTGTCAGGTTGCTCCATCATTTGTATCCGTTTGTATTATTAGAATACCATGACATGTATTATAACTATTTACCTGACATTTGCTGGCATAAAAAAAGAAAATCGGCCACAAAATCAATCTGGTGGCCGATTTATCATATTGAAATTACTGATGGTTCTGCATATACGGCGTATAAATCCCGTTCAAACTTTCGAGGAACGCCACGATATCGTCGATATCTTCCTGCGGCAGTTCCTTACCCACCTGATAACGCAGCATCAGTTTGACCGCACCATCGAGCGTAGGCACATCACCGCGATGGAAATAAGGCGCAGTCAGCGCAACGTTACGTAATCCAGGGACTTTCTGACGTAGCTTGTCACGTAGCTCATTGGTAACGTTCATCCGGCCAATATCTGCGGCAGTGACTTCGCCGAAATTAAAGTCCTTTTTCAAACCTAATGGTTCAAATGAGCGTCCGCCTAAAATAATACCACCATGACAGGTCGCGCACTTATTTTCCTTAAACAACTGATAGCCATGTTTTTGCTGAGCCGTTAACGCCACCTCATCACCACGTAACCACTTATCAAACGGTGAATTTGGCGTGATCAGCGTTTTCTCAAATTCAGCAATCGCATCGGTAATATTATCTCCGCTGAATCCCTGTGGATAAACCGCAATAAATTCTTGCTTCAAGAGCGGATCTTTATCCAGCTTCTGGATAATTTCATCCCAGGATTTAGATGCCATTTCAATCGGGTTCAACGGCGGACCACCTGCCTGCGCCTGTAATGTCGGCGCACGGCCATCCCAGAACTGTTCCACGTTAAAGACTGAGTTAAATACCGTTGGCGCGTTGATCGGCCCGACCGCTCCGCCTACGCCAATTGACGTTTTACGGCCATCCACACCACCCGCATTCAGGGCATGACAGTGCGCGCAAGAGATCGTGCTGTCGCCGGAAATACGCGGATCGTGATAAAGCGTAAAGCCAAGCGCCACCTTCCGGGCATCAGTCGGGATGCTTTCTGGTATTGGCTGTACGGGTTCATTACGATGCTGCGCGGCGGTATCTTTACTGGCGTAATACTGCTCACGCTGTTTGGCGACCCAGCCCAGAATGTCTTCGCGCTCCGCATCGCTCACCTTACCGGCCCAGTGCAGCGCGGTATAACGCGTCGGCGGCATGGTTTCGTACTGCATCACCCATTCAATTTTATTCAGGTCGCTTTGCGAAACGGGTTTATCCGCGACCAGCGCCGCACGAACGGCCTCAAGATTGAAGGATTTATATCCCAGTTGAATGTCGTAATTCATCAACTGCTTAGCGACAGGAAAAGAAGAATAGAAAGGTAATTCAGCCGAAGGGGTGTGACAATAATCGCACCCTTTTTCGCGCAAGAATCCTAAAACTTTATTATTTGCTTCCAGCGAAGAGGCCTGAACATCAGCCTGTTTGCTCCGTTGATTATCGTGATACCACACATAACCGGATAATCCAAAATAACAAATCACGATGCCAGCTATGGCAATCGCGGTAAGACGGGTAATGATTTTCATTATTTTACCCTCACCGTTGTGAGTTATTGTGACCCAGAAAAATTAGAATA
>PPYF01268664.1_pt1 | contig 13123 bp, 10 predicted proteins | sample 1559871 | NCBI WGS metagenome assembly PPYF01 (sample SAMN08240021, study PRJNA423297) | Human gut metagenome, whole genome shotgun sequencing project. | reverse complement strand
GGGGTGGGGTTTGGTGAGGGGGAAGGCCCCCTTTTTCAAAAAGGGGGCCTTCCCCCTCACCAATCGTACCATTCCTTCCTCAATCCCCTCACCGCTTATCTTTCTTCGCCGACGATCTCGGTGCCGACGCCCTGATCGGTGAGGAGTTCGAGGAGCACACAGTTCTCGACGCGGCCATCGACGATCACGACCTTTTCCACGCCCTGCTCGATGGCATCGACGCAGCAGTTCAGCTTCGGAATCATGCCGCCGGTGACGATGCCGCTCTCGAAGAGGCTCGGCGCATCCTCCACGCGAATGGAGGGGATGAGCTTGCCTTCGGGATCGAGCACGCCCGCCACGTCCGTCAGCATGAGCAGACGACGGGCGCGCAGCGCTCCGGCCACGGCTCCGGCCACGGCGTCGGCGTTGATGTTGTAGGTGTGCCCGGCCTCGTCCACGCCCACCGGCGCGATGACCGGCACGAAGCCGTCCTTCATCAGCGAAAAGAGCAACGACGTTTCCACGCGGGTCACGCGGCCCACGTTGCCGAGGTCGATGATTTCCGGGGGCTGGTTCTCACGGGCCACGACCATCGCCTTCTTTTCGGCATGGAGCAGCATCCCGTCCTTGCCGGAAAGGCCCACGGCGCGGGCCCCGGCCTGATTGATCTGGTTCACGATGTCCTTGTTCACCGAACCGACGAGCACCATCTCCACCACGTTCATGGTGGCGTCGTCCGTCACACGGAGCCCTTCCCGGAACTCGGAACGGATTTCCAGCTTGTCCAGCATGCTGCCGATCTGGGGTCCGCCGCCATGGACCACCACGGGATGGATGCCCACGAGCTTGAGCAGCGCGATGTTCCGGGCGAAAGCCGCTTTCAGCGCCTCGTCCTTCATGGCGTGCCCGCCGTACTTGACGACGACGGTTTCGCCGTGGAATGTGCGCAGATAGGGAAGGCTTTCGATAAGAATCTGGGATTGCAGCTTTGCGTCCATGTGACAGGCTCCGCGTCTTACAGAATGAACCGGCTCAGTTCCGCATCGGCGCGTACGTCGGCGAGCTGGGCGATCACGTGCTCGCGGTCGATGACCAGCGTGCTGCCCCGCTTTTCCGAAGCGTCGAACGAAATGTCGGCAAGGATTTTTTCCATGATCGTGTGCAGCCGCCGCGCCCCGATGTTTTCGGTACGGGTGTTCACGTCCTCGGCGAAGGCCGCAATCTCGCGCAGGCCGTCGTCCGTAAACTCGATGCGCACGCCTTCGGTTTCCAGCATGGCTTCATACTGACGGGTCAGGGCGTTGTGCGGCTCGGTCAGGATGCGGTAGAACTCCTCCTTCCCGAGCGGTTCCAGCTCGGCGCGGAGCGGGAAACGGCCCTGCAATTCGGGGAAGAGATCGGACGGTTTGGACAGATGGAACGCGCCCGCCGCGATGAACAGGATATGGTCCGTGTTCACGAGGCCGTACTTGGTGTTTACGGCGCTGCCTTCCACGATGGGAAGCAGATCGCGCTGCACCCCCTCGCGGGAAACGTCCGCGGAACGCTGCTGCGAACCGCTGGCGAGCTTGTCGATTTCGTCGATGAACACGATGCCCATCTGCTCCACGCGCTCGCGGGCGAGGTCGGTGATCTTGTCCTCGTCCACCAGCTTGGAGGACTCGTCCTCGACGAGATGCCGCCACGCCACGCCGACCTTCATCTTCTTGCGGTGCGTCTTCTGGGGGAACAGCTTGCTGAACGCGCCCTTCATCTGGTCGCCGATCTGCTCCATGCCGGGCACGCCCATGATGCCGATGGGCTGCGACTGCTCCTTGATCTCGATTTCCACTTCGCGGTCGTCGAGGAAGCCCTGACGGAAGAGTTCGCGTAATTTTTCGCGGGTGTTTTCCCTGCCGTCGGCGGAAGGCAGCAGCAGATCGAGAAGGCGTTCCTCGGCGGCGGCTTCGGCGCGGCTCTTGACCTTTTCGGCCTCTTCGGCGCGCACGAGGTTGATGCCGATTTCCATAAGGTCGCGGATCATGGATTCCACATCGCGCCCCACGTACCCGACTTCCGTGTACTTCGTGGCCTCCACCTTGATGAACGGCGCGGAGCACAGCTTGGCGAGGCGGCGGGCGATCTCGGTCTTGCCCACGCCCGTGGGGCCCATCATGATGATGTTGCGGGGCGCGACCTCGTTGCGCAGTTCCGCGGCAAGGCGCTGCCGACGCCAGCGGTTGCGGACCGCCACGGCGACCATACGTTTCGCCTGATCCTGCCCGATAATGTATTTGTCCAGTTCCGCGACGATTTCGCGGGGCGTCAATTCACTCATGGGTTTCCTCTTGAAGAAATGCCTCCCGGCCAAGCGTCCGAAAGGCCCACTCGTCTCCCCGGACTTTCGCAGCGGCGACCGCAAACCAAACGTCTTGGGAGAGAAAGGGGGGTGGGGAGGGGAGAGGAACCCTTGTCCAGAAGGGGTCCTCTCCCCTCCCCAATGACTTTCCCGCTACGCCCCGAGGTAGGCTTCCTGAATGCTGGGGTTGGCGAGGAGGTGGGCGGCGGTGTCTTCCATGACGACGCGGCCCAGCTCCAGCACGTATCCCCGTGTAGCCAGCTTGAGGGCGGCGCGGGCGTTCTGTTCCACAATAAGAATGGTCACGCCGGACTGGTTGATGGCGCGGATCGTTTCAAAGATGGACTTTACGAGCAGCGGCGCGAGGCCGAGCGAAGGCTCGTCCAGCAGCAGGAGCTTGGGCTGCCCCATGAGTGCCCGTCCGATGGCGAGCATCTGCTGTTCGCCGCCGGAAAGCGTCCCGGCGAGCTGATCCTTGCGCTCGTGCAGACGGGGGAACAGATCGAAAATCCAGTCCAGCGTCTGCTCGGCCTTTTCCTTGTCCGCCACGGTGAACGCGCCGAGGCGCAGGTTTTCGAGCACGGAGAGCACTCCGAACACCCGGCGGCCTTCCGGCGACTGCGTCAGCCCGCGCCGCACCACCTCGTGGCTGGGCAGCGTGTGCATGTCCTCACCCTGAAAACGAACGGCACCCCCGGAAGCCCGCACAAGCCCGCTGATGGTCAACAGGGTCGTGGTCTTTCCGGCGCCATTCGCACCAAGAATACTCACGATTTCGCCTTCGTCAACGCGCAGGCTCACTCCGTGCAGGACTTCTTCCGTGCCGTACCCGGCATGCAAATCTTCGACTTCCAGAAACATCCGAACTCCCGGATCGTCCTGTTACGGACGGGAAAACATGTTTCCCCCGCCCCCCTACGAACGTCTTGGGAAGGAGAGCGGAGGGGCTTGGGGAGGGGAGAGGAAGCCCTTCTCCAGAAGGCTTTTCCTCTCCCCTCCCCAACATATTTCAGTCATCCTGCCCAAGATACGCTTCGATGACCCTGGGATCGCGGCGCACGACCTCGGGCAGGCCGCTGGCGATGAGGGAACCGTATTCGAGAACAAGGAGCTTCTCGCACACCTTCATGACGAGGCCCATGTCGTGCTCGATGAGCAGCACGGTCACTCCGCGCTGGCGGATGGCGTAGATCAGCTCGATGAGCACGGCGGTTTCCGGGTCGTTCATGCTCCCGGCGGGCTCGTCGAGAATGATGAGTTTGGGATCGGAGGCCAGCGCGCGGGCGATTTCCAGCAGGCGCTGGTTGCCGTAGGACAGGCTCCCCGCCTCTTCGGCGTAGCTCTCGGCAAGGCCCACGAACTCCAGTTCGTTCATGGCCCGTTCAAGGGCGGCCCGCTCCTCGCGGCGCTGCGCCGGGGTGTGGAACATGGAGCTGACGATCCCGCTGTGCATCCGGCAGTGGCGGCCCGCCAGCACGTTCTCCACCAGCGGCAGCGTCGGGAACAGGCGGATGGACTGGAACGTCCGGGCGATGCCGAGGCTCACGATGGTGTGGGGCTTCATGCCCTTGATGGACTGCCCGGCGAACCGGATGTCGCCGCCGTCCGGCACGTAGTTGCCCGTGATCAGGTTGAACACCGTGGTCTTGCCCGCGCCGTTGGGGCCGATGAGCCCCACGATGCTGCCCTGCTCCACGTCAAAGGTCACTTCGTTCACGGCGGTCAGGCCGCCGAAAATCTTGGTCACGTTCTGCAACGAGAGGAGGCTCATGCCGCGCCCTCCTTCCGGGCCGTCCGGGGGGCGACCGGCGAGCTGAAGTCACGCGAACGCCGCAGCAGACGCCGCACGTCGTAGGTGCGGGCCGAGGGCGGCAGCAGGCCCTGCGGGCGCACCACCATCATGATCATCATGGCGAGGCCGAAGACGAGCATGCGGGCGCTGGCGAAATCGCGGAACATTTCCGGCAGGGCCACGATGAGGAACGTCCCCAGCAGCACGCCGATCTGGCTGCCGCCGGAGAGGATGACCACGGCGAAGATCACCACCGACTCCCAGAAGGTAAAGGAACTCGGGGAAATGATGGTCATCTTGGCGGCGAAGAGGTTCCCCGCCATGCCCGCCCAGAACGCGCCGATGACGAAAGCCATCAGCTTCAGGTGCGCCACGTCCATGCCGCAGCCCTCGGCGGCGGTGTCGTCTTCCTTGATGCAGTTCAGCGCACGGCCGAAGCGCGACTCCGAAAGCCAGTGGAACAGCAGCACCGTAAAGCCGACCATGATCCAGATGAGATAATAGAACTGGATGGCCTTGCGTATCTTCATGCCGAAAAGCTCGGGGCGCGCGATGCCGAAAATGCCGTTGGAACCGCCGGTCAGGCCGAACACGTCGTTGACCAGCGCGATGCGGACGATCTCCACGATGCCGATGGTCACGATCAGCAGATAGTCGCCGCGCAGGTGGATGATGGGCCGGGCCACCACGAGCGCGAACAGCGCCGCCGCCGCGCCCGCCACCGGGATGAGCAGCAGGATGGGAATCTGGTACTGCGTGTTCAGGATGGCGGTCACATAGGCCCCCACGGCGTAGAACGCCGCGTGCCCCATGTGGAAAATGCCCGCCTGTCCCAGAATGACGTTCAGCGAGAGGGCCAGCAGGGCGTACAGCCCCACGTTGACCGCCACTTCCGTCCAGTAGGTGTCCATCCCGAAGGGAAGCACCGCCATCACGACGGTCAGCAGCACGGGATAGTAGCGTTTGAACAGGCTCATAACTTGTCCGCCACCCTTTCACCGAGGAGGCCGGTGGGCCTGATGATGAGAATGAGGATGAGCACGAGGAAGGCGATGGCGTCCTTCCAGGCCATGGCGAGATAGGACGCGCCGAGCGCCTCGATCACGCCGAGGAGCAGCCCGCCGAGCATGGCTCCGGGGATGTTCCCGATGCCGCCGAGGATGGCCGCCGTGAAGGCCTTGAGGCCGTAGCTCCAGCCCATCATGAAGTCGATCTGCCCGTAGTAGACGCCCACCATGACCCCGGCCACGCCACCGAGGCCCGCGCCGATGAAGAACACCAGCGAGATCACGCGGTCCACGTTGATGCCCATGAGCCGGGCCGCGCCCTGATCGATGGCCACGGCGCGGATGGCCGTACCCATGCGGGTGCGGTTGATGAAGGCGTAGAGCGCCAGCATGAGCACCAGCGAACTGACGATGACGATGATGCGCATCACCGGCACGTTCAATCCGAAAATATTGAACGTCAGGGCGGGGATCAGGTTTTCCGGGTAGACGTAGACGCGCGCGCCGTAGATGAGCATGACCGCGTTCTGGAGCACGATGGACGCGCCGAGGGCGGACACCACCGCGGCGAGGCGGTTGGCCTTGCGCAGCGGACGGTAGGCCACCCGCTCCAGCGCCACGCCGAGCAGGGCCACCAGCCCGAACACGATGACCACCACAAGCCCCACCGCCAACACGGGAGCCAGATTCCCGGAAAGGACGCCGGACGCCAGCAGGGTCATTCCGAGATACGCCCCGATGGTGAAGATGTCGCCGTGCGCGAAGTTGATCAGCTTCAACACGCCGTACACCATCGTATAGCCGAGCGCGACGAGGGCATAAATGCCGCCCACGGCAAGGCCATTGATGAGCTGCTGTAGAAATTCGTTCATATCGTCAGGAGGTTTGGATAAAGGATTGAAGCGGTCGGGAGACGGGCTCCCGGACCCGGCGCGTCGCCGCGACGGCCCGCCCGAAGGAAAACCCCAGACACGGAAGCACGGCGACCGGAGCATGCCCCGTCACCGTACTCGAAAGGAAGCCGAAACTTCCGCGGCCCCCGGAGGGGGATGCCCTCCGGGAGACGAAAAACCTTACTTCTGCAACACGAACCCGCCGTCGGCGTCCACTTCGTAGACCTTGTACAGGTCGCCGATCCGGTCGCCCTTCTCGTTGAAGCCGAGCTTGCCGGTCAGGCCGGGGTAGTCCTTGAGGTCCTTCTTGAGATAGGCGGCCACGGCTTCGGGGGTGGGTTCCACACCGGCCTGAAGCGCGGCGGTGATGACCTTGAAGGAGTCGCCCGCGAGCACGGACCAGACGGAGCTGGGCAGGCTGTTGTACTGCGCCTTGTAGCGGGAGAAGAAATCCTTGGCTTCGGGCGTATCGAAATCGTGGGCGGACGGCGGACTGATGAAGAAGTAGCCCTTGGCGGCGTCCTTGCCCGCGATCTTCACGAGGTCGGTGTTGTTGGCGGCGTCGCCGCCCATCATGGGCACATCCCAGTGCATTTCCTTCTTCTGGCGGAGCAGCATGCCCGCTTCGGGGTAGTAGCCGGTGAAGAAGATGAGGTCGGGATCGGCGGCCTTCAGCTTGGTGAGGATGGCGGTGTAGTCGCGTTCGCTCGGGGTCAACGCGTCGTAGAACACGACCGGCACGCCCGCTTCCTTGAGGCCCTTCTGCGCCTCTTCGGCGAGGCCCTTGGCGTAGGAGGAGTTGTCGTGCAGGATGGCGACCTTCTTGAAGCCCTTGGCGGCGATGACCTTGCTGGCCACGCGGCCCTGCTCGTCGTCGCGCGGGCAGGTGCGGAAGAAGAGGGGCAGGCCCTTTTCCGTCAGCCGCACGCTGGTGGAGCCGGTGGCGATCTGCATGATTTCGGCTTCGTCGATGATGTTCTGGGAGGCTTCGGTCACGGCGGAACCGTAGGTGCCGATGACCGCCATCACGCCGGCGGAGGCCAGCTTCTGGGCGGCGAGGGAGGCCGTGCGCGGATCGCCCGCGTCGTCTTCCACGATCAGCTCGATGTTCCGTCCGTTGATGCCGCCCGCCTTGTTCACTTCCGAAACGAGCAGGCTGACGATCTGCTGCATGTCCTGGCCTTCGCTGGCCCATTTGCCGGTGAGCGGGCACATGAGGCCGATGCGGATGGCGTCCGCGGCAAAGGAGGGACCGACCGCCAGCATGAGCATGGCGGCGGCAAGCATCAGTTTTTTCACAAGATTGTTCATGCTTTCCCCTGAGAAATGGAACGTTTTTCGGATGGGACGACGGGGCGGGAGAGCCGGGGCCCTGCTTTTCCGAATGAAACAGGCGGCGTCCCGTATGGTGCCAAGCATCCACCGTACAACAAAATAAGGGAAAACGGAACCCGGTCGGGCCGAACGATCCGCACCGGCTTCCGCCGGATCGCCCCTGTGGACGGGGCGATGGCGGACGCCTCCCGCGGCGGGGCCGGATGAGAACGTTGGGAGTACAAAAATTCGTCCCTTGATTTACCGAAAACGAGACTATATGTTCTGGAGTAATGTACGATTTTTTCGAGGTGCCCTGTGCTGATTCGTTGTCCCGAATGCCAGTTTGAACGCCAGATAGACGCCGACGCCATTCCCGCCAATGCGGTGATGGCGACTTGCCCGCATTGCCAATGCCGCTTCCGTTTCCGCAACCCCGACGGCACCCCCGTCGCCGAGGAGCAGCCCGCTCCGGCGACCCCCGCCGCAGCCGCCGCTTCGACCGCAGCCCCCTCCGCCTCCGCCGGGCAGACCCCACCCCCGGACATGGACGGCGACGATCCGTTGCCCCCCGGCGCGGTCGTCCCCCGGATTCCGGGCGAGGACAGCCCCCGGCAGGCTCCCGCCGCGCCCGAGGAGAAGCCGCGCCCCGAAACGCCCCAGCCCGCCGCGGAAAAGCGTTCGGCCTTCTGGAACAATTTCCAGAAAAGGAAGGACGAGGGCGAACAGCCCGGAAAGGGCCTCGCCGCCGCCCTGCACGCCGACGAAACCAACGTGCCGTGGGAGGAGCCCAAGCGCTACAACCCGCTCATGGCCCTCTATCAGACCATCCTGCGGGTGATGTTCAACGCGCCCCGCTTCTTCGCCGCCCTGCCCGCCACCAACGGGAAGCTGACCCGGCCCTTCGTCTTCTACCTCATCCTCGGCATGTTCCAGACGCTGGTCGAGCGGATGTGGTACCTCATGAGCATCGAAGCCAGCGGGCCGTCCATCACGGACCCGAAACTTCAGGAACTGCTCGGGGACATGGCGCAGAGCATGAGCCTGCCCCTGACCCTGCTGCTCACGCCGGGCATCCTCGCAATCCAGCTCTGCTTCTTCGCGTCGGTGTTCTACCTGATGCTGCGGCTGGTGCAGCCCGAGAACGTGCAGTTCCTGACGGTCTTCCGGGTCATCGCCTACAGCGCCGCGCCCACCGTGGTCTGCATCGTGCCGCTGCTCGGCCCCTTCGTGGGCAGCGTGTGGTTCGGCGTCTCCTGCTTCATCGGCTGCAAGTACGCCATGCGCCTGCCGTGGTCCCGCACGGGGCTCGCGCTCGGGCCGCTCTACCTGATCGCGTTCGCCATCGGCCTCCAGCTCGTCAGGCAGTTTTTGAACATGGGGGCGTAGCCCTCCCGAAACGGCCCGGAGTCCAATCGCCCCGTCCGCCGGGGCAATCGCGCCGCAACCGGCCCGCACGGTCCGCAGGCTCGCCCGACAACCGCGGCTCCGCCGCTTTTCCCGCCGGATTTTCCCGGCCCCCGGTCCCGGCGGGGCATCGGACCAACGCCCCGCCAGACAAGCATCTCTCAAAAAAATGATGAAAGCCGCTCTCCCCCACGGGAGGGCGGCTTTCCGTATGGGAAACGGCCAACGGGCGAATGACCGTGAACGGGACCGCGAAGACGGTCGGCGCGCCGAGGCTGAACAGCCGCCCACGCCGCCGGAGCAGAACGGACGGCCCCGTGCGCAAGAAGGAGCGGCCCCTCCTCCGGGATGGAGGCGCGGTATGGTCCGCAACCAACGACGCGCGCAGGAACGCCTCCGCCAACGGGTGCCGGGTCCATCCAAACGGCGGCCTGTCCGGATTTCCGACGTGACGAAGCCCGGACGTGTTCCAAACGGAGCGGGGCATGACGGGCGCCTCGCGCGTGAGAAAGGGGATAGCCTTTTCTCCTGCTTTTCGGCATAACAGGACCCCCGGCGAGACGGACCGTCCGCCGGAAAACGTTTTTTGACAAGGAAGGGAAGCCCGCTTCCCACACGGGGACCCATGAAACGGAAAACGAAAGTCAGGATAGCGAGGTTGACCCGGCATGTGCCGATCCTGCGCGAAATGCAGGCCCTGCGCAACGAAAGCGCCCTCCGGCTCATCGTGCAGGCGGCCTTCGTCGGCGGCTGCACCGGCGGAGTCATCGGCGTGTTCCGCTGGCTCTACGATCACGGCAACGCCTGGATCGTCGCCGCGCTCCGGCACGGCGCGGACAACCTGACCACCGCGCTGATCGTCTTCGGCACGCTGATCCTGCTGGCCCTCGTCGTGGGGCAGCTCGTACGCAAGGAACCCCTCATCAGCGGCAGCGGCATCCCGCAGATGGAGCTGGCCCTCGCCGGACTCCTGCCCTTCCCCTGGCTGCGCATCGTCACCGCCAAGTTCGTCGGCACCCTGCTCTCGCTGTCCGGCGGGCTTTCCGTGGGCCGCGAAGGCCCGAGCATCCAGATGGGCGCGGCGGTGGGCTGCGGTTTCGGCCAGCTTTTTCAGCGGCTCACGGGCGAGGACCCGAGCCACGCCCCGCGCTTTCTCATCGCGGGCAGCGTCGCCGGGCTGACCGCCGCCTTCGGCGCGCCCTTCGCGGGCATGCTGTTCGCCTTTGAGGAGGTCAAGACCATCGTGACCGTGCCGCTCCTGCTGTTCACCGGCGTGGCCTCCTTTTCCGCATGGTTCGTCATCAACATCCTGTTCGGCTTCGGGCTGGTGTTCCCGTTCGCGGACATCCCGTCCCTGAACTGGCCGCAAATGTGGATTCCCCTGCTCATCGGCGTCGGCACCGGCCTGTTCAGCGCCGCCTACAATACCGCCCTGCTCGGCGTGACCCGGCTGCACGACCGGCAGAAGCTGGTGCCCGCCCACCTGAAGCCGCTCCTGCCCTTCCTGCTCAGCGGCATCCTGCTCTACACCTATCCGCAGGTGCTCGTGGGCCTCGGCTATTCCACCTCGGACCTCGGCGGCCTGACCGCCAACGGCCCGCTGGCGCTCGCTCCGCTGGCCTTCCTCCTGCTGGTCAAGGTCTGCTTCTCCATCCTGAGCTTCGCCTCGGGCGTGCCCGGCGGCCTGCTCATGCCCATGCTCGCCATCGGCAGCATGGTGGGGGCCGTCGCGGGAACGCTGTTCGTCGGCTCGGAGCTTTCCGCCGCGCCGCAGCTTCCCGCCTACCTCGTGCTCGGCATGACCGGACTGTTCTCCGGTACGGTCCGCGCGCCCCTGACCGGCACGGCGCTGGTCGCGGAAATGTCCGGGGCCTTCCAGTGCCTCCCGGAAATGGCCGTCGTCGCCTTCATTTCCACCGTCGTCGCCAACAAGGCCGGTTCCCCGCCGGTGTACGACTCCCTGAAACGCCGCATCCTCGTCAACGGGAACGCTTCGTCTTCCATCAACTAATTCATTGAAACAATTTGTTTTTTAAAAAAAGACTTGCATTCGTCGGACCAAATGAGCTAAGCAGGAGTTTTCCCCGAATGCACAAACACTACGGAGCATGCTGACATGACCCGCAAAGACCGCACCGAAGGCATCTACAACCGCCGCGAAGTGCTCGACGAGAGCGAGCGCCGCCAGTACTGCCTGATCCAGCTCAAGGACCTGCTCTCCTACGCCTACCGCTATTCCGAAGACGTCAAGAAACGTTTCGACCGCGCCCAGTTCAACGTCGAAAAATTCAAGACGCTGTCCGACATCAAGCACATCCCGCTGTTGAAGAAAAAGGAACTCATCTTCCTCCAGTCCATCGGGCCCCGCCTCGGCGGCCTGCTGACCAAGGACATCGGCGAACTGAAGCGCATCTTCCTCTCCCCCGGACCCATCTTCGACCCCGAAGACCGCATGGACGATTACTGGGGCTACACGGAAGCCTTCTATTCCGTGGGCTTCCGTCCCGGCGACGTGGTGCAGGTGACCTTCAACTACCATCTGTCTCCGGCGGGGCTGATGTTTGAGGAACCTCTGCGCAACCTCGGCTGCGCCTCCATCCCGGCGGGCCCGACCGATCCCGGCACCCAGCTCGACATCATGCAGAAGCTGCGCGTGTCCGGCTACGTCGGCACGGCGAGCTACCTGATGCACCTCGCCCAGAAGGCCGAGGAAAAAGGCATCAACCTGCGCAAGGACCTCTTTCAGGAAGTGGCCTTCGTCACCGGCGAACGCCTGTCCGAAAAGATGCGCAACCAGCTCGAAAAGAAGTTCGACATCATCCTCCGTCAGGGCTACGGCACCGCGGACGTGGGCTGTATCGGCTACGAATGCTTCCACAAGACCGGCCTGCACATCTCGAACCGCTGCTATGTGGAAATCTGCCACCCCGACACCGGCATCCCGCTGAAGGACGGCGAAGTGGGCGAAATCGTCGTGACCTCGTTCAACAAGACGTACCCGCTCATCCGCCTCGCCACGGGCGACCTCTCCTACATCGACCGCGCGCCCTGCGCCTGCGGCCGCACCAGCCCGCGCCTCGGCAGCATCGTGGGCCGCGTGGACACCACCGCGCGCATCAAGGGCATGTTCGTCTACCCCCATCAGGTGGAACAGGTCATGGCCCGCTTCGAAGACATCAAGCGTTGGCAGATCGAAGTCATCAACCCCGGCGGCATCGACGAGATGATCCTCTACGTCGAAGCCAGCAACTTCCATCAGGAAGACGAGCTGCTGCACCTCTTCCGCGAGCGCATCAAGCTGCGCCCCGAACTCAAGGTGCTCGCCCCCGGCACGCTGCCTCCCCAGATCAAGCCCATCGAAGACAAGCGCGAATGGGATTAGCCGTTCCCGCATGACCACACGGGAGAGGGAATCTTCCCTCTCCCTCCGCTTCCCGTTCCGCCGCTCCACTCCGTTTTCGGTTCCCCATGCCGATGACGGCGTTCTTCATTTGTGAACAATCGCCTCCCCTTTTTCCGGAAAAACGGACCGGCCCCTGCGGCGACTCCAGAAAAAACGCAACAAAATTTCACCGTTCTTCCTCTCTCGTTTTTCCCCTTTTCCCTTGACTCTCTTTTCACAAAACGGCATATTCCGCCGGACAAGAGCCTTCAATATATCCAAAAAAGTCTTTGAAAACTTTTAGTTATCAAAAAAATTCCTTCACGTTCCCCACCGGACGGCGAAATCGCATCTTTTATCATATGATTACACCGCATTAAGCAGACATCACGTTTTATAACGTATTCTTTTCACAATCCCCCGGCCTCAAACCGGTCGCCAAACAGAGCCTCTTTTCCCCTTTTTCCGCAAAAACAGGCGTCATTTTATGGTCATAGCGCAAAAGGGGAATTGAAATACGCCTCCAGATAGGGCATAGTCTCACAACTGCGCAACACACGGTTGCCGCTTCCGTCAGCGGTTCCCGTACCCTCGTCGTTCGGACGCCGTTTCCGTCCGACGTTGCCGCGCACAAAACTTGTCGCTTCACAGCGAAGATTCCGGAGAGTGAACCATGAGCAAAACCGTCACCAAAGCAGATATCGCCAAGTCGATTTGCGCCCAGTCCGATATGAAGCAGCAGCATGCCAAGAAAGTGTTGGACTCCATGCTCGGCATCATGAAAAAGGCCCTCAAGGAAGAGAAGGAAATGCTGCTGAGCGGTTTCGGCAAGTTCGAAGCCTTCACCAAGAAGAACCGCAAGGGCCGCAACCCCCAGACCGGCGAAGAGATCATTCTCGAATCCCATGATGTTCTCGCCTTCCGCATCTCCCGCAAGTTCAAGGCCGCCATGAATTCCGAGCAGTAGTTCGGAATGCTGAAAGGCATTGGAGAGGGGGGAGGAGGAAC
>PPYF01593959.1_pt1 | contig 13124 bp, 13 predicted proteins | sample 1559871 | NCBI WGS metagenome assembly PPYF01 (sample SAMN08240021, study PRJNA423297) | Human gut metagenome, whole genome shotgun sequencing project. | reverse complement strand
ATTACCGGGTGTGCGCGGGTGGCAAAGAAAATCGTCCTATGTATTTTAATTATAAGCGCCTGATTCATGAAATGGAAGAAATGGATAACCAGATGATACATACCGGCGAGTATTATAAAACTGGAGATAAGGCGGGGATGCCAAAAACCACAAAAGGAGAATACAATGGGAAGCTTACCAGCACAGTAAATCTTTTAAAGGATCGCATGATGGACAGCCGGTACGGATTTCTTTTCCACGATGAACCACAGAGCTATCTGTACGAGGTGATGGAAGCCATTCTGGGGACAGATAAGCCAGTCAAGAACATTGACCTTTCTGGAGTTCCGCATGATGTTGCACTTCCGATTATCGGCGTTATATCACGCCTGATATTTGACATTCAGAGAGAGCAGGATATGGATAATATCCGCCCGGTGACTATTATCTGTGATGAGGCCCATGTCTATATTCCGGACAATTTCCAGCTTACGGCCAGTCAGCGCCGCATGGTAGAGGTATTTGAGGATATCGCAAAAGAGGGCCGCAAGTTTGGAATCACGCTTTTCCCGGCCACACAGAGACCGTCAGAGCTTAACAAAACAATCGTTGCTCAGTGTGCAAATCTGATTGTGGGGAAGCTCAATAACGAAAATGACAAGTCTCTGATTAAAGGAATGCTTCCGGATGGGGACAGCGAACTGATTGAGGCAGTGACGATGTTTCATCCAGGAGAAGTACTGATGATTGGAGATGCAGTTCCGATTCCTCTGAAAATAAAAGTGGAGCTTGCAAAGGAAAGACCTGTTTCAAGGACTATCAATTTCTGGGATGCATGGAAGCAGGGAACTGCTTTTGATGTTACAGAGATGGTGGATAGATATTTATAATTGTTACCTCTGTGGTGATTGTGTCACGACAAAAGCCATTGGTACTACCTCCGCTCGCTGGAAAGGAATAGCAGCAGCGGAGGTATAAAAGGAAGTAAGGCAGGTGATGGTCAGAGATGGCTCGGCCCCCGAAATTGGGACTTGATTACTTTCCGAAAGATGTGGATTTTTACAATGATTATAAGATTATGGATTTGCTGGAAAAATATGGGCCAGTTGGAACCATAATCTATGATGTTATTCTGACCGAGATATATCGGAACGGTTATTACCTGGCAGAGCCGATAGATAGGATATCAACGAGGATCGTCCGGATCATCGGTGCAAAATGGGTGCAAAAGCGTCTTGTGTCACAAGTTATTCTTGATTGCGGGGAATTAGGGCTCTTCGAGACAACCCTCCTTTCGCATGGGGTTATAACCTCTGTGGGAATTCAGAAACGGTACGCCGCCGTTACCTCTAGGAACAAGGCTCATAAAGAAAAATTTTGGTTGCTTGATGAAAACGGACAACCTTTATTAAATGCACCTAAAAATCCCATTTCTGCAACAGAAACTCTCATTTCTGCAACAGAAACTCGGATAAATGATGCAGAAATCCCACAAAAGGAAAGTAAAGTAAATAAAACAAAACAAAATAAAAAGATATGCTCGGAGCTGCAAGCAAGCCCTCGCCCGGATGCAGCCTATAACCTCATTCTGGTTGACGGAAATTATTATCCGGTTATGGCCGACGAGGTGGAAAAATACCGGGAATTATATCCGGCTGTGGATACAGACCAGGAATTCAGGAAGATGATAGGCTGGTTGGACACGCATCCCAAAAACCGAAAGACCCCGAAGGGGATTCAGAAGTTTATAAACGGCTGGCTGTCCAGAGCGCAGGATTCTGCAAGACCAGCAGCTCCGCAGAAGAAACCGAACCAGTTCCATAATTTTGAACAGAGAGACACAGACTACAATGCCCTAGTGGCGGAGCAGGTCCGGGAATGGATTGGAGGGGAAAATGAAAAGTAACATTCGTGGAGAGAACGTCAGAACCAGAATATATAACTACATCGTGGATTACCTGGAAGAGCATGGCTATCCGCCGTCTATCCGGGAAATTGCAGACGGCGTAGATCTTAAGTCAGCATCTGCAGTGCATAATCATCTTTGCACCATGTTTGAGCTGGGGATTTTAGAGACGGATGCGAAAACCGGAACACCACGAGCCATTCGGGTTCCGGGATATCGATTCACAAGAGGAGGAGAATATGGATGAGATGAGAGAGGGGCTTCCAGGGCCGGCAAAAGAACCATGGTATGAAAGCTTAAATCTGGAGGATACGGAATCCTTTATCAAGAGCAATCTGGTGTCAGCAGCTCAGAACGTCATAGCGATTGGGTATTATCTTAAACACATCAGAGACAGGCAGCTATATCGGGAGGCAGGATATGAAAGTATCTGGGATTATGCTTCGGATCGGTTCGGTTTTTCAAAATCAACCACATCCCGTTACATATCCAGAAATGATAAATTCTCCAAAGGCGGGAATAGCCCGGTATTGGACAGTCGTTATCATGATTTCGGGAAAGCGCAGCTGCAGGAGATGCTGTCTCTAAACTCCGAGCAATTGGAGCAGGTAACTCCGGACATGACCGTAGCACAGATTCGAGAGATGCGAAAACCAAAGGAAGTGCCGTATTATCCCTTGGAGGGGCAAATGGAAATCACAGAGTTCCTGGAGCCAGAAGAACCGGTTCAGGATCCACCAGAAGAGCCTGTAAGCTTCCAGATGGATGTTTCTGAGCTTGCCCCGGAAGAACTGGAGGAAGAGGCACAGGAAGTCCCTGTAATGGATTATGACACGCGAGGGGTATATTGTAATGCATTTGCCAGATTTCTGATTGAGCGCTTTAAAAATTGGTTTAAGAATGATTATGAAAACCGCGTCCTTTTGGTGACAGAATCCGAAAAGCAATTAAAAGAGCGTTTTCATGGCACATGGTATTTTAAGGATCCGGTTCAAGGAGGTGTAGCACACATCAATCTGTTTCCGGAATATATCCAGATATGGGACGGCGCAGGTAAATGCCTGGGAAATGCAGAATGGTTTTATCTGTGCGCATCAATACAGGGCATGTGGAATGAGGTTGCTTTGGAGGCCGCTGCAAAAATGCAGCAAATCCCCTCTGAGTGCTGCAAAAATAGCAGCGAGGAAGAGCTGGAGGAAATTGCGACATCGCAACAGGAGGAGCCGAAAGAAGCAGACGAGGAACTTACAGACTTGGAGCTTCTTCGGGGAATGCTGGAAAAAGAGAAAGGTTATCTGGAGGAAATGATAAAGGTCAATGAGGTGGAGTCTCTTCCAGAAAACCTAATCCGGAAAAAGAAAATTCTGGTGGGAGCACTGGCCGGGATGCTGTGTGACCTAGAAGAGCCGGAACCAGAGGAACCGGAACAGCCTCCCTTGCCGCTGATGCGAAACAACGACCAGCGGAAAGAGTGGCTGAGGGATTACAAATCCTGGGGGCTGTGGTATGAAGATGAGCACATCGGCTGCCGGTATTACAAATACGATTTTGACAACGGGGCGCGGCTGATTGCGGAGGTGTATGACAATTATAGCCCATTTGCAAAAATGGAATATGAATCCTCGTATCTGCATCTGGTTAGAGGTCCGGAGCCGGATGAGCATCCGTCTGGAGCCTATGGCAGATGGAGCAGGCATGAGAGATATAACCGGTTCCCGAATTCAGAGACGGAGCTGGTGGAATTTTTGAAGTCGATTCAGAAGGGAGAGCGAAAATGAGAGAACAATGTGGAACCTGCAAGCATAGCCGTTATGGAAAAGATGGATCGGTATGCGTGAATGCAGAAAGTGAATATTTTATGGACTGGATTGAATATGACCATGGATGTAATGAGTGGGAGGGGAAAGATGAGCGATAGATTGCCACAGACTATGTGTCTGGGTGGATTACAGATTGTACAGACAACAAACCTACATGTGACGATTTACAAAGACGGAAAGAGAGTGTTCCATTGCCAGTGCGATAAGGAACTGGATTTTGCGGGGCTGATGGGAGTGATTCGATTTTATAAGGAGATGTCTGGAGATGAGCAAGAGCAGAGCGAATAAACGGAACCGCCTTCGGGTGCAGATTAAACGGCAGCGGAATGATGTTTATAAATTTAAGGGGGCAGGAAAGAAATGAAAAAGATTAAATTCTTCCCAGCACGAGGAGGCAGGGGTACGTTATGTGGGATTTGAAAAGGCTCCAGGAATGTATCAGAGATCCAGAAAGAGGCTGGATGATTTTAGGATGCAGTTGACACTGAGGGATTTTGGAATTTAGGAGGTGAATCCGGATGAAGAACGCAGAAGGCTATCCTGACCCGACAGCTGGGAAAGCGATCCACAGGGCAGACAAGCAGCCGGACAATGTGGAACTGGTAATTCGGCTGATGAAGGCTGCTGCCAGAGAGTGCAATGTGGAAATTGTTGGACGGATAGCGGTCAAGGATGAAACTGGAAGAGTTTGGAGGTGATGCCGTTGGAGAAACAGATTTTAGAGCAGTACATAGATGCCTGTGCACTCATTGAGGAGGCAAAAGAAGAACTGCGGAAATTAAAGAAGCAGAGAAAACGAATTGAACAGGACATTGTAAAAGGATCCTCTCCGGAGTTTCCATATACAGCTCATAATTTTCATGTTCAAGGGATTTCATATTCTGTTCTCAAAGATCCCGAAAGCGAAGAAGTGCAAGAGAAGATATTGCAACAGAGGATTGATGATGCAGCGAAAATCAAGTTGCAAGTGGAAGAATGGATGCTTACAATTCCCCAGAGGATGCAGCGCATTATCAAGTACAAGATATTCGAGGAGATGACCTGGGCTCAGGTGGCTGTGAGAATAGGGCGGAAGGCTACACCAGACGGAGTTAGAAAAGAGTTTGAGGCATTTATGAAATTAACATAAGTTTTTCCGTTTTTTCCTGTTTTTCCGTTTTGAAAATGTTATAGTGTATCATGAAGCCAAAGGCATCCAGCCAGCGGCTTCTGGATTATCCCCTCAATGTGTGATGTACGACCGCCCGGTGTCACAGCCAGCGGTCGATTGGTCCACACCTGGGCTGGTACATAATACGTCGTCTCTAATTGCCCTGGTTAGCCTCCAGGGCAGTAACGGCATATACCACCAGTGGTAGGTGGCGGGTTTTCACCCTGGTCTCCGGTTCGATTCCGGATGTGTCGATTGTGATCCTCCTTTTCATATACTCCTGCCAGGTGTTACAGCTTGGTGGGGGATTCTCCGCGTAACAGATCGGATGTCCTGCATAGTGTACCATGGCGCTGGCTATGCGGGAGGTGGTTCGAGCCCACCTGCGTGGATTTGGTTGGCAGCTACCGTAAAAGGCTACAGCGCAGTTCCCCGACTGCGCACAATATCGCGAGGTAGAGCAGTTTGGCAAGCTCGTCGGGTTCACACCCCGAAGGACGCAGGTTCAAATCCTGCCTTCGCTATTTGCTTCATAAGAAGCCCTCTTTCATGAAAGCACCTGTCGTGAGATGGGTGTTTTTTGAAAAAAGAAAAATTAACAAAAATCAATACAAAAACTAGCTAAAATGTCAATAGATATTTTGTGCAATATGACATATACTATGATTATCATAAAGCTACAATAGTTATATGACTTGAATGTAAGAATGATTATATTCAAGTTTTTTTGTTTTATGGTGAGGAGGATGTGCTATGTACAGTGCTATAGACGTGGCAAAATATATTATATGGTATTGTAAACGACAGGGCTATAGAATTAGCAATTTAAAGCTGCAAAAAATATTATATTTTGTTCAAGCCAGTTTTTTGGTTAACCAAGGAAATCCTTGTTTTTTTGAGGATATAGAGGCTTGGGATTTTGGACCAGTTGTTCCAGAAGTATATCATGAATTTAAGATTTTCGGTGGTGGAGATATCCCAGAATATGTGTGCGAAAATGCTGAAAAGCAGATAATGCATGGAGACCGTCAACTTATTAATGAAATGGTCGACGATTGCGCTGCATATTCAGCTTCATCGCTGGTAGAGATAACTCATAATCAAGACCCTTGGAGAAGTACGTATAGGAAAGGTCATAATAATGTGATTAGTAATTCAAAGATAAAAACATATTTTGAAGAGGATTGAATGGTATGAAATTAGAAAATTGGGGAAAACAAAGTTCTGCAAATTATAAGCCAACAGAAGATCATATATCTACTATGTCAAAGGCTATGGATTCTTTGTGTGCGATGCTTGCAGTGGATGCTTCTGATTTTCAAAACGATGTTTTCTTCAAGGAATTCAAAAAATACATAATTGGAAACAATCGTCTCCTTTATACTAATGTCACCAATGCAATTTTTGATAATTACGAAATTGTAGGAACTTTTCAAACAAATTTAGAGAGTGTTATTACGTATTCATATGAAAATATTCCAGAAAATAATAAAGGAGATCATGCCAGAGTTCAAAGAGCATTGATGAAGCTTTGGGATCACATTAATTTAGCAGTACGTCAGTACGAATTATTCAATCTAAGCGATGAGCATTATGAAATTATAGCTGAAGAAAAAATGAAAGATGTGGAAATACGTTTAACAAAAGAAATGAATATGCAATTAATTTCTTTAATTGCAATATTTACAGCATTGTCATTTATTGTATTTGGAGGAATAAGTTCTTTAGATAATATTTTTCTTGGAGCGAAGGACATTCCAATTACAAAGTTGATGATTGTAGGGGTTATTTGGTGTTTTTGCATTATGAACTTAGTGTTTGTTTTTATGTTTTTTATTGCAAAGTTAACGAAGCTCCATATAAAATCAACAGAAGATGTAAATGATAATTTGGTTCAAAAATATCCACTGATATGTTGGTGTAATTTAGTTTTAATTGCGCTTTTAATGTTGTCAAGTTGGGCGTATTATACGAAAAAAGAAAATATTTCAATAGGAATTTATAATGCACTGGTTGACAATTCTACTAGGTATTTTATAATTGGAACATTAGCAATTATTACTGTGATTGTCTTGAGTGCAGTAAAATTATATAAATTATCAAAAAAGACACATCATTGACTTTTGTTTAAGGGCCACTCCGTGTGGCTCTTTTCTTATACCCAAAAACAAACGAATGAGAGGTGGTGGTGCATGGCCAGAGCGCCAGATGCCAGAATGGAACAGGCCAGAGAGCTGTTCCTGGAAGGCAAGAAACTTATTGAGATTTCGGAGCTTCTGAGAATCCCGGAAGGGACAATCCGAAGCTGGAAAAATAGATATGACTGGGATAATGCAACGTTGCAAAAGAAACGCAACGTTGCGAAACGAAAAGGCGGTCAGCCTGGAAATAAAAATGCTCTTGGAGCCGGCGCTCCGGAGAACAATAAGAATGCAGTCACCACGGGAGAGTTCGAAACTCTCCTTTTTGATTGCCTGGATCCGGAGGAGCAGCGCCTGGCGCAGGCCGTGCCGGAGGACAAGCAGAAACTTCTCATGCAGGAGATTCAGCTTCTGACCGTCCGGGAGCGACGGATGCTGAAGCGGATCAACCTGCTGCGGATGTCCTTGGATGATTCTGGTGGATCATCCGGAGATGAGACTGGTCTGACGGTGGTGAGTCACAAGAGCGGACTGGAAAAGGATAAGGAGACGGATCTTCTGGAATACCGCGGCAAGCTGGGGCAGATCCAGAACATAGAGGACGCGTTGACCCGTGTACAGGCCCGAAAGCAGGCTGCCATTGATTCGTTGCATCGGTATGGCGTGGATGATGCTCGCTTAGAAATCGAACTAATGCGGCTTGATTTGCAGGCCCTTAAACTGGGCGGCCAGGAGACTGAGATAGAGGATGACGGCTTCCTAGAAGCACTAAATGCTGAAGCTGGAGAGCTGTGGAGTGGTGCAGATGATTCGAGACAAGATTGAGCAGATAAAAAGCAAAGTAGAAAGCCTAAAAGGGCAGCGTGGAATCCTGACAAAGGTGCAGGTCTTTCAGTTCCAGCCGTTCTCCCGACGGCAGAAGCAAATCCTTACCTGGTGGACTACGAACAGTCCTGTGAAGGATTATGACGGCATCATAGCAGATGGGGCGATTCGTTCCGGAAAAACGGTATGCATGTCGCTGTCGTTTGTGATGTGGGCCATGAGCGCCTTTAACGGTCAAAACTTCGCCATGTGCGGTAAGACCATTGGTTCTTTCCGGAGAAACGTGCTGTTTTGGCTGAAACTGATGCTAAAAAGCCGCGGGTATCAGGTTGTAGACCACCGGGCAGATAATCTGGTGGAAATAAGCCGCGGAGCAGTCACCAACTATTTTTACATTTTTGGCGGTAAGGACGAGCGCAGTCAGGATCTGATACAGGGTATTACTCTGGCGGGCCTGTTCTGTGATGAGGTAGCTCTGATGCCTGAATCATTTGTAAATCAGGCAACAGGTCGATGCTCTGTGACTGGGTCGAAATACTGGTTTAACTGCAATCCGGATGGACCCTATCACTGGTTCAAGGTAAACTGGATTGACAAGGCCATTGGCTACCTGGGCAAGAAAAAGGTTGCCAGGATAAAAGCTGAAGCAGAGGCCGCAGGAAAGGAACCAGACCTCAAAAAATTACTGTATGTCCATTTTACCATGGACGATAATCTGAGCCTGTCAGAAGAGATTAAGGCCAGGTATCGGAGCATGTATACCGGTGTCTTCTTCAAGCGTTATATCATGGGGCTCTGGGCAATGGCTGAGGGTGTTATTTATGATATGTTTGACGCAGATAAACATACGGTTGATACAGAGGCTCTGGCGGCTGCATATAAGGCCAGGACAGGGCATGATTTCTGGATTGCTGATAAGTATGTCAGCTGCGACTACGGCACCCAGAACCCGACCGCTTTTCTTTTGTGGCAGCAAGGCGCGGATAAGAAATGGTACTGCAGGCGGGAGTATTATTACTCCGGCAGAGATAAGGGCAGACAAAAGACCGATGCAGAGTTTTCCAGGGATTTAAAAGACTGGCTGCATGGCGAGAGTATTCGTTTTGTGGTACTGGATCCTGCGGCTGCATCCTTTAACGCGCAGTTGGAAAAAGACGGCTTTAAGGTCAAAAAAGCAAAAAACGATGTTTTAGATGGCATCCGGTTTGTGGCTACGCTATTAAACCAGGGTGCTATTTTGATTGATAAAAACTGCGACAATCTGATAAAAGAGTTTGCGTCCTATATTTGGGATCCAAAAGCAGCGGAAAAGGGCGAGGATAAGCCGGTGAAAGAGCATGACCACGCGCTTGATGCTGTGCGTTACCTGTGTATGACAATAATTAAAATGCGTCCGGGCATCCGGATTTTAAAATGAGGTGCAATAGATGGATATATTATTTAACCCGGATAAAAACCGGATGACAAATATGCAGCTGTGCCGGCTGTACATGGATGAATTTGTAAAATCGGCAGAGCGTAAATGGATGATGGACGGCGATGCATATTATCGTGTGGATAACCCGGAAATCATGAACCGGAAGAAGTATAGGTACCGGGAAAATGAGGCAACCGGAGAAATCGAAAAGATAATTGATAATGCAAAGCCCAACAACAAGAGAGCGCACGGATTCATGTATATTCTGGTAGAGGATAAGGTGAATTACCTGTTATCCAAGCAATATACGCTCACTTGCGAGGAATCTGAAGAGTTTTTAGAGCAGGTGCAGACAACCCTTGGGGAATCCTTCCAGAGTAAACGCCTGATGCGTCTTGGCGTGTCAGCCAGTAACGGCGGTATCTCCTGGCTGCATCCATACATCGATGAGACTGGACAGTTTAAGACAATGATTGTCAGGCCAGAGGAAGCAATTCCGCTTTGGACAGATAATGACCACGAGGAAATGAGCGGATTTATCTGGTTTTACAATTTGGATGTCATTGAGGGGCAGGAGCAAAAGACTGTTACCAAAGTAGAGTATTGGACCGCGGATGGTGTAGCCTATTATGTTTCTGATTCTGAGGGAGACGGATGGGACTTACGCCTGGACGCAGAGCGGTATCTGGATGCGGTCACAGAGAACGGCGAGTTCCAGGAGCATTTTCTGGTAGGTGGTCTTCCGGAGAGCTGGGGGAAGGTCCCATTTGTGCCGTTTAAAAACAACGACTATGAGCTGCCGGACCTTAAATTCATCAAAACCCTGATTGATGGATATGACAAGGGCCGCTCCGATGTGGCAAACATGCTCGACGAGTTAAGCTCCATTGTTTACGCGTTAAAGGGGTATGGTGGAAATGACCTGGGCGAGTTTATGCGGGATTTAAACTACTTCCGGGCTATCTCCCTGGATGAGGACGGCGGTGCAGAAGCGCTAAGCACACCAATCGACATCACGGCAGCCAAGGAAGACTTTGAAGCGCTGAAAAAAGATATCTACGATTTCGGGCAGGGGGTCGATAAAAACAGTGACAGGCTGGGCAATAGTCCGTCTGGTATCGCCCTTAAATTTATTTATTCCGGACTGGATCTTAAGTGCAATCGTCTGGAAAATGCCTTTAAGGCGGGCATGGGCGAGTTGTTTTGGTTTGTGTGCAGATATTTGGAGCTGACAGGAGCCGGAAGCTATCCGGATTGTAAAATCGATGTGACGTTTAACCGGGATATTGCTATTAACGAGAGCCAGGCTATTACCGACTGTGCAGCATCCAAGGGCATCATTTCAGATGAGACGATTGTGAAAAATCATCCGTGGACAGAGGATGCAACAGAGGAGCTTACCCGGTTAAATGCCCAGCGCGAGGCGGAGAAGGCTGAATTATCCGATATGTTTCCAGAGGGCGGTGAGGAGTAGTGGATTACTGGCAGAAGCGGCAGGAGGCCATGTACAAGGCCGGAGAGATGCAGGTTAATCAATACTTTAAGCGGTTGGAAAAAGCATTTAACCAGACAAAAAGGGAGTTGCAAAAGACGATAGAGGCTTTCTATTTTAGGTATGCAGAGGAAAACGGCTTATCCTTCGCAGCAGCTCAGAAGCGGCTTAATGCAGAGGAGCTGGGAGAGCTTAATGATTTTATTGCGCTTGCTATGGATAACATTGGGAAATATAACCAACAGGTCAATAATATGTCCCTGAAAGCCAGAGTGACCCGTTATCAGACTCTGGAGATGCAGGTGGATGCAATTTTAAGACAGCTCTATGCGATTGATTATCAGGCAGAATCAGAAAAGGCCATGCAGGAAGTCTATGAGGATACCTATTACCGGACATGGTACAGTATCGACCAGTACCACGGATTCCATCAGGCTTTTGCACAGGTGGAGCCTCGTGTTGTGGAAAAATTGCTGGAATATCCGTTTAATGGTGCAGCATTTTCCAGCAGGCTTTGGAAACAGAAAGACCACCTGCAAACGCAGCTGACGGAGGCAGTGACCACGATGCTGATCCAAGGTAGGCACCCGTCCACCCTGACAAAAGAGTTTGCCAAAAAGATGCAGTCGAAAAAGTTTGATGCATACCGGCTGCTGCATACAGAGTCATCCTTCCTGATGAGCGAGGCTACCCATGCAGGATACAAAGAGGACGGGGTGGAAAAGTATGAGATTTTAGCAACTCTCGACAGTAAGACTTGTGAGATTTGCGGAGAACTGGACGGCAATGTGTACGAAGTTGGGAAGGAAATTACAGGTGTCAATATGCCGCCGTTCCACCCGCTTTGTCGCTGTACAGATGTCCCACATTATGCCGATACGCCGACTAAAGGAATGGCCAGAGTGGCTAGAGACCCAGGAACAGGGAAAACTTATGAAGTCCCGGCGGATATGACCTATAAAGACTGGAAACGAGAGTTTGCGACATCGCAACGGAGGTAAACATGATAACAGCAGTATTTACAGATAACAGCGACTATGCCCGCGCTACTGGCCTCTGGCAGTGGGACTACGGGCAGAGGCTACGGATAGAGGGATTAAAACTACCTACAGCGGTAGAAATCCATTTCGCCCTGACAGAACAGTCCGGGGATGCCATTCCCCGAGTAGGTACCACCAAGGACAGCGTGACAGAGGTAGTCATCCCGGATAGCATGCTGGAGAATCAGGCAGCAGGCGCGACCTATGAAATCTATGCATGGATCTATCTGGTAGACAAGACATCCGGCGAAACCATCAAACGGATTTCCATGCAGGTAAAGCGCAGACCAAAGCCGGAAGGATTTGACACACCAGAAGATGCAGAACTCTTCCGGGAAGCCATTGAGGCGGTAAATGCATCTGCAGACCGGGCAGAGACGGCACGAGAAGGAGCCGAAGCCGCTCAGGAGGCAGCGGAAGCAGCAGCCGGTAAAATTGAGGGTGAGATTACCGGAGCCGGGCAGATTGCCGAGCAGGTAAAGCGGGATGCGGATGCAGTTGCGAAAGACAAACAGGCAGTATCTCAGATGGTGACAGAGACCACCCAGAATGCCCAGAAAGCTGCCGAAAGCGCACAGGCGGCAGAGAGTTCCAGCACTGCTGCAAAAGAGGCACAGACCGCCGCTGAGAATGCAGGGGAAAGAGCAACATCCGCCATGGAGGCGACAGAGAAAGACAGAACTGAGGTTGCGGAAAATCGTAAGGCTGTCGAGCAGGCAAAAAAAGCAGTAGCAGCGGACCGGCGGGCGGTAGAAAATACCGCTTTGCAGTTTGGACAGTTTGCTCAGAGCGCGATTAATGCCGTTGGACAGGCTCAGGAGGCAGCTGTAGGGGCAGTTTCCTCGGAAGGGCAGAGACAGACCACGGCGGTGCAGCAGGCAGGCACACAGGCAGTCAGTGAGGTTGGAACGGCTAAGACAGAAGCGGTAGAGGCGGTTACCTCAGAGGGCGATACGCAGACCAAGAGGGTGCAGGATGCTGCTGCTGGAATTGTGGCTGACCGGGAGCAGATTTCGGAAAATAAAGCAGAGATTGCATCCTTGCGACAAAGCAAGGCAGATGCCATTGTGGAGACCGCGCAGGGTGAGACCATGACCCTGACAGACAGCTCCGATAAGCTATTTGAGGGGCTGAGAGTGTTTGGGAAGAGCACGCAGGATGGGACGCCGAGTGCGGAAAATCCAGTGCCGATTGTGAATGCCGGTGAGGGTGGAAGTATTACGGTTGAGGTGACGGGGAGGAACCTGCTAAAACCGAATTCATATAACACCTATTATGAATTTCCTTTAAAAGCCAATACAGTAATAACCTTGATGACGAACGGGAAGCCGTCGCAGGGTGGAAATATCAAATT
>PPYF01603522.1_pt1 | contig 13125 bp, 10 predicted proteins | sample 1559871 | NCBI WGS metagenome assembly PPYF01 (sample SAMN08240021, study PRJNA423297) | Human gut metagenome, whole genome shotgun sequencing project. | reverse complement strand
TACACAGAGAAAACGAAAACGTAGTATCAGAGGGTACATCTTACAACAGAGACTGAATTTCCGGTTTTTCATAACCGGCCATTCCGGAAAGTGCAGGCGGCCCGGAGCTCTTCTGACGCCAGTACCTGCCAGATTGTTCTGTACATTCTGTACATCATGTACGGAGGTTTTTGTTTGCTTTCTTAAAATCTGCAAATGTGGGAAGAGCAGGTGAGGTGTATTGTGGGAAAGGAACTGGATGATATCTGCACCAGCTGTCCGTATATCGATGCTATAAAACGGCACAAACAACAGCTCGGTGCCATAGAGGAATATACACAGTGGTTAAAAAAAGAACCACGGGCATCTTATTTTTTTCTGTTCCGGCTGTATACCCGCATTCACAATACATTTTTCCCCAAAAAGCAACAACTCCCGTTCACTCCCGGTGGCACTCACTGCCCGGAACCTGATGTCACCCTTCGGGACTTAACGCTTTCCCCGGGCTACCACAGTGATTATGCCCCTCAACCCATTCCGGAGATGGACAGTTCTGCTGTTGTTCCCCCAACTAATGAAAACACCTCGCCTCCGGAAGATACTCCCGACAACACTCCGGCCGGAGGCAATACCGGACAAGCGGAAAAGACCAGAAACTCAGGACTCACACCCATTCCTGAAAAACGTTCAGGAATGCCCCCGGAACATCTGCGGTTTGCCACAGGGTTTCCACCGCAACCGAAGATTGCCGGTCCCAAAGGAAAGCCGATGCGCACCGTGCATCCGGATAAAATCTACCGTGAAATTATATGGTTCTGCTCCGGTTACCTGCGGAAATCCGGACCAGAGGCTACGAGGACGATCATCAACTCAATATTCTGTGAATGGGCCAGCATCTTCAATGATTACTCCTCCCCCTTTTCGTGGGTGGACAGCAGGGACAGTGAACAGTGTGACTGGTTATGGAACGCCATGCAGGTCCGGTGTGTGGGAACCCCGCTGAATCCCCTTACCCCGGAGCAGAAATACTGGTTCGCCTGCGCCACGTTTGATAACTGGGAAGGCTGGAATGAGCAACAGGTACAGTTTTTACTGGAAAGTAATCCCAGACGGAACAGAGCGAAGTTTACGCAGGCCTCCTTCCAAGCCCCCAGGATTCAGCATAACATATCATTCAGTCTCTCTGAATTCTTCATTTCAGTGGCCCCGGCTACAGTCGTTTAATCTCCTCCACGAACCGGGGCCGCAACTTGTTGTGTCAATACCAAATTGTTGGTCATTACTGTCTTGTGTCACTGGCGCTGACAAGTGAACTGAAATCCGCACCTTAATATTCTGACTGGCTGCGTACATTCATGGCATGAAGCGGCCGGAGCGGCTGAACTGAAGGTCCGTTGTGAGCGAACAGCGGACATTCACTACACATGGTTCAAACATGAACCGGAGCTTTATTGTCTAGCTGTCAGTGTACTGCGATTTACCCGCTCGGCTGTCCAGAAAATCGGTCTGAAATCCAGTCATTAAAGGGCCTTAGCCTGACATTAAGCAACTTGGTAGGCGGATAGATAATAGAAATAGGAATGCGCAGGTCTGTCATGTTGCCTAGAACGGTGACAAGCTGTCCGGTGCGAAATCATTCCGGCAGCGACAGGCTCATGTGTCAGCCCGACGCCCAGACCGTCAACGAGCATGTGGATCTGCGAGGCGTTATCGTTCGCAGCGATGTTAAAACGAACAATCTGCTCATCTTCTAGAAGCACAAGTGCTTTAATGACATTAAGGCGGTCTATATGTTGCATTACAGACTTCCTATTGATCTTTACCTGAGGCTGAAGCAACCACGTTAATCCGACTATTTTTCGATTGCACCATCCACTATCACCATCGATCTTCCCTGAGCACAACGTTCAACTCTCCCGCGTACGCCGTATACCTGCGCAAGGCTCTCTGCATGGATCACCGTTTGCGGGTCGCCGCTGTCGATAAGTTTCCCCTCTTTCAGCATGATGACCTGGGCGGCATGCCGCAGTGCGATATTGATATCGTGTAAGACGACCAGCGTAACCATATTGCGTCTTCGCGTTTCGCGCGATACAACATCCATCACATGGAACTGATAATTGAGATCCAGCGCGCTCAGTGGTTCATCCAGCAATAATAATGCGGGGCGGCGAATAAGCGACTGTGCAAGCCCCACCAGCTGCTTCTGACCGCCGGACAGGCTATCGAGGTAGTTCATTGCCAGATGTGCGATGCCTAGCTCTTCGAGCAGCGCTATAGCCTGCGCCTGATTTTGCCCGGCGCCGGAGGCGCGCTGGGCGACAACCACCGACTCCAGCACCTGTAAATGCACGCCCTGCGGCAGGGACTGCGGCAGGAACACAACTTTTTCAGCCCGACGAGCAAACGGCAGCGATAAGAGATTCTCTTCATTCAGCCAGGCTTCGCCACTGGCGCGATTTAGCCCGGCCAGGGCGCGCAGTAGCGTTGATTTACCGCAGCCATTAGGCCCCAGCAGTACAGTGACTTCGCCGCGCGGCAGCGTAGAAATCGACAGATGCTCAATAATCCGCCGTTTGCCGTAACCGGCGCACAGCGCATTAATCGTAAGCCCGCTCATGACATACTCCCTCGATGACGCATTACAATGCTCAGAAAGAACGGAACGCCTACCAGCGAGGTAACAATTCCTACCGGTAAAATGACACCGGGAATGATGTTCTTCGACGCTACCGAGGCCAGCGATAGCACCAGCCCACCGATAAGGATGCTTCCGGGCAAATAAAAGCGATGATCTTCTCCCAGCAACAGGCGAGAAATATGCGGTGCAACCAGGCCAATAAAGCCAATTGGCCCCACAAACGCAACCGAAAGGGCCGCCAGCAGGCTGATGCGCAGCAGGGAACCCAGGCGCAAACGGCGAACATCAATGCCAAAACTCATCGCCCGCTCTTCGCCGAGGCGTAGCGCGGTAAGCTGCCAGGCACGACGCAGCGACCAGGGTAAAACAATCGCCATCGCCGCCGCCAGCACCGCCAGTTTCTCCCATGATGCGCGAGCCAGGCTGCCCATCGTCCAGAACACCAGGCCCTGCAAAGTATCTTCATCGGCGACAAACTGCATAATGGACACCAGCGCATTGAAGGTAAACACCAGCGCAATCCCAAACAGCACAACGCCCGACGTCGGCACGCGCGTCCAGCGGGTCAGACTATCGAGCAGCAGGGCGGACAGGAGCGCAAAAAGAAAAGCGTTTGCCGGTATAAACCCGCTTTCGGGAACGCCGGGAATACCGATGCCCAGAACAATCGCCAGCGCTGCGCCAAAGGCCGCCGCCGACGAAACGCCAAGCGTAAACGGGCTGGCGAGGGAGTTATTCAGAATAGTTTGCATCTCTGCCCCGGCCAAACCCAGCGCCATTCCTACCAGGAGCGCCATCAGCGCATAGGGCAAACGGATGTCCCAAACGATAACCCGCATGCCGTTAGTCGCCCCGGACGGATGCATCAAAGTCTTTATCAGCGAATGTAAAGGGAGCCCTGAGGGGCCGAGGGTGAAATCGAGCAGCAGCGAAGCAATGATAGCGATAAAAATAACCGCCAGTATTACCAGACGCTGGCGAAAAAGCTGGCGATAGCGGTTCTCGACCGACAGCGTACTTTCCAATACAGTCATGGTTTTTCACAGCCTCCGTTAGCGCGGCGGATTGAGCACATCGCTCATCTGCGCATCGCTTAACGTCAGGCCAAAGAACTGCCGATAAAACTCACGCGTCTCTTTGCGTATATCCACATCAGCAAATCGCGCAGGATAAAGCGTTTTCGCCAGCCACAAAAATTGCAGCGCCTCTTCGCTGGTTTCACGGCACCACCAGAACATTCCTTTCGGATTAACGTAAACGCGATGATGAATGACCGCGTCCACGCTTGCCCACTGCGGAGAACTCAGAATGGCATCCGCGTCGCGCTTGTTCATCGCGATGATAACCACCGGATTGGCAGTGACAATTTTCTCCAGCGCGACTTCACCCGAACGGTTTTGTTGATGCTCGCCAAACCAATTTTCAGCGATATTTTTGCCGCCGGCCAGGTCAATCCAGTCCTGGTTTAGCGAGGGTCTACCGGTGGTGGTCAGCGGATTGCCCATACTGTGATAGAGCGACACGCGCTGTGACGCAGGAAGATCTTTCAGGCGCCCGGTGACCAGGGCCACGTTGCGATCGAAGTAGCGTTGATAGGCGAGCGCTTTTTGCTGCGCATCGGGCCCCAGCACCGCTGCCGTTTGCTGTACGCGCTGCGTTAACGCCCGCAGTGAATTCGCCTCAAACGCCAGCACCTGCACCCCAGCCTGTTTCAGCAACGCCTGTTGAGGCACTACCATATTCTGCGGTACAAAAAGCATATCGACCCCCAGCGCGATAATCTGTTCGGGATTGATTTCATGCCCGCTGTTTACGCTAACTGCTGCGACTTTCTCTATGCGCGGCAGGCTCTGGCGAAACAGGGGGATCCTTTTTGCAATCATCGAGGTTCCGACAATGTTATCGCCGTACCCCAGCATGGCAATAATGGTATTTTGCGCCGGCCACGGTGACGCGATACGCACCTCCTTGTGCGTATTTTCTGCGTGCAGGCTGGCCGCCAGCAGCAGCGCCAGCAGCGGAAATAAACGGGAGAGTTTCATCATTTATCCATCAGAAATCGAAGGTGACGGATGCACGCACTTCGCGGCCGCCGCCGATAAACGCACTTGGGGAACCGTTATCGCCATCGGTACCCGATGGGAAGATAGAAGCCCAGTAATGTTTATCAAACACGTTGTTTACCACCACGCGGAAAGTGGTTGGGACGTTGCTCACTTTCGTGGTGTAACGCGTTCCCAAATCCCATGTGGTATAGCTGCTGGCGTAAGAGGTGTTGGTATCGTTCGCCGCGCGTTTGCCCGTATAATGGACGTTAGCGCTGTAAACCCATTCCGGTATGGACGGCAAACTGTATTCCGCCAACAGATTGGCCTGCACTTTCGGCACGCCGACAACCTGTTTATTGCTGGTTGAGGCATTCGCCGTATCTTTCAGTTTCGGGTCGAGGAAGGTCACGCCGCTGTAAATATTCAGCCCCTGCCACACATTCCCGGCAGCGGTTAACTCAAGGCCGTTGTTAACCTGGTTACCCTGCTCTTTATACACGTTATCCGTATCAAGATAGGCAAACGGACGTTCCAGTCGGAACAGCGCGGCGCCTAGATTCATCTCGCCGATGTCCGATTTTAGCCCCACTTCATACTGCTTGCTGCGATACGGGTTTAGCGTTTGACCGGCATTTTTTACGCTCTCATCCGTCGGTGCGGTACCGCCCTGCTCCAGCGAATCGGCATAGCTAACGTAGGCCATTGTGTTAGGGGTAATTTTATACATCAGCGCGGCGTTCGGACTTAAACCATTTTCATCAACCTGGTTCGTTTGATTACCGTGCTTATCGTAGTTTTTAGTCTGCAGCCAGCTCTGGCTGAGATAGAACATTGCCGACCACTGCGGCGTAAATGTCACCGTATCGCCGAGCGTAACGCTCTGCTGAGTATTTACGCTGGAGCGGTATCGCGGCCCGCCGGTGCGGATTTTGCCATCGCCCTGCTCATCTATCGCATCCGGGTGATACATATTTGTTGTACCCCAGCTATAGCTGGAACCTGTTCCTTTGGCACTATAAAGCGACCAGACATATCCCGTGGTAGAAAGTGACAGATCGTGGCCGATAGAGCCGGTATCAATATGACCATTCAGCCCGGCGGTGTTGCTCAGGACGCGAAAACGTCCGGCAGCGGTGGAATCCTTCATCGAACGAGAGATATCGCCCTGATTGTTGAGTATTTTACTGGAAACACTACGCATCGCGCGGTCAGCCTGCTGCCAGCCCACGCCAGCGTTCATGGACCAGTCGTCGTTAAAGTAGTGGATCAGGCGAGTGCTGATGGTATCGGTAGTGAGGTCGTTGCCCGCAGTGCTGAGCGCCAGATTTTTGTCCTTCGGATTCGGCGCAGACGGCAGTTTGACGTTCGGCCCATAGTTAAAGCTACCGACATAGCCTTTCTGGATAAATTCGTAATGGCTGGCGTCGAGCTGTAGCTGAGTGCCCGGCTGAATATTCCAGTCGAGCGCAACGGAAACGAGTTTGCGACGCAGCGTGCTGTCATCCACATTGCCTTCCCCTTCCTGATCAAGCAGGTTCACGCGATAGCCAAACCGTTTGTTTTCATCAAAATGGCCACCCAGATCGGCATGGCCGGTAAACGCACTGCGGCTTTGATAGCCCAGCGTCACTTTACGCAGCGTCTCTTCGGTTGGGCGCTTCGCCACGAAATTAAACTGCCCTGCTGGGCTCGCCGGGCCGTACAGCGCGCCGGTCAAACTGTTAAGCACATCCATGCGCTCAAGCATTTCCACCGGAAACGCGGTTGTTGAAACGATATTCAGCCCGTCCAGACGGCTGTTGGCCACCACGCTGCCCTGCATCCCCCGACTTTGCGGACGCCCGACATCCATTCCACCGCGCGCCTGCATTTGCGTACTGGGAGAGTATTTCAGCATCTCGCTGACGCTTTGCGCCTGCTGATTTTCAATCATCTCTTTAGTAACAGTGGTGCTGGAATATGGTGTTTCGATCCAGGATTTCGTTCCCAGCGGGCCGACATCTATATCGTTCGTTTTGAAACCGGCACCGGCGGCAGAATCGGTGGTGTCGGCGGCGGTGTTGCCCGTGACAATCATTTCATCTTCAGAAGTAGACGAGGCATGAGCATGAAGCGGTATGAAAGACGCTAATGGACGCAAGTAATATATAACAACTCTGATTACCGCATACTGTCAGGACAGTATCTACTTGAGCGTCCGCCTTTGGCACAGAGCGGACGATATCACTGAGCTGAAGGTCCGCTGAGAGCGAGGAGCGGAAGTAAGCATGTATCTGCTAATGCGAAAAATCACTAACGAAACATTGGATCCCCATTGTTGCCGATCTTTAGTGGCGTTCAAGATTAGCCCCAATCCTGATTATCATTTGATTACACTGACTGAAATGATATAAAACCTAATTATCTGATATTTGTAGGGGTTTAGTAATGTCACTTCCTGTTCCTTTTGGTGCAATTGTTACAGTAGTGAAGAAATGCTGGTCTACTCTTACCCAGATAATGCTGATAAAAACTTATCAACTCTCACATGAGCGCTGGGCAGTGAGACACAGGCTAGGGGCGAGCTGGCATTCCTTAGGGAATTATTTGGAGTACAGTCTACGATTTGCTCAGTTGACAGATAAAGAACCTCGTTGTTCACGTATTGCTTTCAGAAGCAAAGAGGAACGACTGCAACAAGTTGAACTTGTTTTTGAAGCCATTGGCAGTGGCTTACGCTACCAAGAAACACTATGCATTCATGATGTAAATAACTCACCGATAATATTAACGCTTTCAAATATTCCTACACTTGATGTACTTATTCTAGATGATGGATTCGCATTTACGGTTGAACAGTACCAGTTAAAATATTGCACGATAAAATTAATGACTGGTGAAAGTATATCTATTGACAATTCGCCCAAATATTCGCTAATGCAAAACTGGTGTCTCAATGATACATGGAAACGGCGTTGGGGTATCATCTGGAACTGTAATGCAATTGAATGTGCCCGAAGGCGTATTGCTGAATATTGGAAATGGGGCTTTTGTCTGCCGTTAGTGGGACGCCCCCCGTTATATTCACCATCGCGAAAAGGTATTCATCTGTTTGAAGCAAAACCGTTACGCTGGTTTATGACACGCCCATGGTGTCTGAATATCCAGTTTTGGACGGCAATTTGGTCAGGACTGTTTATTCTCAGCGATGAGAATGTCTTGCAATGGCGCTGGAAAGAGCCACCACAACAAGACTAACTTTCACGAAGGCCGTCCGCTCTGAGCGAGGAGCGGACCTCAGTGCTGGTTAGATTAACTAGTCTAATTGTGACTACCTAATTTGAAACGATATAAAAATGGTATGATACATGATCACTAATCTTTATCTGGAATATCTCTCGCATCGTAATAATCAATCCCAAGTCCAAAGCTTAACTCAAGCCCCTCAGGACCTCCGTGGATATCGCCAACCCCAAATGTATTTGGAGCATTATTATTTCTGAATTTTTCAAGATCATTTTTATTTGGAGGCGATTTGTCGTCATTAGAGAGATCTGGAAGTGGATCTAACTCAAAATAATCAACTCCAGCAGGGTTATAGGCAAGGTAAAAATTTCTATAGTTGCCAGGATTTCCTAAATAATGCCCTTCTTCATATTGATAGAACTTCGAAGAATAGCTCGACTGTAAATAATCAATATCACTTCCAAAATCTTTGAACTTATGTCCAAGGGTTTTTCTCAGATATGGTACTTCAGGATGAAAATTCTCATCCTTGCTGGTTACGGAATAGAGTATCACTGTGTTATTATTATCATAAACCACTTGCAGATAGAACTTTTTGAAAGAGTAAATATACTCATGAACCCTCCCATCCTCAGAATGTTCTTCCTTCACGGGAGGGCCAAAAATTGACTCGATGTACTTTATTGACGCTCCGGTGTAAATCACATGAAGATTATCCTCTGCTTTTTTTTGCAAAAAATTATCTGCGATATGTTGATATAAATCAAACACTCCGTTCAATGCAACAAAATATCCAAGAACAGCAAGAATACCACTCAAAAAAACAGTAATTAATGATTTTTTAAGTTTTTTAGGGGGATGTGACATAGTTCCTCTCTTTTTGTTTTTTAATTTTTTTGGAGTGTATCATGATTTCTCTCTTATTTTTTCAAAATTCTATTTATTTCTGAATGCAAAGTAAAACGCTGACATGCAAAAAAGTCATTCTTATTTAAGATTAAGTCAAAAATTTATCGAAAGACATTCTATTAATCTTACATGAATAGAGCAACGTCCGCATCTGGCACAGGACTGCTGTTGCAGCCCTGGCAACCTTAGACTTCAATCGATTCAGAGATCTCTAACGCATCATCGACTTCAATGCCCAGATAACGGACTGTGCTTTCCAGTTTCTTATGGCCTAACAGAAGTTGGATCACCCTGAGATTCTTAGTTTTCTTGTAAATCAGGTAAGGTTTTGTTCTTCTCAAGGAATGTGTACTGTAAAGCGAATCTTCGAGACCAAGTTTTGCTACCCACCCATGAAAAATTCGGTTGTATTGCCGGGTTGATATGTGTTGGTTAGTACCGACCCGAGATCGGAACAAATAGTCTTTACTGCGTAAATTGCCAAGCTTTATCAATGCAGAAACAGCTTCTCTTGTCCCTTTGGTTATCTCAAATTGGACAGGGCTGCCGGTTTTCTGTTGTAGAACCGTAGCTCTGCTTGAAACAGAGCTACCATATGCAACATCAGATACTTTGAGTTTGACTAGATCACAGCCTCGAAGCTTACTGTCCAAGGCCATGTTGAACAGAGCTAAATCGCGTGTTTTACCTTCCAGTTCAAGTCGGATTCGGATACCCCAGATATGAGATATCTGAAGTGGTCTTTTTTGGCCTATGATACGGTCTTTGTTCCACGGTGACGTGTTCATACTCAAATCTCCTGCAATGTGGGAGATTTGAGTATGGTTGTCCTTATGAGCGAGGCGCGGAAGCTCACTTTAGGGCAATCTAATTCACATGTCAGAGGATTTATAAAAAGAGAATAGTGCAGATTTTAGGGATACTTACACTTGCTATGGCATACTTTTTGGGACCCCATCAGTTTAGGGATCTGAATCGCCACAGCTTTGGTAGGCACCTGCTTTATGGTCACGTGCACCCGAAGATCCTGCGGGTACGCATGGGTCACGAAAAGTACGAGTCTACAGAAGTTAATTTACGGTTTTTTGCGCTCGATGTGGCTGCCAGCTACCAAGTCCAGTTTACACTGGATACAACTAACGCGCTGTAGCAACTGCGTGGTGGAAGCTGATTAAAGGAGATAATGATGTTCGATGTTGACGATACTGCACCCGATACTCCCGCCCCCCGTGAACTCAGTCAGGATGTGCAGGCGCTGATCAACAATGGTCTGGATTTTCTGGATAAAGCCCGTGAAGAGTTGGAGGCCTCGAAGCCGAAGTTCTCCGTCGTCAGTTTCTGGACTGCGGTCGAGATTTTACTGAAAGTTCCGCTGGCGCACGAACACTGGTCGTTGGTCTGCAGCCCGAAAAAGCCAATAAAAAAGCAGGCTTACCTAGCCGGTGATTTTCAGTCGGTGACCTACGAAGAAACCCGTGAAAGGCTTAAGGACGTACTTGAAAGACCCCTAGACAGAGAAACGGACAGTGCTTTTGATAAGGTCAGAAAGCACCGCAACCGCGTAGTTCATTTCTACCACCCCACTTTCACCGAGGCTGAACAACGTCAAATACTCAAAGAACAAGCTGACGCCTGGTTTGCCCTGAACCGGTTATTAAGGGATGAATGGAAAGTTATCTTCGGTGTCAAACATAATTGGAAGCTGGCTTTCGGTGAAACTCGTCTGATTAGGGGAAACAAATTTTATGCCGAGGTGCGGTTTAAACAGGTTAAGCCTGAACTCGAGCAGCTCTCTGAAAAGAATATTCAAATCGGTAACTGCAATGAGTGCCATCAGCATGCGACGGTAACAGGGACTGAAACGACCGGTAATGAAAACCGTAAGCTTGAAGTTACGCGGTGTAAGGTTTGCACCAGTGCTGTAAGGCAAATTACCCTAGTTTGTCCAGACTGCGAAATACCTCAATTGCTACCTGAGGGAGATAGTGATTTTGAATGCGAACACTGCGACTACACTTCGGATAGGTATAAACTGCTGGATGAGGAGTTGTTCCACAGTGTGGATGAACAGCTACTCTCCGTATTTCCTGCTGGATGTACCAATTGCATGACTCCTGAAAGCGTATGTAAATTTGGAGACGGCTATCTTTGCACTCAGTGTTTCATCTATTACACCGAGCTTCATGTATGTGGTTGTTGCGGTCACCTGAGCGATAGCGTTCCTGAACTGAGCCATATCCGAGGATGTGAATTTTGTGATGGTGACCAACGTTATTTTGATGACTGAATTACCATACATAATCTAGGCTCTTCAGGGATGGGTTGGACAGTCCGCTCCTGGCACAGAGCGGACTGTCAGATTAGATTCAGACCTGTACTCATTAGCTGATACAAATCAGCCACATATACCTGCATTCCAAATAATTTCAGGCAGATATTATCTCCTCAGTGCGCTCATGACAGCGCTTCCCGACCATGCCGCCAGTCCCCTGATGACCCGCCTGCAGGACGGGCTGCGCACGGAGTCTGTCCGCTCTCAGGCCCGTGAACAGTTTACCGGTGCGGTGGACCGGATATTTGACACAGCGGAGAGCGTCTGTGTTGCCTCTGTTGTCCGTACGGCCCTGCGCGCTGTTCGTGACACCGTGGTCTCTGTTGCCCGCGCGGTATGGAACTGGATTTTCTTCTGAACCTGTTGTAGATGATGCCCTCCCTGCCTCTGAGCCATCTCACAAAAAGCGCGGTTTTCATTGCCACCTTTCTTGTCCGTGCAACAATCAGGTAATAGAATAAAACGATCGATAACTATTTAATCGATCGTTAATATCGATCGTTATGCTAATAATAACACCCGTTAGCAATGTATGCAGACACACAGACATGAGATTCAGGGAACAACAGAGCCACACGTCAGAAACTTCCATCAGCCGGATCTGCGGCACTGTAACCCTTCACCTGCAGGTATCCACATTTGTGGATACCGGCTTTTTATTCACCCTCACTCTGATAAGGAAATGCTGATGAAACGACATCTGAATACCAGCTACAGGCTGGTATGGAATCACATTACAGGCGCTTTCGTGGTTGCCTCCGAACTGGCCCGTGCACGGGGGAAACGCGCCGGTGTGGCGGTTGCACTGTCTCTTGCCGCTGCCACGTCACTCCCGGCGCTGGCTGCTGACTCTGTTGTACCGGCAGGAGAAACCGTGAACGGTGGAACGCTGATAAATCACGACCGCCAGTTTGTCTCAGGTACGGCTGATGGAATGACTGTCAGCACCGGACTGGAGCTGGGGGCGGACTCTGATAACAACACCGGCGGTCAGCAGATAGCCCGGGGTGGAACAGCCAGAAACACCAGAGTCACCGCAAACGGTCTACAGGATGTCATGGCAGGTGGCAGTACCTCGGATACGGTTATCAGTACCGGGGGAGGGCAGAATTTGCGTGGGAAGGCTTCCGGTACTGTCCTTAACGGCGGTGATCAATGGATACATGCAGGCGGCAGGGCATCCGGAACGGTGATTAACCAGGATGGTTACCAGACCATTAAACATGGCGGACTGGTAACCGGAACCATCGTCAACACCGGTGCAGAAGGTGGTCCGGATTCTGAAAATGTGTCCACCGGTCAGATGGTCGGGGGGATTGCTGAATCCACCACCATAAACAAAAATGGCCGGCAGGTTATCTGGTCTTCGGGGATAGCCCGGGACACTCTCATTTACACAGGAGGTGACCAGACGGTACACGGAGAGGCACATAACACCCGACTGGAGGGAGGGAACCAGTATGTGCACAAGTATGGACTTGCACTGAACACGGTAATTAACGAGGGGGGCTGGCAGGTTGTTAAGGCCGGTGGTACTGCCGGTAACACCACCATAAATCAGAACGGCGAGCTGAGGGTTCATGCCGGCGGTGAAGCGTCTGATGTCACCCAGAACACGGGAGGTGCACTGGTTACCAGCACTGCTGCAACTGTCACCGGTACAAACCGCCTGGGAGCATTCTCTGTTGTGGAGGGTAAAGCTGATAATGTCGTACTGGAAAATGGCGGACGTCTGGATGTGCTGAGCGGACACACAGCCACCAGAACCCTTGTGGATGATGGCGGAACGCTGGATGTCCGCAACGGTGGTACCGCCACTGCCGTATCCATGGGAAATGGCGGGGTACTGCTGGCCGATTCCGGGGCCGCTGTCAGTGGTACCCGGAGCGACGGAACGGCATTCCGTATCGGGGGCGGTCAGGCGGATGCCCTGATGCTGGAAAAAGGCAGTTCATTCACGCTGAACGCCGGTGATACGGCCACGGATACCA
>PPYF01244149.1_pt1 | contig 13128 bp, 12 predicted proteins | sample 1559871 | NCBI WGS metagenome assembly PPYF01 (sample SAMN08240021, study PRJNA423297) | Human gut metagenome, whole genome shotgun sequencing project. | reverse complement strand
GACTGGGTCGCTGCAAAAGGAATGCGGATGCTCGCCGCACCGATCAAGGGAGATACGCCGGTCACTTCCGGAGAATCCGGAGCCGCACCGTTTGGAACGCTCGCCTGCATCATGTGCATGGACGAATATCAGGAATTAAGAGAACACCTGGGCCTGGATGAAACTTCCCGGGTACTGCTTTTCTCCACCGAAGGAGATACCGATCCTACACGTTACGAATCCATCGTATGGGACGGCAATGAACGTTAGATCAGGAAACCATTTCATTATGTTTATCAAGGAGGATTTTAAAATGGATTTCAACAAAATCAAAGAAGCTGCACAGAACTATGAAGCGGATATGACAAAATTTCTCAGAGAGATCGTAAAATTCCCGGGTGAGAGCTGTGGGGAAAAGGATCACATTGAACGGATCGCCGAAGAGATGCGGAAACTGGATTTTGATAAAGTCGAGATCGATCCGCAAGGAAATGTACTCGGATATATGGGAACCGGAGAGACACTCATCGGATTTGATGCACATATTGACACCGTTGGTATCGGAAACCGTGACAACTGGGAATTCGATCCATATGAAGGATTCGAATCTGACACAGAGATCGGAGGACGTGGTACTTCTGATCAGCTCGGAGGTATCGTCTCTGCAGTTTACGGTGCAAGGATCATGAAAGATCTGGGGCTTTTAAGTGACAAATATACAGTCCTTGTCACAGGAACCGTACAGGAAGAAGACTGCGACGGCCTCTGCTGGCAATACATCATCAACGAAGATAAAGTCCGTCCGGAATTTGTGGTATCCACAGAACCGACTGACGGCGGTATCTACCGCGGACAGAGAGGACGTATGGAGATCCGTGTAGACGTCAAAGGCGTATCCTGTCACGGCTCTGCACCGGAGCGTGGAGACAATGCAATCTACAAGATGGCTGATATCCTGCAGGATGTCCGTGCACTGAACGAAAACGATGCCGAAGAGACAACTGAAATCAAAGGACTCGTAAAAATGCTGGATGAAACATATAATCCGGAATGGGAAGAAGCAAGATTCTTAGGACGGGGTACCATCACAACTTCTGAAATTTTCTTCACTTCTCCAAGCCGCTGTGCGGTTGCAGACTCCTGCTCTGTTTCTCTGGATCGCCGTATGACTGCCGGAGAGACATGGGAAAGCTGTCTGGATGAGATCCGTGCACTTCCAAGCGTACAGAAATATGGGGAGGATGTAACGGTTTCCATGTACAACTATGACAGACCATCCTATACCGGACTGGTATATCCGATCGAATGCTACTTCCCGACCTGGGTCATTCCAAAAGACCACAAAGTCACAAAAGCTCTGGAAGAAGCCTACAAGGGACTTTACGGAGAAGAAAGGATTGGAACACCAGAGACTGCTAAGATGAGAAAAGCCCGCCCACTGACTGACAGATGGACGTTCTCTACAAACGGCGTTTCCATCATGGGACGAAACGGCATTCCTTGTATCGGATTTGGTCCTGGAGCAGAAGCACAGGCTCATGCACCAAATGAAAAGACCTGGAAGGCAGACCTGGTAGTATGTGCCGCTGTTTACGCTGCACTGCCGACTTTATATTGTAAGTAAACTTTCAAAATAACAAGAAACACAACAGGCACAGCCTGAGTATATGGAGGAATCACACTATGAAAACATTACAGGATTACATCGATAAACTGAACGCACTCAACTTCAAAGACATGTACAACTCTGACTTTTTCCTGACCTGGGAAAAAACAGACGACGAACTGGAAGCAGTATTTACACTGGCAGACGCACTCCGTTTTATGAGAGAAAACAACATCTCCACAAAAGTATTTGAAAGCGGACTCGGAATCTCTTTATTCCGTGACAATTCCACACGTACCCGCTTCTCATTTGCTTCCGCATGTAACCTGCTCGGACTTGAGGTGCAGGATCTGGATGAAGGAAAATCGCAGATTGCGCATGGTGAGACGGTTCGTGAGACAGCCAACATGATTTCTTTCATGGCAGATGTCATCGGAATCCGTGATGATATGTACATCGGAAAAGGAAATGCTTATATGCACGAAGTCATAGATGCTGTGACAGAAGGACACAAAGACGGGATTCTTCAGCAGAAACCGACACTTGTCAACCTGCAGTGCGACATCGACCATCCGACACAGGCAATGGCCGATATGCTGCACATCATCCATGAATTCGGCGGTGTCGAGAATCTGAAAGGCAAGAAGATCGCCATGTCCTGGGCATACTCTCCTTCCTACGGAAAACCGCTCTCTGTTCCACAGGGTGTGATCGGACTGATGACACGTTTTGGAATGGACGTTGTACTGGCACATCCGGAAGGATATGAAGTCTTCCCGGAAGTGGAGGCTGTTGCTGCCGAAAATGCGAAAAAATCCGGCGGTTCTTTCACAAAGACCAACAATATGGCAGAAGCTTTCAAAGATGCCGACATCGTTTATCCAAAGAGCTGGGCGCCGTTTGCTGCCATGGAAAAACGTACTGAATTATATGGAAACGGTGACTTTGCGGGAATCGATGCTCTGGAAAAAGAACTTCTGGAACAGAACGCACAGCACAAAGACTGGGCTTGTACAGAAGAACTGATGAAGACGACCAAAGACGGTAACGCGCTCTACCTGCACTGTCTGCCTGCAGATATCACAGGTGTCAGCTGCGAATCCGGTGAAGTCGATGCCAGCGTATTCGACCGCTACAGAACACCACTTTATAAAGAAGCCAGCTACAAACCGTATATCATCGCAGCCATGATCAAGGAGGGACTAAGCTATGCTAAAATATGTAGAAACCAAAAATGCACCGGCAGCAATCGGACCTTATTCTCAGGGAATCGTCTGCAGCGGACTTGCATTTTTCTCCGGTCAGATTCCACTTTCTCCAGAAACAGGAGAAGTTGTCGGAACGACGATCGAGGAACAGACCGAACAGGTCATGTTAAATATCAAAGCGCTTCTTAACAGCCAGAATGCAGATTTTACAGATGTTGTCAAAACAACCTGCTTCCTTGCAGATATGAAAGACTTTGCTGCATTCAATGAAATCTATGCAAAATATTTTACAGGCAAACCGGCGCGATCCTGCGTTGCTGTAAAAGATCTGCCAAAAGGAGTTTTATGTGAGGTAGAAACAATCGCATCAATCAGGGAGGAATAGATATGACAAGGAAGAAACGAATTGTCATCGCCCTGGGCGGAAACGCCCTGGGCAATACCCTTCCGGAACAGATGGCAGCTGTCAAGATCACAGCGCACGCCATCGTTGATCTGATCGAGGAAGGATGTGAAGTTGTGATTGCTCATGGAAATGGCCCTCAGGTAGGAATGGTCAACAACGCAATGCTCGCCCTGACTCACGAAGATGCACACCAGCCCAATACCCCTCTTTCTGTCTGTGTTGCCATGAGCCAAGCTTATATCGGCTATGATCTGCAGAACGCTCTCCGTGAAGAGCTCTTAAATCGCAATATCACCGATATTCCTGTCGCAACTATGATCACACAAGTACGTGTGGATGAACATGATCCAGCTTTTGCCTGTCCGTCCAAACCGATCGGACGTTTTCTTACAAAAGAACAGGCAGACGAAATGTCGCAGAAATATGACTACATTATGAAAGAAGATGCCGGAAGAGGCTACCGTCGTGTCGTAGCTTCTCCAAAACCACAGGAGATCATTGAAATCGGCACAATCCGGACGATGGTGGATTCCGGTGACCTTGTCATTGCCTGTGGCGGCGGAGGAATTCCGGTCATTCGTCAGGGCAATCATCTAAAAGGTGCCAGTGCAGTCATAGACAAAGATTTTGCCAGTGCGCTTCTCGCAAAAGAACTGGATGCAGATGTTCTGATCATCCTCACTGCTATAGAAAAAGCAGCCATTCATTTCGGGACACCAGAACAGACATGGCTGGATGATATCACAGTAGCTGAAGCAAAACAGTATATTGCAGAAGGTCATTTTGCTCCCGGCTCCATGCTTCCGAAGATGCAGGCGGCCGTAGAATTTGCAGAATCTGCACCCGGAAGGCAATCTTTGATCACATTACTAGAAAAAGCCAGAGAAGGAATTCAGGGGCTTACAGGAACCCGGATCCATCTCGAATAAAGGGGGACACCTTATTTATGAAACATCAGACAACCCGCTCTACCATTTTTGAACTAAGCGGAGTGCCTGCCCTTAATCAGGCATTTCCACTTGCACTGCAGCATGTTGTCGCAATGATCGTCGGCTGTGTAACGCCTGCTATCATTGTATCCGGTGTAGCCGGACTTTCGGAAGCTGACTCTGTTATTTTAATTCAGGCTGCCTTGGTCACTTCCGCACTTGCCACATTGTTACAACTGTTTCCATTTATCAAGACCCGGTATCTTACAATCGGATCCGGCCTTCCGGTCATCATGGGCATCAGCTTTGCCTATGTTCCGAGTATGCAGTCCATTGCCGAAGAGTATGATGTCGCCACCATTTTAGGTGCTATGATCGCAGGTGGTATCGTGGCTGTTTTTGTGGGACTTTTTATCCGGAAGATCCGCAAATTTTTCCCGCCTCTGATCACTGGAACCGTTGTATTTACAATTGGACTTTCTCTGTATCCGACTGCCATTAACTATATGGCCGGAGGGGTAGGCAGCGAAGATTATGGTTCCTGGCAAAATTGGCTGGTCGCTATTTTGACATTGACTATTGTAACGGTATTGAATCATTTTGGAAAAGGAATCTGGAAACTGGCATCCATTCTGATCGGTATCATCGGTGGATATATCATCGCACTGTTCTTCGGAATGGTAGACTTTTCTCCTATCCATGATGCTGCCCTCTTCCAGGTGCCAAGCCCGCTTCATTTCGGAATTCGCTTCGAACCTTCCGCCTGTGTCGCAATCGGTCTTCTGTTTGCAATCAACTCCATTCAGGCAATCGGCGACTTTTCCGCCACAACCAGCGGAGGAATGAATCGTATGCCAACAGATCAGGAACTGCAGGGAGGAATCGTAGGATATGGAATCTCCAATATTCTATTTTCTCTTCTCGGCGGACTCCCGACTGCTACATACAGCCAGAACGTGGGAATCGTTGCAACGACAAAAGTTATCAACCGCTGTGTACTCGGCGGTGCGGCACTGATTCTGTTGATAGCCGGAGTGATCCCGAAATTCTTTCGCAATACTTCCATCGTGGGACTTGCGGCAGCACTGGGAATGGGAATCTCACAGGCAAGTGATTCTCTTGCCAGCTTCCCGGACTGGTTTGTGATGATCTTCGGCAAATCACCGGTTGTAGTGGCTACATTGCTTGCAGTACTCCTCAACATTGTACTGCCCAAAGACAAAGAAGATGCAAACTGATTTGTACATTTGACAGTCTTTCTTACATAACAAAAATGTTCCCATCAGAAAATCCCGATGGGAACATTTTTGCTTTTACAGCTCCCAGAATGCAATCTTGGCATCCAAAGCTTCTATTTTTATTTCATAATCCTGCGGATAATACCTTGTAGAAAACACAGTCTCTCCATCATTGACAAACACTTCTACAGAAGAAACATCTGCAAGAATCCGGACGTTTCTGACTTCACTTACTTCCCGGAATCTAAGACTTCTTCCCGCGGATACGGACGTCTTATCCTGGCTTGTAAACTTCATCTCAAATCTTCCGTTTACATATTCCAGAACCAGTTCTTTTGCCAGTACTGCGCGGAAGTGATTTCCTGTGATATTCTGCACCTCTGCCTCAAAGACTTTTGTACCTTTCTTCTCCAGAACAGAGACTGCTCTTTCTTCTCCTCTGCGCAGTGCTTCCAGTTCTTTTACCGGCTGCTGAAGCACTTTTTTATCTTTGACATGCACTTCTCTTGGAAATGTAAAGCAGTGCTGCCATCCATCTTCCAGCGTCAGGTTTGTGTATTCCTCACAATCCGGCATTCCCATCCAACTGATGTGGATCCGGCGTCCATCCTCACTTTCAAAACTCTGCGGTGCATAATAATCAAATCCATAGTCCCAGAGTTCATAGTCAGAAAGCACATACTCGGAAAGGATATCCCCCTCTACCAGAAAATATCCGGACTGGTACACATTTCGTGCATCCCACACGCCGCCTTCCAGCCCCTGCACGGAAGTCGATGCGTTCTGGCTCCCTGCACCATGTAATACATGCCGTTTTCTTTCCAGACTTTCGGATCACGTACATGGCAGGTCAGATCCTGCGGATAATCACTGTTTCTCATCAGTTCTCTTTTTCTGCCAAAATGCTCTCCGTCCTCGCTGACCACCAGAACTGTGTTTGCCTCCCGGCCGGTTCGGATATAGTCAAATTCTCCGTCCTCAAGCTTCACATTTCCGGTATAATACAGGTACATCTTTCCGTCTTCAATAAACGCTGATCCCGAATACACGCCATGGCAGTCAAACGGCTGATCCGGATACAGGCTGACACCCTCGTATTTCCATTCGATCATATCCCGGCTTGTATAGTGTCCCCACATCTTCAGACCGCCCGTTGCATTAAATGGCGAATATTGAAAAAATGCGTGGTAAATTCCTTTGAACTGACACAGTCCGTTGGGATCATTGAGCCATCCTGTCGGCGGCATCAGATGCAGCTTCTGGCGGAAACGTAAGAATCATCATCGTTGTTGTCTCGTATCCCTCTTTTCGGATCGCATCCAGATCCATCTTAAGAAGTACATCTCCCGCATGAACATAATCTCCGTCTGCCACACACTTTGTAAATCCTCTGCCTTCCATCTTTACGGTATCAATTCCTGCATGGATCAAAAGCTCTCCACCGGATGGTGTGGTCATACACACTGCATGTCCGGTATCATAAATACTCAGGATCGTACCGTCACAAGGGGCTACAAGCTCCGCTGCTTCCGGCTCTACAGCAACAGTTGTTCCCAGGATTTCCTCCGCAAATGTGGCATCGGAAATCTCAGCTGTCGGAACAACTTTTCCGGAAACGGGACTTCCCAGCGTCTCTTCTGTGACAGTCTCTGCCTGTGAAACCGGAATTTCTTCTGCCGGAATCACTGCTTCTGCCTGCTCTTTTATGTCTTCCTTTTTATCTTTATAAAGGATAAAGGATACCGCAAAGGCAACTCCGACTGCGATCGCCATCTCGATCAGATACTGTACCGGCTGGTTCAGGCACAGAAGGATACCAAAAATACCTGTCACTCCGGTTCCTTTTGCTCCAAGGTGTACGATTGATGCATAGAGTGCACTGCATCCTCCACCGATACATCCTGCGATGAACGGTTTGAAAAATCTTAAGTTCACTCCAAAGATTGCCGGCTCTGTAATTCCCATAAATGCACTTAAAGATGATGGAAGTGCCAGCGCTTTGATCTTCTTATCTTTTGATTTTACTGCAACTGCAAGCGCTGCTGCTCCCTGTGCCACGTTTGCCGCACTTGCCAGCGGAAGCCAGTAAGTCACTCCATACTGTGCAAGCTGTCCCAGGTCAATCGCTGCATACATCTGATGGATTCCTGTCACTACGGTCGGTGCATACAGCCCTCCCATTACGAGACTTCCCAATCCCAGAGGAAGTGTCAGAAGCCACTGGATACAGTTCAGGATCGCATTCTCCGCCCATACAAAGACCGGACCGATAGCTGCCAGTGTCAGATACCCTGTCACAAATACACTTACCAGAGGTGTTACGAACAGATCCAGTACCTCCGGAACAACCTTGTGCAGCTTTTTCTCAATCACAGACATCAGCCATACGGCAATGATAATCGGAATGATATGCCCCTGATACCCAACCATATCAATCTGATAGAGTCCAAAGAATACCGACTGCGTTGCTTTCACACCTTCTGTCGCCACAGTATACGCATTCTGCAGCGCCGGGTTAATTGTGATCATTCCGATTACAGCTCCCAGGTATGGATTCGCACCAAACGCTTTTGCAGCTGAAAAAGCAATCAGAATCTGTAAAAAGGTATACGCTGTATTACTGAACAGATTTGCAAATACATACAGTGAACTGGTCGTGTCAATATGAATAAAATTATTCGTATTCATAAAATCAAGAGAGTTCATGATTCCCATCAAAAATCCACTTGCCACAATGGCAGGAATGATCGGAACAAAAATATCTCCCAGAAGCTTGATTGCCCGCATAAACCAGTTCTGCTTCTGTACCGCTGCCTCTTTTGCTTCTGCCTTGGAGCTTGCTGTCACTCCTGCAATCTCAATAAACTGATCAAACACCTTGTTGACCGTACCTGTCCCCAGAATAATCTGAAGCTGTCCTGATGCCTCAAACACTCCTTTGACTCCATCTACATTCTCCAGCGCACCTTTGTCTGCCTTCTTGTTGTCTGCAATAACCAGGCGCAGTCTGGTCGCACAATGTGCCGCTGAAATGATGTTCTTGCTCCCACCAACATGATTCAAAATTTCCTGTGCGGTTTTTTTGTAATCCATACCTTCATCCCTTTCTTTTTTCTTTGCAAGACTCATGTTTCATGTAATCGATTTCATATCTTGTAAGATTATAATAGTGAAAAAAATGCCATTTGTAAAGATGGCATTTTTACTAATTTATATTTTATTTTTTTGTATATTTTGCCAGATTTCTGTTTTACAGCAGTTCATATCCAAGCTTAATCTCTGTCGTGAGTGTCTTTCCTGATTCTACCATATCCAACAGCAATCTGGCGCCTTTTACACCACTTGTCTGATATCCGAAATGCACGGTTCTGATTCCACCCGTAACCGCTTTCAAAAACTGGTTGTCCCCAAATCCCGTCACCTGAATACTCCTTTGGGGCGAAAGCTGTGCAATTGCTTCGATCACTCCTGCAGCAATGGTATCTGTGGCACAAGATATGATATCGATATCACTCTCTAATCTCAAAAGATCACATGCCTGCTCATATCCGGACTCCATTGTGAAGCTTGCCCGGCGCAGACATCCTTCCTCCAGTTCTCTGCCAACTGCTCTCAGACCATCCCGGAAGCCGTCTTCTCTGGCTGCACCTGCCGCCTTATCCGCTCTTGTCACACCGATATAAGCAATACGTCCGGACATTTCTTTTCCGATCTGTTCTGCCAGTTCTTTTGCAGCCCCATAATCATCATGGTAAATACAGCTGACCTCGTTTGTCTGCTGTCCGATCACGACGATCGGCACTCTGCACTTTTTCAGTTTTTCCTTGTGCGCACCGGAAAGGACTGTTCCTACCAGAATGATTCCGTCCACCGGATAAGATTCAAACAAATCCATGTATTCCAGCTCTTTGGACGGATCGTTATCTGTGATGGTCAGAAGCATCTGATAGGCTCTTTCTGAAAGTACCTGACCGATTCCCTCTGTAATCCTACTGATCGACTCTGAATTGATCTTTGGAACAATCACTCCGACCAGGCACGCTCGTTTGGTGCGAAGCGTTCTCGCCTGTACAGACGGGCGGTATCCTGTTTCTTCGATCACTGCCCGAATCCTCTCCTTCTTTTCTTCACTTACGTATCCCCCGTTCATATATCTCGACACTGCTGCACTGGATACCTGCGCAAGCTTTGCAATTTCCTTTATCGTCATAAGTTCTGCTCCTGTGGATTTTCTTTTGACTTTATTATAGGAGTCTCCTCTTCTGTTGTAAAGTAGAAGAACGCTAAAAAGCAGGGACATATCGCCTGTTACGCAATATGTCCCTGCCCTTTTTATCCACGATTCTTAAAATTCAATCGTTTCTGTCTGCTGCTCGATATTATGCCGTCTCGCATATCCGGTCAGAATCATAGTCAGTGCCCCATCTCCTGTCACATTACATGCAGTTCCAAAACTATCCTGTAATGCAAAGATTGTCAGCATCAGTGCTGTTCCTGTGGCATCAAATCCAAGAACTCCCGTGATAAGACCCAGAGAAGCCATCACCGTTCCGCCTGGAACCCCAGGTGCTCCGATTGCAAACACGCCAAGCAGTGCACAAAATAAGATCATGGTTCCGACTGACGGCAGTTTTCCATATAAAATTTGGGAGACTGTCATCACAAAAAATACTTCTGTCAGGACGGAACCGCAAAGATGAATATTCGCAAACAGAGGGATTCCAAAGCTTACCATATCATCCCTCAGTACCGGCTCCGACTTTCTGGCACATTTTAAAGCCACTGCAAGCGTTGCAGCAGAGGACATCGTTCCCACTGCAGTAATGTATGCCGGACCATAATGCTTTACAACTTTCCACGGATTGTTTCCGGAGTAAATTCCACCCACTGTATATAAAACAGTCATCCAGATAAAATGTCCTATCATTACGATCAGCACAACCTTGAGAAATACCGGCAGCTGCTTTGTGATCGTTCCCTCGTATGCCAGAGACCAGAATGTAAGTGCAATAAATACCGGAAGGATCGGAATGACAATCTTGGATACGATCATCAGAACGATCTGCTGAAATTCATCCAGCAGACGGATCACGGTATCTGCCTTGGTCCAGGTTGCCGCAAGCCCGATCAAAATAGAAAATGCAAGGGCACTCATCACGGACATGATCTGCGGAATCTCCAGCTGAAATACAATTTCCGGAAGTTCTTTCAGCCCATCTACTTCCGAAACAATTGACAAATGCGGAATCAGTCCATATCCTGCTGCCATTGATCCCAGCGCCGCTAAGACGGAGGATACATAAGCAAGAAGAACAGCCACTCCTAATATCCTTGACGCATTTTTCCCGAGCTTCGTGATTGATGGCGCAATAAACCCGATCACAATCAGCGGTACACAGAAATTAATCAGCTCTCCTAATACAAACTTGATCGTGACGATCACATTCATGACCGCTTCATTTGAAATCAGCCCCAGCACAATTCCGATGATCACTCCCAAAAGAAGCTGAAACGGCAGACTTTTTAAAATCTTTTTCATCGTTTTCATCCTTTCCCTCATTCTTTACAATTCCTACTTTTTCAGTATGTTTTAAGTATACTATAAATCTGATAGAATTACTATATTTTTTCTAATTTTATGTGGGAAAAAATTTTTTAGAAGTCTTTTCGTATTGATTTGAAGGTGTTACACTATAAATAATAATCTCCATAAATTCACAGACTTGTTTTTCTGGGACGTCTGATCTATGGAAAAGATGCCAAAAAAGTCCGTTATGTCCAAAATATGGAACAGACGATCCAGGAGCTTTCATGTGATGTGAAAGAACTGCAGTTTTACTTTTTTCCAAAAACTCCATGCCGCAGCTCAAAATGCATCTTGCAAACTCCCCGTCTCTTCGTGCTGCCTACACCGGTCAGTATGCAGAGATCTTTTCATCAGAACCCTCCAAAGGGGCGTTCTGATGCATCGGGGACTGAGAAAATGATCTGAGTATGTTTGAGGCTTCCGGAATGAAGCTTGCCATGGGCAATGCCGTTGAGATTCTGAAAAAAGAAGCCGATCATATGCTTCCTGACTGCGATCATAACGGTGTGACTGAAGGGGCTGCGTTATTGGAAATGATGACTACTTAAACCATCCTTTCTTTTTAAAAATCCAGATTTCCACTGCAATAAGAAGCAGACACACAACACAGATGATCTCGTACCCTCCCGGTGCAGTCAGTTCGGGCATATGTGCAAAATTCATTCCGTACCATCCTGCAATCAGCGTCAACGGCATAAAAAGCGTTGTAACAATCGTCAGCACTTTCATAATTTCATTCTGCCGGATATCGATCTGCGTCTGATGCATTTCTCTAAGCTGCATGGAATACTCTTTGAGTGTCTGCACCATGTCATACAATCGTCCTGCCTTCTTACAGAAAAGCCCAAAAAGCAATGCTTCCTGTTCTGTTTGATGTCTCGCTGCATTTTGCTGAAGAGTTTCCCCCATATCCGATAACTGTTCATAATACGCACTCAGCACAGAAAGTTCCTTTCTGGATAACAGGATTTTTCTGTCAAAATCTTCCATATTTCCCTCCAGCAGTTCCTCTTCCAGATGGGAAAGCTTTTCTTCATAATCCTGCAGAAACAGCATGTCATCTTTGATAAGATACTCCATCCAGTCAAACAAAAGCAACAATGGCGAAGTACGCTCTTCATCCTGATATTCCCGGACTTTTTTCATCTCTATTTTGATATGATCCTGATTTTCAATAAAGATCAGCTGTTCCTCTGCAATACAGTACCCAAACGTGATCTTATCTCCTGTCAGCTTTGTTTTTCTTGGAATCGCAAATGTTCCTGTGACTGCCTGACGCAGACATTCTGCCTTACAGAAATGCACTCTGTTCAACGCAATTTCACCAAAATTTCTTTTAAAAATATGCGGATACTCCGCCTGAAATTTTTCCGGTGTCAGAATTCGCAATTTGTTTATACTCTTTTGCACAATCTCATCCTTTCTATTACAGCCTGTCCGGATATCTGCAGTTACTCTGCCTCATCCAATATCTTTTGTATGGTGTTTTTTACCAGTGTAAATGCCACCGGATTCTTTCCGCTGTTGATCACAATATCTGCCATACATCTCGTCGGCTCTACATATAAATAATGCATCGGTTTTACTGTTGTCAGATACTGCTCCACAACACCTTCCATATCACGTCCCCTCTCCTTGACATCGCGGATGATCCGACGCAGGATTCGTTCATCCGCATCTGCCTCCACATAAACCTTGATGTCCAACAAATCTCTCAGACGCTCATCTGCCAGAACAAGAATCCCTTCCAGAAGAATTACTTTTTTCGGTTCCACCCTCACAACCTGATCCGATCTTGTATGCTGTGTATAATCGTATACCGGACAATCTACTGCCTTTCCTGCTTTCAGGTCCATCAACTGCCGGATCAAAAGCTCTGTCTCCATTGCATCCGGATGATCATAATTTGTCTTTCTTCGCTCTTCTAACGGGATGTCACTCTGATCCCTGTAATAATTGTCATGATATAAAACTGCTACATCCTCTTTAAATTCTTTTTTTAATTTTCTCGTAAATGTAGATTTTCCTGAACCGGTTCCACCTGCAATTCCTATGATAATCGTTTTCATATTTTCTCTCCATGTATCCGTTTTTCTTTTTACTATACCATATTTTCTTTCAGGAGAGTTACTCTATTTTGCAAACTCTTTTATCTCTGCTTCTGTTCTTGCAAAC
>PPYF01654181.1_pt1 | contig 13129 bp, 16 predicted proteins | sample 1559871 | NCBI WGS metagenome assembly PPYF01 (sample SAMN08240021, study PRJNA423297) | Human gut metagenome, whole genome shotgun sequencing project. | reverse complement strand
ATGGCCTCTGCGCCCCACTGTTTACACTGGTCGATTTGTGCTTGCTGGGTAGCCAACTGGCTGTAGCCGCCTGCCTCCAGCACTTTTAAATCCACACCGTAGCGGCGAGCAGCCTCCTGCATACCATAGTTCAACGATAACCAATATGAATCTTTCAGGCTGGGATAAAGCGCGCACAGTTTCCATGCGCGTTTGGCTTTAAGCGGCGTAGAGGCTTGCACCGTGAAATGCTGCGCATCATGCCAGCGCAACAGGTTATCAGCCGAAAATGCCGGCAACATGAAAAGGGAAAGAAGTAAAAATAGCAGTACGCGCATGATAGCCTCATCAATAATAAGGCTTTATGCTAGATGCATTCCGCTTTGCGACTCAACCTTTTTCACCTAAAGGATGACAAAATCATATAAATAATTTAAAAATCATTATGTTATACGAATTTTTGGTTAAATAACAGACTACAAAATGCGACAAAACGCAACATATGCAGTCACTATGAATCAACTACTTAGATGGTATTAGTGACCTGTAACAGAGCATTAGCGCAAGGTGATTTTTGTCTTCTTGCGCTAATTTTTTGTCATCGCATTGGGTTGGCTGAATTTACAACCATGCTCAGTATCTCGATAAGCGCAGAGAAATGATGCAGTGGTGGGCGGATTGGCTTGATGAAAAGGCGGGATAACCAACGCTATATCTCTGACAGCACTAAGCCTTGCAATTCAGTGCAAAGCTTTTTGTGTCTCAGTTTTGTCCCATCAACCACAGCAAGTATCGATCGATTGAGACTTGGATGATAGACTTCATGCCCTTCAGAACTCATTGATTAAATAAATGTTAAAGCTATTTGCAAAGTACACCTCGATTGGTGTGCTGAACACACTTATACATTGGGTGGTTTTTGGTGTATGTATCTATGCCGCGCACACCAATCAGGCTCTTGCAAACTTCGTAGGTTTCGTTGTGGCTGTGAGCTTTAGCTTCTTCGCGAATGCAAAATTCACATTCAAAGCTTCGACTACAACGATGCGCTACATGTTATATGTAGGATTCATGGGAACACTGAGTGCTACTGTTGGATGGGCTGCCGATAAATGTGCACTTCCTCCAATTGTCACTCTTGTCACCTTCTCCGCCATCAGCCTAGTGTGCGGTTTCGTCTATTCAAAGTTCATTGTCTTTAGGGATGCGAAATGAAGATATCTCTGGTCGTTCCTGTCTTCAATGAAGAAGAAGCGATACCAATTTTCTATAAAACGGTACGTGAATTCGAAGAATTGAAGTCATATGAAGTGGAAATTGTTTTCATAAATGACGGCAGCAAAGACGCTACGGAGTCAATTATTAATGCTCTGGCTGTTTCAGATCCTCTAGTTGTTCCGCTGTCATTTACACGCAACTTTGGTAAAGAACCAGCATTGTTTGCAGGGTTAGACCATGCAACTGGCGATGCCGTGATTCCAATTGATGTTGACCTGCAAGACCCGATTGAGGTTATTCCTCATCTTATTGAAAAGTGGCAGGCAGGTGCTGATATGGTACTTGCTAAGCGCTCTGACCGTTCTACAGATGGAAGACTGAAGCGCAAGACTGCTGAGTGGTTCTATAAACTTCACAACAAAATAAGCAACCCAAAAATTGAGGAGAACGTCGGAGATTTCCGACTAATGTCTCGAGGAGTTGTGGAAAACATTAAATTATTACCAGAACGCAACCTGTTCATGAAAGGAGTATTAAGCTGGGTTGGTGGTCGTACAGATGTTGTTGAATATGCTCGCGCTGAGCGAGTTGCAGGAACAACTAAATTTAATGGGTGGAAATTATGGAACCTGGCTCTGGAGGGTATCACTAGCTTCTCTACATTTCCTCTGCGTATGTGGACTTACATCGGTCTTTTTGTTGCCGGTTTGGCATTCATTTATGGTGCATGGATGATTTTAGATAAGCTGATATTTGGAAATGATGTTCCTGGGTATCCATCAATTATTGTGTCTATACTATTTTTAGGTGGTGTGCAGCTTATAGGGATCGGTGTGCTTGGAGAATACATAGGAAGAATATATATTGAGTCAAAAAACAGACCAAGGTATCTTTTAAAGGAAAATGACTGTGAAAAAAAGTAATTTAATTATAATATCAGCATTAGCTATAGTATATTGCTTGCCAATTATTCTTGGCACATCATATTATTATGATGATCTTTTCCGAGCCTATTTAGGCTATAGCTCATGGAGTTCAGATGGAAGACCTTTTGCCAATACCTTTTATCAAATACTGACCTTTGGTCAAATGATGCCTGATACGTTTCCACTTGCACTTATAGTATCAATTTTTATTTTTGCATATATCGGGAGCAAGCTTGGTAGTTTCTATGGTAAGATTAATTCATACACTTACTGTTTTGCCTACACAACGATTATAATGTCACCATTATTTATATCTAATTTATTATTTAGATATGACTCTGCATTTATGATGCTTGCTATATCGGCCTGCATTGTTCCATACGTAGTTACTTTAGATAAAAAAATAAATATAGCTCTTGGCACTTTGGCTGTTATTTTTTCATTTGGTCTTTATCAGGCAGCAGTTAGTATTTTTATTGCTTTTGCTGGTATAGAGCTATTTATAAATAGTTGTTTTCATGATGCAAAAAAAACCATTAAAAACTGCCTCATTAGAATAATGCAACTAGCTGTAGCTTATGTTATTTACTCAAGAATCATACTTGGATTTTTTGTAATTAACGACTATTTCAAAGAATTTAACAAACCTATATCACTAAGTGCAGATGGTATATCGCGGTTAATGGAAAACATATCATCTTCTATGCATAACATAATATTGATGTTGAATTCTGGATTCTTAATAGCTGTAACTCCAATAATATGTTACTCCATTTTTTGTATTGTAAAGCACTCTATAACCAACAAGAAACCATATCCTATAATTGGTTTTATTCTGGCATTGGTTGCTTTATCTATTGCAGTTCCTGGTATAGCGATATTTGGTGAGAAGCCAATTTTCTATCCAAGAATTTATATTGGTGTTGGCGCATGCCTTTTCTTCATATGCTTCATACCAGTTATGTTGAATGGGAATAAGAAGATAACTATTGCTGTGCAATTTATTTTCATTTTTTATCTATTTGGCATGATTAACGCAACAAGCAATGCGGTTAGATCTGACGTTGAGTTTCAAAAAGCAACGTCTCAGAGAATTATAAACATAATTGATAGCAGTTACCTCTCAATCAATCATAAAGTTGTTATTCTTGGTCAACTTCGTCAATCTCCATTATCATACATCAACTCATTATCATATCCATTGATTAACATATTGTCACCGCAGCACTTTATCAATGGTTATGACGGCGGTCGATTCGTACTTATGCATGAGGGTCTTGACAATATTGAATATCCTGATATTCAAGAGCAAAGCAAATACAGAGATGCAATTAAAAATTCAAAACCAATATTCTCAAACAATATTTTTTCAATATATAATATCAATTCAACTACGGTAATATCTTTTGAGAACACATTATATGACGAAGTGAATAATAAGATGATACCGTATACATTTAAGAGTAAAATGGTAAGTAATGCTCATTACGGCGATAAGTATTTCTATGCTTGCATTTCAAATGCAGCATACCCTACTCTTAAAAGAAACGAGTGGTACTATCTACTTATTCACAACAAAGATGGTTCTGTTATTAATAAAAATTTTTTCGTTCCTTATTCAATACATAAAAATGAGAAAACATGTGTTAGCACACAATGGAAAGAACCTATTAATTTAGGAGATTTGAAATCAATTGAATTTGGGATTTACAACATAAACTCTATGCAAAGACGGGTTGATTTAGGATCATAATATTAAGGCCTCTTTTGAGGCCTTTTTTTACGCTATGTTCAGATTTCCATAAGTGCCATTACCAATACCATACCATGCCCAGTTTGTTCCTGATGCAGGAGTACCTGCATTGTGAATCATATCGCCTATATTTATCAGCACTTTCCCAGGGTATGTTGTAGTAGGAGCAGTGTCTATTCCAGCAGACACATCGGCAAAACGCCAACCACAGGAAACCATATCTGCGTTATCTCTAAATTTCTTAATTAAAAACGTGTATCTGTTTCCTCTATATATCATTCCAGCAAAGCTAGGCCAGTCAATAAGTTGATTTACTGGTGAGTTTAAAGTGTTACTAAACTCATTATTTTCAATAACTGGTTCATCGATACGCACACCCGAAGTTGATACTAGATATGTAGAATCAAAGTCGTTGTCAGAAATAATTGGAGCATAACCACCAATTTCACAACCTGTATTGCCATGAACAAAATATGACTTATTCCCTCGGTATATAGATTTTCTCCATGTGGGCATTGTTACTTTTACGGCATCAGTTCTATCAAACTGGTTGTTTTCAATAACAAGTCCATAACAATATGCAGACATCTGAGTTTCAGCATAATCATTTATGGCATAACCACCGCCTTTAAATGTATTTTTTGTTATTTTAATTCCATTGAATGATGTTGAGTAGTCATTACTACCATTCCAGATAATTAGAATATGAGATGAAAATGTGCCATCCTCGTTCTGATCCCCAATGCTTATATTGCTATCAATAACAACATTCTGCGCTGCAACACCGTTAGATTCACCTCCTATCTCAACGAATATTCCTTGTCCTGTTTTGATGTTATTCGATATAACTGCACCACCAGTCACCCCCCAAGGAGTAATCCTAGACTGAATACTTATAGGGCTCATAAAGTGATTTCTTTCTGCAATTAAATATTTTGTTCTTGCTGAGCACGCAAAATCTTCACCAAAAGTATGCCATTTTCTGCCTGTTCTGTACGTTTGGCAGTCAATCATCTTAGCAATTCCATTAAGATTTTTAGTGAAAAATGTATAATTTGTTACCAAATCAGTCCTTACATTGCTAAGAGTTATATCCTCATTTGGTATAGCACCGTCACCATCAGCATCTGCCATTACAAAGATTCTTGCAGCCAATACGTCAATATCATTAATAGATCCACTACTACCCTCAAGTGCGAAACCAAACCAATTCTCTTGAGGGGTAAACGTGGTATCTGAAGGTCCAGTTGAAAAATTTGTGCATGACTGGTTTAACTTTATACCATTAAATTTAAAGTTTTTGCAGTTGAATAAACCAAAGCAAACACGCTCAGCCTCACCATTTCCATCTGTATTTATATTTACATCATTATCTGCGTAAACAAATAAATTATTTTTACCATTAATTACAATTGCTGTTTTACGTATAACACCTGCAGAGTCATGATATTGCTGGCTGATTTGGTAATTAAACTTTATCTCACCGGCGCTAAAACGTATTGCTCTAACACCACCAAATTTTGATATACAAGCGTTAACCGATGCCGTTGAATCATGCACTCCGTTAATATCATGTCCAGCCCAAACTGTATGTATGCCATCGAGCACGCAATTCGAACGGATCCAGCAACCTGTTCCACCACCATCAGTCTCACCAGTTCCAGAAAGGAACGCAGTCAGACCCGAATACGAACCATCCCACGGAACTGTGGGGCTGAATATGGTGATACCGTTGTGCTGAGATTTAGGCATGCTGGCATCCCAGTAAAACTGCCCGCCGCCAAAGTTGGTTCCTGGTACGTATCCAATTACATTTAATGTGTGATTCCCAGCAGGCTCGCTCATTAAGGTATGGATGTCAGGAACATTCTCCATTCGCTGGCTAAACTGATCGGGATCATACTTCAGCACATTGGGAAAATAGAACTGCTGCGAACCATACGCATCATATACAGCCATGGAATGGCCTTGCACAGTTACAAACTTGGCAATCTGTCCGTTATATACCGGATATCCGGCAGCGTTAATGATTATTGGTTGCGAAACAGGAACGTGAGAACCGTCTTCGTTCTCCACATAAACCTGAATCTGGTTTTCAGGATTTACAGGGTCAGTGTCAATTTTACCGATATAAATTTTGCCATTAGCTACTGCTTTAAAAGAACGCGCCATAGTGAAGATTTGCGAAGGCATGCTTACCACAACATTTGCGGTGATATCTGACATTTCATTGCTCCAGATGAATGATATGATGCAACCATGATGTGATTGCATATCGAAATGGTACTATTGAGTATTTATCCAGTAGGTTACGATGCCATTCCACCCAACTGGTGAGGCATCAAGGATGTACAGCAAATACGACGAGGCGCAGTTTCACTTGAGACTTCCGCATGAACTCCACGCGAAAATTAAACAGCGCGCGAAGATGAATAACAGGTCGCTGAACTCAGAGATAATTGCAGCGATTGAAGAATCATTGGCTAAACAAAGCTCTGCATCAGTTTACATTGACGATGCAGAGCGTATGGCAGAACAACAATCTGATATGGTTAAGAAAATTGTCTTTGATACGCTCAAGGAGCTATATAAAAAAGACAGCAGTTAACCATCAGTTACGGAGGATTTATGCAAAGAGATATGCTGAATATTGCGTTCTACATATTTGGTTTTTGCACGTTCCTGGTGTTTGCGAAGCTATTCTGACAACGCATCAGACTTGGTACCCTGAGTCAGGGCGTTAATGGCCTTTTGCGCCTGCTGCATGGCCTTCTCAAACGCTGTTGATCCGCGTGGTGTGTTTGCCATTCGGAGCATTGCATTTCTGAATGGCTCGCTCTCATAGGCGCGAGTAAGAAGTCCGTAGCTTACCGCTGCGCCAGTTGTCGCCGGGTTCATTGCTGTCCCATACCCGATAATGAACGGGATGGTTTGCTGCCCTGTTGGTGTTGTTACTGCCGCTTTTGCAGCCTGCTGCGTGGATTGCAGGTAGTTTTTCAATCCTTTCAGATAAGCAGCGTCCTGCCCCTTAAATGTGATGCCAGTCTGGTTTTGCAGGATGTTAAGCTGTCGAAGGAACTGATCAGGGGAACCACCTGATTTCTCCATCGCTTTTCCAATGATGCCATTGCGCATTTGCGCCCTGCCAACACGACCAACTGAGTTATACAGCGTCTTAATTTCCGATTTGTTTTTGCTGAATAGCATGTTGTTGACAACTTCCGGCGTCAGGTCGCCTTTCATGAGAACATTCTTCAGCCTGGTATTCTTTAGTTTCGCCGCTTCGTCAGCGTAGACGGCATTGGCCTGCTGATATTTACGGAGAGTATCGTTGCCAAGATTCTGACCAATGGCACCATTGATATCGTCTGCCATTGCCTTGTAAACGCGCTGAATGGCAGCATCGGAACGGTTTGGTAACACTGGTCGTTCCCCCTTCACGTCCATTCTGAACTGGCTGCGCAGATCGCTTAATTGCTTCAAATCCAGATTTACCGGACCATCAGGACCAGCATTGCGAATAAGCTCATCACGATAGGATTGAAGTTTTGAAATCGTCTCGTTATCAGCGACCTTACCAAGCTTCTGCAGGTTAGATATCTCAGTATCAATCTGCTGAATTGCTCGCACAGGCTGAATGTTTACTCCAGTCATAGCATTCTGAACCTGCTCCAGTCGATTACCGGCAGCACGACGAATTCCTGATGTTTTCGCTTTAAGGCTGTCAATAACAACCGCTGGATCATACTCACCGAATTTATCGGCAAATCTCTGCACCAGCTGGCTTCTCGCTTCCTGTTGCGTTGCTCTCATTCCGCTTGTGCCAGCCAGAGGGATATTTTCTGCTGTAGTCTGCGCCATTTTTCCGACGCGGGAAGTTGGTTGTAACAGGTCTGTGGTGTGCAGAGGAATTCCTTCACGCTCTGCAAATCTGATAGCCTGCTGCGCTTCTGGTGCAATATGCCTGTAATCAGCTAACTTAACGACGCCCATGCTTCACTCCTGCTTTGGCTAGTCTGTAAACACCAACAAGGCGCTCTGCGAACGCCCTGTTATTTGCTGCGGCTACCACTAATCCCTCAGGTGAATCAGGGTGTCGAATCTCTTCTTTTTCCTGGTATTTCTTACGACGTTTTGTCATAATTACTCCTGTGGATTGATCCAGTCTTTCTACATCAGGCCTCGAAGAATTCGCCGTTCTTCGGGGCTTTTTCTTTTGTCAGCATTCTGGCTACTTTCTTAGCCAGTTCCGCCAACTCCTCGTCTTCAACACCCCATTCAAGAACAGCCAGAAGCATTCCCATTTTTGGGATGAAGCTGTCTTTCCATCGCGAAATTTGCGATTCATTAATCCCTAACGCGTCGGCAACCTTTCGCTGACCACGTACAGCAATTCGATTCAGGATGTTGCTTGTAATTGCATTCGCTTTCTTGCGAGTACTTGTAAGTTGCATATGTAAGTATTTCCTTAGATAACAATTGATTGAATGTATGCAAATAAATGCATACACCATAGGTGTGGTTTAATTTGATGCCCTTTTTCAGGGCTGGGATGTGTAAGAGCTGGAATGTCTTAAGCGGCTTTGTGTTCCGGCGGGAACACGTCATCAAGACTGACTTTTGCGCCTAACTTGTTTAGGCACTCAACAAGAGCACGGCATGTTTTAAGGTCTGGGAAGCGACGACCAGATTCCCAATGTCCGATAGCTCCCTGTGTGCATCCAACTGCCTTAGCAAGTGTTGTTTGAGAGATATTCAGTGACTCTCGATATTTTCGTAGGTTGCTCATATGCCCTCCATAGTAACCATGAAACAATAATACGATATGTACTTTTAGAATGCAAACAAAAAATACATCTTGTGCATGGATGGTTTTAGTACAGAGCGTAATAATAAGGGTATGAAAATGAAATGGTATGAACTGGCTAGATCCAGAATGAAAGAGCTCGGCATAACTCAAGAGAAGTTAGCTGAAGAGCTTGGTATGACGCAGGGTGGAATTGGTCACTGGTTGCGCGGATCTCGTCATCCATCTCTTGACGAGATTGGTGTGGTGTTTAAATACCTTGGTATTGATAACGTCTCATTCAACCACGACGGTACATTTTCACCTGTTGGCGAATACTCATCTGCCCCCGTTAAAAAACAATATGAGTACCCTGTTTTTTCTCATGTTCAGGCCGGGATGTTCTCGCCTGAGCTTAGAACCTTTACCAAAGGTGATGCGGAGAGATGGGTCAGCACAACCAAAAAAGCCAGTGATTGTGCGTTCTGGCTTGAAGTTGAAGGTAATTCTATGACCGCGCCAACAGGATCCAAGCCAAGCTTTCCTGACGGGATGTTAATTCTCGTTGACCCTGAGCAGGCTGTTGAGCCAGGTGATTTCTGCATAGCCAGACTTGGTGGTGACGAGTTTACCTTCAAGAAACTGATCAGGGATAGCGGTCAGGTGTTCCTACAGCCACTAAACCCGCAATATCCAATGATTCCATGCAATGATAGCTGTTCCGTAGTAGGGAAAGTTATCGCCAGCCAGTGGCCTGAAGAGACATTTAGTTAACAGCCTCACAACTCTAAAACACACAACAATAACCCGACCTTAGCGTCGGGTTTTCTTTTCCAAAATATAAACCCATTAAATACAAAGCGTTATAAAAAACCAATTATATTTAGAACATTTTGTATTGACTCGATAAAGTACAAATCGTACTATTTAGCCATCAGCAGGACGCACTAACCACCATGAAGGTGATGCTCTTAAAAATTAAGCCCTGAAGAAGGGCAGCATTCAAAGCAGAAGGCTTTGGGGTGTGGTGAAGCCAGCTAGTCACTGGCAAGTGCTTACCTACTGTTGAGCGGTGAAGCGCTCCCAACGCTAGCAATAGCGTGGACGAGATGGGGAGCCGCGGGCGATAAGGCCGCCATAACGCGCACGTTGTCGCATGGAAAAATCGCTGGGGTGCCGGTTATACCCCTCCGAATGAGACTCAACAAGCTGGAGCTAGACTACCAGCCACCACACCACCAAAGCTAACTGACAGGAGAATCCAGATGGATGCACAAACACGCCGCCGCGAACGTCGCTCAGAGAAACAGGCTCAATGGAAAGCAGCAAATCCCCTGTTGGTTGGGGTAAGCGCAAAACCAGTTAATCACCAGATGCTTCGTGCGGCACAAAACAAAGCAGTAATAGCCAGATTTATTGGTGATTCAAAAATGTGGCTTGAAGCAAATAAAGCGATGAAATCAGCTATCAACCTTCCGTGGTATCGCAGGAAATGAGTTTTACAGATAACTGGTCAGACGAAGAATTCATTCGTCAGATGAAAGAATTAATCGGTAACGAAGGAGATATTCATGTCACTTGCAACCACAGTGAAGGAGAGCAAGTTACAGAGACGCATGTACACGCAGAAAGCTCTCTGGTATCGCCATAATGGCGACCGCGAAGGAATGCGGGTATGCCTTAATTTGTCCCGAGTCGAAGTATTAAATCAGCGTTATTTCCTTGGGCCGTGTCCATTCTGAGGTGAATTATGGATTTGAACAAATTCGATGAGCCATTCAGCCCTGAAGATATCGAACCTGACAATAGCCACGTCAGAACAATGGCGAGATAAAAATACTGGCGAGCAAAAGGAATTGACTGAATGGCATCGTGTTGCTGTATCCGGGAAACTAGCTGAGGTCGTGGGGCAGTATGTGAAAAAAGGTGATCAGATTTATTTCGAGGGGATGCTGAGAACCAGAAAGTGGAAAGACCAGTCAGGGCAAGACCGTTACACAACCGAGGTTCATGTCGGAATTAATGGCGTGATGCAAATGCTTGGCGGCATTGGCGACAGCAAACAACAAGCAGCCAGCAGGCAATCACAGAAGCCACAGCAGCAATCATCACCAGCACAACACAACGAACCTCCTATGAACTTCGACGATGAGATCCCATTTTAATCATTGGGAGAAAATATGATCACTTGCAAAAAATGTGGAGAGAATAAACCACCTAATGGTTTTTATCCTAGAAATAAGGTGTGCAAGGAATGCACTAAAAAACGAGTAACTGAATATCAAAAAGGAATAGGAAAGCTAATACATAATAATGCTTGCAAAAAATATAACAAAAGCGAAAAGGGCAAGGTTGCATTAAGCAAAGCAAGAGAGAACTATCTGGAATCTCATCGCCAAAGACAGCAAGCAAGATGGTCAGTCAAACGGGCAATTAAATCTGGTAAGTTATGTAGACCAACAACGTGTCAGAAATGCAACAGCAAATGCCACCCAGACGCTCACCACTGCGATTACAGTAAACCTCTTGAAGTGATGTGGCTATGCAAAGCATGTCATGTTGAATGGCACAAGCACAACAAGCCAATATATCCAGACGAGGAACCAGCAACTCTCCCCTTCCCTAGTCACGCTATTCACGCAATTTAATCAGGAGAAAATCATGCCAGCGCCTCTGTATTGTGCGGATGACGCGCGCCGCTGTTCCGGCAATTCCGTATCGGAGGTGCTGGATAAATTCAGAAAAAACTACGATCGAATAATGTCTCTACCGCAGGAAACGAAAGAGGAAAAGGAATTTCGCCACTGTATATGGCTTGCAGAGAAAGAAGAACGCGAGCGAATTTATTCGCGCCTTAGATTCATGGATGCGAGATGGGTATAGCGCTGCACAAATTTATGACTTAGCAATATCAAAAGGCGAAATACCAGGAGTACGCATCGAATAAGACGTAACCAACATTCGAATTGAAGAACTGAAAGAACACCAAGCCGCCTGATGGCGGTTTTTTCTTGCGTGTAATTGCGGAGACTTTGCGATGTACTTGACTCTTCAGGAGTGGAACGCACGCCAGCGGCGCCCAAGAAGCCTTGAAACAGTTCGTCGATGGGTACGCGAGTGCAGGATATTCCCTCCTCCGGTTAAAGATGGAAGAGAGTATCTGTTCCACGAATCAGCGGTAAAGGTTGACTTAAATCGACCAATAACAGGTAGCCTTTTGAAGAGGATCAGAAATGGGAAGAAGGCGAAGTCATGAGCGCCGGGATTTACCCCCTAACCTTTATGTAAGAAACAATGGATATTACTGCTACAGGGACCCAAGGACGGGTAAAGAGTTTGGTTTAGGCCGAGACAGGAGGATAGCAATCACTGAAGCAATACAGGCCAATATTGAGTTACTCTCAGACAGCGGACGCAAATCACTAATAGACAGAATTAAAGGCGGTGACGCAATCACTCTTCATGTGTGGCTTGACCGATATGAAAGAATCCTCACCGAAAGGGGGATCAGGCCGAAAACTCTACTCGACTACGCCAGCAAAATCAGGGCAATCCGAAGAAAATTGCCGGACAAACCGCTCACTGACATATCAACGAAAGAAGTGGCAGCAATGCTAAACACCTACGTAGCAGAAGGTAAAGCAGCTTCCGCAAAATTAATCAGGTCAACCCTTGTTGACGTTTTTCGTGAAGCAATAGCCGAGGGGCATGTGGCAACGAATCCGGTAACAGCAACCCGTACAGCAAAGTCAGAAGTAAGGCGCTCAAGGCTGACAGCTAATGAGTATGTCGAGATTTACCATGCAGCCGAACCTCTCCCTATCTGGCTAAGGCTGGCGATGGATTTGGCCGTCGTTACAGGGCAGAGAGTCGGCGATTTGTGCAGAATGAAATGGTCAGACATAAACGACAACCATCTTCACATTGAACAGAGTAAAACAGGGGCTAAACTCGCCATTCCGCTAACGCTAACGATTGACGCGCTCAATATCTCATTGGCTGATACACTACAGAAATGCAGGGAGGCCAGCAGCAGTGAAACTATAATCGCATCAAAGCATCACGATCCGCTTTCCCCGAAAACAGTATCAAAGTATTTTACAAAGGCGAGAAATGCATCTGGACTCTCATTTGATGGAAACCCGCCAACATTCCATGAACTGCGTAGCCTGTCAGCGAGGCTATACCGGAACCAGATTGGCGATAAGTTTGCTCAACGTCTTCTCGGACATAAATCAGATTCAATGGCGGCGCGGTATAGGGACAGCCGTGGACGGGAATGGGACAAAATTGAAATCGACAAATGATTTTATTTTGACTAATAATGACCTGCTTACATTAATCCATTGATAATAAAAGAGATTTTAAATATACAACTTATTCACCTAAAGTGCACCGACCGTGAATTTAACCCTGACCCGAAGACTCTGGATGGGCTTTGCCCTGATGGCGCTGTTAACCCTGACC
>PPYF01671460.1_pt1 | contig 13131 bp, 3 predicted proteins | sample 1559871 | NCBI WGS metagenome assembly PPYF01 (sample SAMN08240021, study PRJNA423297) | Human gut metagenome, whole genome shotgun sequencing project. | reverse complement strand
TTTGCCTGCGGTACCACGATCTCATAAAAATAAAATCCTAAATACCCAAGTGCCTGCTTCTTCATTTTATAAAAAGAAGCCCTGCCTATTCCTAACTCCTGTTGTACTTCCACATCTGTCTTATTATAATGACTGCAAAAACAGGAATGAAGGATCTCACTGAGCATCACACCATTCGGTGCATAGAACTTAACCAGTGTCATTCCACGATCAGAGAATAGCACAAATCAACAGTGAGCTGAGCACGCAGAAACTCATTCAAAAACACTGCGATTCTTACCGGCTCTGCCGTAAGGTAATTGAAGATTGCAAATTTGCTAAAAATCCAAAAGCATACCGGAACAAGCATCAGGCAGAATATCAGCTCCACGATTCACTAAAAAAAGAGCTTCAGGATCTCGGTGTTACCAAAATCCCAAACTCTAATAAAATCCAAAAGAGGCTAGAAAATCTTGAATCTGAACAGGCTGCTACTGTCCGGGAAAAAAAGGAGTTGCAGAAAAAGCAAAAGACACTGGATATCATCCGACAAAATTTCACTGCACTGCTCGATGCTGCTGAGATCAGTTCAGACTTACTTCCAGCAAAACGGGAACCTATTTCTGTCACAAGAGATAAATAAGATTGCACTGACAACTCAATTATTCTTTTCCAAATCCTCCCAAGGTTTCAGATCTATTTCCTCCCAGGTGACACCATACGGTGCACCTCCGTAGGTATTTGTTTTTGGGTTATGCCAGTTATATAACGAAACGAAAAGAACGGAATTCCCTGATCTCCTCATATTATTTATGGACTTTTCTTTTGCATATACTAAATATGATTAAGGATATTCCCATTAAGGAAAGCCACATAATTACATTCGTATCGTCTCCCGTTTTTACATTTGGAGTGCGACTGCTTTTATCACCCGATGGTTCTTCTGAAACTGGTGGCGTATTCGTGGTAATTGGTGGTATCGATTCATTTTTAAATTTGGGTTCTGCCGTTACATTCCAGATGATCTGACCATCATAATTACCCGGAACTGTTATGATAAAAGGTTCACTTCGATATACTTGATTGCCAATTTGTGTTGTGTGTATCTGGACAAAAAGATACACACCTTTTTCCAGATTTCTGTACATAACTTCTCCATCTGAATTGGTCTTTCCGGACATTCCTTTGATGTTGTTATCCTGTACATATTTTTCCAGTTTTTTTGCAGCTTCTGCCTGAGCGGAAGAATCATCAAAATCAAATATGACTCCAGACTTTGCAAACTCAGTCTCTAAAACCCATGAATTCTTTTTATATATGCCGACCTGATACATCGTAAATTCAGTATTGCTTAGATTATATACTGAAGCTTCATCTTCAACAGTAGCTTTTAATAATATGCTTCCCTGATCATTCGCAGACACAGGTAACGGAATGAGGAGTAAAAGCATACACATCACACTGGCCATACATATATATTTTCGTTTACGTTTCATGATTCTGCTCATGTTTTTTCTCCTTCCTTCGTTTATGTAACTTAATGCTCACCCATATGATGATGAAAGCAATAATTCCACCAATCAATAGAATCAAATTGAATGGAATTGTACGCTGAAGACCAACTTCCTCATCTATCTTCTGTGCCTCTTCATACGGAATTCTGATGCCACGTACAAGCAGTCTGTGCGTGTTAACTGCATAAGGAGTGCATGTGACCAGTGTTACATAATCCTTGCCCTTTTCAATCTGTAAAGCATCTGTATCGGATGGCAATACTGTCAGAATCTGATCCACCTGATAGGCAAAGGTATGATGAAGAACTTTAATATAAAATACATCTCCAACCTCCATCTTGTTCAGATCGGTGAATATCTTGGCATTTGCAAGTCCACGGTGTCCGGATAATACCGCATGACAGCTCTCACCGCCTACCGGAAGCGAGGTGTTTTTCAGATGTCCTACACCTGACTGCAGTACTTTTTCGGATGTTCCATGATAAACCGGAAGAACAACATCAAGCTTTGGAATATCAATATATCCCATCATTCCAGTATCATCAATTTTCAAAAGATTGTTATACACATCATTTTCTGTCTGGTTTTCATTGCTTTCTGAAAATGGATCTGCTATGGAACCAATTCCAATCAGGCTTTCGTTATATTCCTGTGCCTGCTCGATCATGGCATTTTCCTGTTCTTCCGACAAATGCGAAACTTCCTGTTCATAATCTGTAGCAATCGTTGTGCTGTTCATCTGATTGATGTAATTGCTCACTACCGGATACAGGATTAAAGAAAATGCCGCCAGATATCCAATTCCTCTTAGTATTTTCACTATTTTTTTCATAATACCTTTCACCTTTTTGTCTGTTTCTTCTGAAATACCCAGTCCACACTGGACATTTCAGAAAAAGCAGACACCCTCCCGGTTCAATACCGGGAAGATGAACTGTCTTTTTGTCCATTCTTAAACTTCAGAATGTCTTAGTTGTTTGCTTTCTTTTTGCCAAAAGCTTTGCTTGCTGTTAATGCACCGAAAAGAACGATACCAGCCAGTGTTACCATGAGGGCACCCTTGCTACCAGTAGATGGAAGCTGTGCACCTGTCTTGTTTTCTACAGCTACTTCTGGGGAATCAGTTTTATTTGTGATTGCAACACCATTTGTAGTCTTTCCATTGTATGTGTAATCAACTGAATAGCTTGTCAGTTTGCCAGTTTTTACATCATAGTCTGCTTTAATCACAACCGTAATGTCGCTGAGAAGTTTATTGTATCCTTCTGGAGCTTTTGTCTCTCTTAAGTAGTAAGTTCCGGCATCAAGACCTTTTACAAGAACTTTACCGTTGCTACCAGATACGATTACATCGGATTTGAAACCTTCTGCTGCAGCTTCCTCAGGTGTTGCCTGACGATATTCACCATCTTTTACTTTAACAATATTAATCTTCGCATTTTCATCTGCTGCATTGCCTGCTTCGTTTGCCTTGTAAAGCTCGAATTCTGCATTTGCAAGTCCAGTCTTATCCGCACCTTTTAAATAATATTTGAAGATTGTGAAATTGAAAGTATGTACATCTACGATGCTTGGTTCAGATTCACCTTTGTTATCTGTTCCCGGTTTATTACTGTACTCAACGGTAGCAGAGTTCTTGTTTGCATCAAAACCAGTTACGGCATCTTTATTTAAGGTTACTGTATAAGTTACTTTAATTTCCTGTCCTACTTTGTTTGCATTAGAAGCAAGGAAATTGTTCATTGTAATTGTGATGTTCTGTCCGATCTGTTCTAATCTATAAGTATTATCGCCAGTACCTTCAGTAACATTCTGCACATTTTCACCTGCTCCAACTGTCACAGAAGTAATTTCTTTAAAAGTAAGACCTGCGGATAATGTATCCTTGAAGTTAAATACATAAGAAGTATATCCAGTCATATCCGGTACTTTAGATGTCAGTGTGTAAGTCACTGTATCACCAATGTTGACATCATCTGCCGTTTTGTCATTTACTTTTTTTACTACTGTCGGGTAATTACTCTTCATGTTAACTGTAGCATTAGTATCTGTTACGCTAACTAAAGATGCTACGGATGTATAATTCTGACCATTTCCAGGTGCTGCTGAGGTATCTGTTGCACCTAATGGATAAACTACATAGTATCCATATGCCAGATTAGCAATTTCTGTAGAACCAGTTGCTGTGGTTACAGTTTTATGAGTAGCATCTACAGTGCTAGTATTTGAAAGAATCCATGTAAGCATTGCTTTTGCAAAATTTACACCGTTCTTTCCATCTTTGCCAACCTGTTTTTCAACATATTCATAAGCTTTTTCACTTAATGCTTCGTCTGTTAATTCAGAAGCTCCATTTACATTTGCCTTAAAGAATCCTTCATATTCAGGATTTAATGTGTATGCTACATTGCCCGCTTCATTTTTTGTTGCTGTAAAAATCTGATACAGATCCAGAGTCTTTCCTTCTACTGTATTGTTGACTGTCAGTTTACCAGTACCTGTTAACCTTGTTGCATCCTCTGCTGCAAATGTAGTCATGCTCATGGACAGTATCATGGTCATTACCATCAGAACTGCCATAAATCTTGATACTAATTTCTTCATGTTCCTCTTCTCACTTTCTTTTGATTTTTTATTAGTTCGCTTGGGATTCTTTCAGCCTTTACGGTGGAAGTTCCCCACGCAGCCATATCTCTCTCATGACCCTGCTCCCCCTTTCCTACATCGTATGTTTCCGTTTCCTTCTGCGTCCGGTATAAAGCAGGAACGCTAACAACAGGCCACCTGCTATGATAAACATCATAATGCCCTCGCCGCCGGTATCCGGAAGCAATGCAAAATGCCGGTTGATAATCGTGAAGGTAAATCCATCTTTAGAAGTTTCGATTGTAGTTGTATATCCTTTTATTTCCGTTTCCGTAACAGAATATTCATAGTAATGCGGTTTTTCAGCATCATCTTTTATGTAGGCTGGAAGAGTTTCAACCACTTTCTGCCATGTAGATTTTGAGATATCACCTTTTATTTCATAGTTTTCATATCCCGGCACAACTTCTGTATGTTCCGTTCCATCTGCATCCGTCCAGCTTCTGGAAATCGTGACCGTAATAGAGTCTGGTCTGAGATTGTCCATATTTCGAAAATCTTTCCAGACTTTGTTTATCGTCAGGTTTACATTCTCATCACATGGATCCTGCGTATCAGACGGTTCCGGTGATGTGCTGTCACCTGTATTGACTGTCGTTTTGGTATCTGACATCAGAACGGCTTTTGCATCTGATACATAAGCATTCAGATCTGCTGTTTCAGAAGAATCTTTTGTTGCCATAACTGCATTCTTTAAAGTATCATACTCATCTACCTGCACTACATGTTTTACCGAGAAGATACTCCATCCATTTTCCTGACTGAACGTATCTGTCAGAAGTTTCGAATTCTTTTTGATCTCATCAAAAGTGATCGCCGGTTTTCGGTAGATACGATAATTGTTATTCTCACCTTCGACACCTGCTTTTGTATTAAAGTCATATACAGAGTCCAAATCACTTTTTCCACTGAATGGTCCCACCAGCTTAGATGTTCCACGGACCACATCGCAGTAATACATGTTGTTATTTTTCAGCAGTCCTTCGTCGTTGTATCCTACAAAGCCTCCGCTTCGTCCATCTGTTGCAGTACCGTCTGCATCATTTCCGGCACCACCGGCATAGACATCGTATCCCGTGCTGATTCCATATACATTGCTGTCTGTAATTTTTGTCCTGTTTGCCTTAATCAGGTTGACACTGATGTTGGACTTTACATCATTATCTTTCGTTATGATTCCGTTTTTGTCACATGGAAGCTTAATAGAGGAATCTCCGATCTTAATGATTGCAAAATCTGTCTGCTGATTGTTATCATCAGACTTTTTAGACAGCCCAACGGAAATATCCAGTCCCAGCAGATTCACATGGATGAGATTTCCATCGTACAGTGCATCAACCTTCACAATTCCAAGATTAATATGCAAAAGATTGGAATCCTGAATCTTATCCAGATACAACGCCTTTACAAGGTTATTCAGGACTACGAGCAAAGCGTCGACTACTGTGGAATCCAGTTTTACATCTGCAAGATAGGCAAAGCTTGTTCTTCCTGCGAAGCCTCCTGCTGTTCCGTCTGATGCTACCTGTTTCAGACTATTTTCCTGATTTTGAGCATCTCCTGCATTGCATCCTGACATTCTGGCAAGATTTGCGTAACCAATAAAGCCTCCTGCAATCTGCTCCTGTCCGCCTTTACTCAAAACGGTATAACCACCAGGTACTCCTGTCACGCTACTGTCATCTATGTGGGAACCAAAAATATCCAAAACACCGAGGGCACCGCCAAGAAGCTGTCCTGCATTATCTCCCAGCACATCCAGCTTCTCCATTTTCACAACTCCGCTTTTTCCGGAGTAACCTACAAAACCGCCGACGCTGTTCAGACCAGTTACATAATTTAATCCTGTTACGCTGCTGTTTTTGACAGAGCCATTTAACAGTGAACCGCCAAAACCTCCCGCCGTTCCGCTATATGTTACTTCATTATTCTGTCCGGATTTTGTCGCTGTGTTAGCACTGACGCCAAGTCCTGCATCTGGGCTTCCTGTGACATTTCCGTAATATACATAGCTTCGGAATGCATCCAGCACATCGGTTTTTCCAAGCTTTAAAAGATACTGTAAGACAGAGGTCTCACCATTGGCACTAATATTTGCAGCACCGGAAACATCCGCAATACCGAAGCATCCTCCGGCATATTCACCGGCTACTACGGAACGGATCTTGTCTGCACGGATTCCGCTTCCCTGCTTATCCTTCTCGCCAAGGACCGCTCCACAGAGACTTCCTGCAAATCCTCCTGCTGCTTTTGCGTACCCGGTATTGCTTCCATTTTGATAGGTTCCGTTTACGATCACGCCCCAGTCATCCCAGGCTGAAACAGATGCACAACGGATGCTGGAAACGGTGGCATTCAGAACCTTGATCAGCTCTGCCGGAGCATTTACCATAAGAACATCCAGAAGCTTATTCAAAAGTCCCTGCTTTGTAGCTGTATCAATAGCTGCCACACTACCTGGGTCTACTTTTCCGGCAAAACCGCCTACATAGGAAGTTCCATCTACACGCCTTAAATTTGCGATACTGCAGGAGGTAGTTTCATCTCCCCAGATCTGGCCACCGATCATCCTTCCAACATAGCCTCCGGCAAATCCTACCGGGTCTTTGTCTGCAATACCGGTCGCTCTGATCCTTGCACCGGAACGATAACCTTCCACATGGGACTGTTTTACAACCGGAACAAAGGTTTTTAATGCTGCCAGACTGTCGGCACCGATAATCTTAAGGCCTGCCAGTGAAACATCACCTGTGTTTGCCACAGAACCTGTAAGCATCTCACCAGCAAAACCACCACTGCTTCTATAAGCCTCTGCTAACTGAAGATCTGTTGCAGTTCCATTTGTCACGGTACCACCTTCCATCCGGCCTACATAGCCTCCGGCAGAACCGCCCTGTGTTGCTTTACTTGCCAGAATGCTCCTTCCTGCTGTGACTGCGTATCCATATGCATACTGAGAAATGATCTCATTTAACTGTTCTTGATCATTGACTTCACCAAGTGCCTGTAATTTATTACCGTAACTTCCATAAGAACCGACAGCACCAACCCATTTGTTCCAGGTATCCGTATCCAGTCCACGAAGCGGTCCATAAACAGCTGTATTCTTTTCTGTCGGATACACTGCCTGAAGAAGCGTCAGCGGATTATCTAGTTTGATAAGACCAAATAAAACCTTCAGACTTCCTGTATCTGCAACATTCGCACACCGCATCAGTCCAGTATAACCTCCGGCATATTCTGTTCCATATACGGATCGGATACGATAGGCTGCACATTCCCTTACGGTTCCTGTATATGCAGTGCCTTTCCAGTTATCCGTATTCTTTCCCCAGATCTGACCGCCGTAGTTGTAACCTGCATAGCCTCCGGCAAGCCCACGGTAAATGCCGTCATCACTCTCAGCCTGAGCCCTCACAGCACCTCCACAAGGTACACAGGTTGTTTCGCTGTTTTTGATTACAGGAACAAATGCCTGTAAAACGCCAAGAAGATTATCTGACTTGATCAGTCCTCCAAGAGCACTTAATCCCTCTACCACATCTGCCGCACTCCCAGGCTCCATGGTTCCAACATATCCACCGGCACTTTCACGCCCTATGATATGTGCAAAATTATAAGAATTACTATTCTGAATCTGAACTCCTAGAAGTTCTCCTGCATATCCACCGGCTTTTCCGGTATCACCGTCTCCATCTGTTGCAAGAACATGAAATCCGCCTATCGCTCCGTAAACATCTGAACTTTCTATGATAGATGCAACTACGGTCAACGCTGATAACAGATTTGAGGCAGAAAGCACCTTATCCAAAACGCTTGCGCCTCCGATAGCCGCCGTACTTCCCATAGCAGCTTTCCCAATATAGCCGCCTGCATAGCGGTAACCACTTACCGCATACTTACTTCCAGTTCCGTAATAACCGCTTCCATCTGCCTGCTGCAGATTCTTTGGCTCACTGACACGGGTATGCTGCAGTTTATTTACATCAGAATTACTGATCTGTACACCGGTTCCGCAGCCAATAAAGCCTCCGGCACTTCCGGTATCCTGATCGTTAGTGCTGTCTTTTTCAAGAGTACCTGTAACGGTAACGGTAAATCCTTTTTCTACAGAATTAACACTGGCATTACTGATCACCGGAACAAAGGCATTGACTAGGGAAAGTAATCCTGTCAGATCAACCACTTTTGTAAGAATTGATGATTTAGCTCCAATCTCTGCAACTGCTCCAGCTTTTACAAGACCTCCGAATCCTCCGGCATAACGAAGTCCTTCTACTTTCAGAAGATTTTCCACTGCCATGCCTTTTCCGGAATCAACAGCATTTGCTGAATTATCTACATGACCGCTCTGCATCTCTCCAACGAATCCACCTGCATAGCCTTCTGCGTTATCAGATCCTCTGTCAGCTATGACAGTCAGTCCTTCGTTTTCTTTTTTAATACCGCTTACCTTGCAGTTTGTAATCTTACTGGATGCAGCCTGCAAGACACTTGCCAACTCTTTCAGACTCAGAATCTTACCAAGAACACTGTTCAAAAGATCTCCTGTGGCATCTCCTGCCTCCGCTGCACTTCCGGAACGCATGATTCCGATATAGCCACCGGCATGATACGGTGCTGTGACTTTTTTTACATTGGTCACATCAGAGTTCTTAACCATGACTGCTTTTCCATTACCGATATAACCACCGGCATCTCCAAGAGCCACATCATCATTTTTTCCGGATGCTGTTACAACTAAGTTGTTTCCCTCAATAGAAGAATCGGAAATTCTCGGATAAGCCACATCCATAACACTGAGAAGCTGCGTTACATTTAAGAGTCCCAGTAACTTAATAGAACCTGTCTGTGCCACATCACCAGGCATCAGCCTTCCTGCAAAACCACCGGCATAGCTGGTTCCCTTTATATAGGAAAGTCCGGTAATCTTTGTTGTTGCAATCGCACCAGTCTCACCTTCGGCTGTTTCATCTTCACTATTCGTATCTGCTGAAATGAAATCTGTTTCTTCACTATTCTTTTCACCTGTAGATTCATTCGAAGATGAATTTGTGTCGGTGTCTGCCTTGAATCCGGAATTGTTGTTTCCATAGTTGATATCTACTGCCTGTCCGTCACCCACAAAACCGCCCGCCATATCAGCGGATACCTGAGGATCATTTCCATTTGAAACATAGGCAATGGAAGTATTATTGAACTCCGGTCTCAGGGCACTGACAACTCCAAGCAGATTTTCTAATTCAATTCCTGTCAGTTTTGATGTAGTGGAATCTCCTGCACTTAATGCATCTCCTGCTTTGGCAAAACCTGCAAAGCCTCCGGCTTTTCCGGATGTTGCAGCTGCAGTAACCGTTTTCAGGTTGCTGATCTTTGTGTCCCTTGCTCGTCCACTAATACATTCTCCAATAAAGCCACCGCTGTAACCTTTCTCATTGCCAGTAGACACACTATATCCTGACGAAACACCTGAAACAGTGCTGTCAACTGTAAACGTCTCAATCATCTGCCCTACAGAAAGAAGGCTGTCAATTTTCAAAAGCGGTAATCCAAGAAGTTTAATACCACCAACATTAGCAAGAGTACCACTTCCGAAATATCCGGCAAAGCCTCCTGCACACTTTCCAGCCGTTACAGAATTCAGATTTGTGACGGATGTTTTCCTTACTTCTCCACCTGTTCCATAACCGATAGCACCCCCAGCACGACCATTATCCTGATCTGACGCAGTAACAGTAAGACCGGAAGAGCCTCCATTTACGGAACAGTCTTTACATTCAAAACGCATGTAATCCGCTGCTGTAACTGTTCCACCAAGGACATCACCGACACTGGTCATTTTCGCATAGCCTAAGATTCCTCCTGCATTCTCTGTTGCTGAAACCTTCATAGAGGAAACTGCATTGATTTGATTCACACGGTCTGCAAATTCATAGGTAACGCCAGTCTTATTAAGCATTCGCTGGATGGCTTTAGTAGTTGATTTTGAATCGTCTGTAAGTTCTAAAGTATTGGAAATCTGGACAGCACCTGCATATCCCACAAGTCCACCGGCATTTTTACCGTTTGCTGTTACAGAAATATTATCTCCTGCGATGGTGCATCCGCTTATAACAGAAGGTCGAAGTCCCACAAGATTCAGAAGATCCATGTTGGTAAATTTACCATTTAACAACCCTGTAAGAAGATCCTTTACAATTACCAGAAGTCCCTGGCTTTCATCAATATCCGCTACATCACCAAGAGTTGCTATACCGGCAAATCCTCCGGTATAATCTTTTCCAGATACAGTGCCAAGAGAGGAAATACTGCAGTCCACCGCATAACTATTTCGCATTTCTCCTATAAATCCGCCTGCATAACCACTTTCTTTAGATGGTTTAGATTGGGGTCCCTGTGCAGATACGTTTACCGCTCCGTCGATTCTACAGTTCAGCATAACTGTATTGACCGGGAAATTTCCCATTAATTCAATACCAAGGCTGCTTAATGCACCTGCTACGACTGCATTCGCAGAACGTCCCACAAATCCACCGGAACAGTCATTTCCAGACACTGTTGTACTCCCGCCTACGGAACAGTTTTTCATCACTGCACCGATGGCTTCCCCGGCGAATCCACCGGTACTCTTCTGACCTGTAACAGAAGTGTCACCGCTTACAGAACAATTCTGGATACTTGGATTGACATAGCCTATCGGAATAAGATTTTTTACACTGAGTAATCCTCCATTTAAAAGGAGAGTCAGCAAATCACCGGCTCCAAGCAGAGGAATCAGATTCAGAATTTTGGTTAAAGTAGTAACCAGACCTCCTAATCCATTTGATATGAGGTCGTACTGTGTCATACCACTGACATAACCTGCGAAACCACCGGTTCGGTCATTTGCATTGGAAACTCCATGTAAATTTTCCACATTGCAGTTTTCAATCTGGATATTTCCTTTTACAACGCCAGCAAAGCCACCTGTTGCCAGAGATTGCGGATCCGGTTTCAGTCCACTTAAATTTCCAAGCAGGAGATTCAGCACACCTCCAATCAAACTGATATTCTGTTTAACTTTTGTTGTAGTAGTAGAAACCGTCACATCAGAAAGGGTAATATTTTTCACAGTGATTGGATTTTGAGATATTGTAAGGGATGTAGAATATGACGTTGTCAGATTTCTGAAAAATCCAATACCATATTCTGCCTGATTGTCCTGATTGACTGCATTAGCCTGTGAAATGTTGATATGGCTGATGGTTATACTCTGACCTTCAACCATTCCCTTTCGGCCTTCCATGTTTCCCTGATAATTGTCAATAGGATTCCAATCATCATCTTCTCCATTAGAATTTGTCCCCTCTTTGGAAAGATCAATATCACGAAAGATGATGTAATTCGCATCCTTACTGTATTTATATCCAGATCCTGCAATATTGGTATTGCTACTTTTGGATGTATCATAGGTAAGGATGTAAGTTTTATTCTCGTCAACCGTTATACTTTCCGGAGTTGTATCATCAGTAAAATCACTTTCGTCACCATCACTTGTAAAAGCATCTATATCATCACTTTCTGGCTCAGCTACTTCCTCACTTTCTGCCGGAGTCATATCAATCAAATCTCTGTCTTTTACAGTTTCATCTGCTTCAAAGTATGCTGCTTCGGAATCACTGGCAGTACTTTCTGTTGCCGTTACTGTCATATCGGCTGACTCCTGAATCGTACTACTCACATAGTGATATCGTTTTGTGGCACCAATTCCAAGTACACCATCCTGCTCATCTTTTTCTCCAAGCTTGTGCTCACCTTTTTTATTTCCATACAATTCCTTGCCTGACCAGTTATATGTATCATTAAACTTTACAATATCCGCATCCCCCGGATAATACAGTTCTGTTTTGTATGTCTGTGTATCAGCTGCTGGTTTCCAGATATATAGTAATCCATTTTTCTCTTTTGTTTCATACACCCGCCAGATTGGTTCTGTCACTTCCGTATCTGTTCCGATTGCCCGAAGCTGTGTTTCATTTCCAATCAGAATGTAATTTTTATCACCGATCTTTTTTACTACCTGACCAAAATAATTTCTTCCTTCATAATCAGATGGATATGCACTAGTAATATCCTGAGTTGTCTCCTCTGTTCCAGCCTTGTTGGCAAGAAGCTCCGGTGTTTCTGTTGTAAATGAAGAAGCAAGCACATAATTATGTGTTTTGCTGTAAGTAAGATACGAACCATCTTCCAAAGTGAAAACCTGTCCCATTCCAACCTTTTCTGCAATATAATCCTCACTCATTACGGGTTCGCTGTCTGAGTCTTCCTCTTTCATCAGTTCCAGCTGATATCGGTTATACACATAAATCGTATCTGTCGCTGAATCATATACCATATTGTCAGTGTGCTCAGATGATGAAGTGATGCTTCCTGTAAAATCAGACGGGAAGTTCCAGATATTTTCATTATCTATTGAAATATCATTCATCAGACAATAGGAAGCATCCGCCGCATAGGTAAGTTCTGTACCATCTGCAAGAACCTTATCCCCTTCACCAACTTTTCCGTCTTTGTCTCCGGAAAACATCTGTGTTCCTGTACCTATCTGCAGAAGTTGCTGATAATTGTAGATACATATTTTTCCATCTACATAATCTGGATTTACTTCTTCCAATGTGTCCGATGTGTTTTCGTCATCCATAATTGTTTCTTCTTCATCTGTAAATCCCTGATCTTCAGAATTGTCGAATTTTTCTGTCACCTCAGAACTAATATCTGTATTTGGCTCTGATTCGCCTTCAAAAGAATCAGGAATATCACTTTCTGTGATATCAGATGTTTCAGATGTATCACTGCTGAAACTATCCTGCTCCGATATATCTGTAATTTCACTATTGGTCTGCACATCCATTCTTTCTGAATCTTCATCATTCGCAACTACGACTTGCGAAGATAATAATGTAACACACAGAACGATTGCTGTAATTCGCCTTAAAACACTCAATTTTTT
>PPYF01159146.1_pt1 | contig 13131 bp, 11 predicted proteins | sample 1559871 | NCBI WGS metagenome assembly PPYF01 (sample SAMN08240021, study PRJNA423297) | Human gut metagenome, whole genome shotgun sequencing project. | reverse complement strand
TGTAAAAATTCAGTATAATCAGTAGTAGGCATATAAGCTCACATCCTTTCTTTAGGACTTTGACACTTTTATTGTAAAGCATGTGAGCCTTATATGCTTATTTTTTTTGCAAAAAAATAATGTTGGAAGTGACACCGTAGTGGTGTCACCCCAACATTTATTATAGAGCCTTTTTTAGTAGGACCTCAGTCTTTTGCCATTTATAACTATTAAGATTAGAAATATGATTTTGCTGCATTATTACAGACAGCAAAGGAAGGGATCCGAAGTCGTTTTTTTAGTAGGACCTCAGTCCTTTGCCATTTATAACTATTAAGATTAGAAATATGATTTTGCTGCATTATTACAGACAGTAGAGGAAGGGACCCGAAGTCGTTTTTTCGAGGCAGCTCACCTTTTTTATTTCTTCAATTATAGATTGGAAATATGTTTTCTCTGTTTTATTGTGGAGAAGTGTAAGTGGGTGCTAAAAGTGACTTTGGCCCTGCGGAGCCCGAAGGGCGTAGTCAGACCCGGCCGGTGGAGCTTTTAGCACACCCTTACTCTTATCTCCCTTTAGTATTTCTGTTATACTTACTATATATAATAGGAGGTGTCGATATGAAGACGTATTCTTTTCCGTATGATTATAAAAGTGTAGATGTGTCTATTGATGAGCGGTTTGTGCAGGGGGTTCTTGTGTCTAATGCGGCGGCGTATAAGGCTGAGAAGAGTCCCGCTGAGCTTGTAGAGGAGGCTCTTGATACGAAAAACTGATCAATCATGACTCTGAGGATGCTGAGAATATGGTGGAAATCGGCACGTTGCCATCTGGCGGCAAGTGCGTCATCAATCGTTTGGCGGTAGAAACGGAATTGCTCATCTCCGAGGGGCTAATTAATCCTCATTTCTTTGCGGGCTTCTCGGGCGGCCGCAAATCCGTGTTGCCTGGCGTTGCCTCCAAGGTGACGGTGTTGGCTAATCATTGTGCTGAATTTATTGAAAGCGAGCATTCCCGAACCGGTAAAATCGATGAAAATCCAATCCATAAGGATATGTTGTACGCCGCACGAAAAGCGAATTTGCAGTTCATCCTAAATGTTATCATCGATAGCAAAAAGGAAATCATCAAGGCTGTAGCGGGTGATTGTGTAGATGCCCATAAGGAAGGATATGAGTTTATTCGTTCCTTGTCCTCTGTGAAAGCTATTCCTGCAGATATCGTTATCACAAGTAATGGTGGATATCCATCTGACCAAAATCTATATCAATCCGTAAAGGGTATGACTGCTGGCGAAGCCTCTTGTAAGGATGGCGGTGTTATCATCATCGCTGCTTCCTGTAAAGAAGGACATGGGGGACAAGCATTATATGAGGCTTTCAAAAATATGGAAAGTCCTCAAAAAATCCTAGATGATATCCACGGCGTACCGCGTAATGAAACTAAACCATACCAATGGAAAATTCAAATTTTAGCGCGTATTTTGAATCACTATAAGGTTATCGTTGTGACTCAAGATTGTGACCATCAAGTCATTCGCGATATGCACATGACGCCTGCGTCCACATTTTGGTTTTTTTACCGCTATGTTTGGAACGATAATTGGAGCGGGTGGAGGCCTTGTATTTGTACCATTATTTATGTATTGGTTCCCAGAATGGTCTCCATCTATGATTGTGGGAACATCGCTATTTTCTGTTATGTGTAATGCCATCTCTGGGTCATTAGCATATTTACGGCAGAAAAAGGTGTATGTTAGCGCTGCACTTATATTTAGTATTTCCACATTCCCAGGTGCTATTTTAGGTGCTCGTATGTCTGGATGGTTCACTGGTAATGGATTTATGTTTGCCTTTGGCTGTTTTATGCTATGTGCTTCATTCTTGATTGGTTTTAAGAACTTTGGTAAAAAAGGAGAGCGTAAAGAAGAATCTTTGACTAAAGATCAGGTGACATACAATAAACCAATCGGTATTGCCATTAGTGTTATCGTTGGTTTCATCTCTAGTATTTTCGGTATCGGTGGCGGCCTAGTACATGTGCCTGCTCTGATTTATATCATGGGATTTCCCACACATTTAGCAACGGCTACTAGTCATGCTATTTTGGCTGTGTCGACTGCCGTTGGTGTTATTACACATCTTATAGAGAATCATATTGTATTTAGCATTGCTATTCCGGCTAGCATTGGTGCCATATTTGGGGCCCAAGCAGGCGCTCAAATAGCAAAACGCCTCAAAGCTAAGGCTATCTTGGCACTTATGAGCATCGGCGTATTTGCATTGGCTATTAAATTGATTATTAGCTCTGGGATATTGTTTTAAGTAGGATAGATATTCATATACATTGCTTTCTAAAATTAGTACAGGCCTATTCTAATTTATATGGAGGCCTATATGTGAGGCTTTTAGAATTAGAACACGCCTGTTCTAATTTATAAGAGCACTTAAATATGATGCTTTTACAAATAGAACACGCCTGTACTAATTTATAAGAGCACCTAAATGTGATACTTTTACAACTAGAACACGCCTGTTCTAATTTACAAGAGTACCTATATAGTCTAAACATAAGAAAAATATATAAAAGGGCTGTAACAAAAATAGTTTTACCACATTTTTGTTACAGCCTTTTTGCTGTTTTTCATAGCCATATATGTTGTTTAAAATAAATCTGCATGTGTTCCAGTTCGGAATAGAAATAATTCAAGTACATCTGTATCTTTTCGATAAATTAATAGCCAATCTGGTTCTATATGGCATTCTCGAAAATCTTTATAGTTTCCTGTAAGTGCGTGATCACGATGCTTTTGTTCTAAGGGAATCTCAGCAGCGAGTTTATCTACAATAGCTTGTAATTTGTCGAGTTTTAAACCTCGTTTTTTAGCAGATTTTAAATCTTTTTTGAAAGTATTTGATGCAACAATCTTAAGTTTCATTTTCAACATCCTTAAGTAATTCTGCAAAACTACTATACCGTTTGTATTTTTCCGGATGAGCTTTCATAGTTTCATATTCTGCTAAGGCTTGTATTGTTTCTGTATTTGGTTTTGCACGTTTTACTTCGAATGGGATACCATCATGATTTAATGCAGATTTTAAGAACATAGTGATAGCAGATGACATGCTGAGGCCTAAGTCATTAAACAATGCTTCGGCATCTTTTTTTAACAATTCGTCAACTCGTATATTGATATTAGTTGTAGCCATAATTATCACCTCTTTTTACAAATATTATATCAATTTGTAAAACAAAATCAAGCAAAAGTCTTTATATGTTTTACAAATATTGAGGCGTGATAATAATAGATTACTATTAAAAATCGAGCAAACAGTGGATCTATTCCTAAAACGCATAACTAATTTATATTGATAATTCCTAATGTGTAGTATACAGGATACTAGGAAAATCCACATAAATATTCACATATTGGTGTAGATCTGTATTCATGCTACATACCTCTTAATCCTTATGAATACACATATTGATAGGGGATACCCTTATGGGCTTTCATAAGTGGTTATCATATATTTTTATTGATGTGTGTTCCTAGGAAATGCACCTGTTTTTCTGGTAAATGAAATCAACTTTCAACTAAGGTGCATTTTATATTATGTATCTATAGAATTTATATTTCATATACAATTTATGCATAATGGTAGCGACCGAAATGAGAACGGCGTATACTAGTTATAAAAGAAATTTTCCTAAGGATAGGATTGGAGGCTTTTCAAGTGAGTATATTAGTTAAAGATTATGATCGTTTTGCCAAAGAGGCGCAAGCGATTTGTAAGGATCGTGTTTATACAGACCGTCTGCGCCGTTATGCGTATGGTGTAGATGCATCTTGTTACAGTTATTTACCAAAAGTAGTGGTAAAAGCAGAAAACGAATCCGAAGTACGTCGTCTTATTCGTTTGTGTCAACAATGTGGCACACCATTTACATTCCGTGCGGCTGGCTCTTCTTTGTCTGGTCAATGTTCCAGTGAAGACGTGCTTATCGTTTGTAATGATGGCTTCAAAAAAATGGAAGTTATCGACGATGGCAAAGCATTGCGTTGTGAATGTGGTGTTATCGGCTCCGATGCGAATGATTTGTTGAAACCATATAATCGTAAAATCGGTCCAGACCCTGCAACGCTTGCAACAGCATTGGTAGGCGGTATTTTGAACAATAACTCCTCCGGTATGTGCTGTGGTACTGCACAAAACTCTTATAAGACAATTCGCTCTATTCGCGTTGTCTTATTAGATGGTTCCATTTTGGATACATCCGATAAAAAGAGCATCGATCAATTCCTCAAAGAAAAACCACAAATGGTTGAAGATATTTTGCAATTGCGCAAAGAAATCTTGGCTGATGAAGAGTTGACTCATTTGATTCATCACAAATATAAAATCAAAAATACTACAGGTTACGGTTTGAACTCCCTTGTAGATTTTGAAGATATCATCGATATTATCAATCACTTGTTCATCGGTTCCGAAGGTACATTGGGCTTTGTATCTGAAATCGTGTACAACACTGTTGAAGATGTACCTCACAAAGGTTGCGGTCTCATGTTCTTCAGCACATTGAACGACGCATCTCTTGCCGTTGTAGCCTTGGCTAATATGGGCCGTGAAAAGGTTGTTGCTGCTGAAATGATGGACTATCAATCCTTAAAAGCAGTTCAAACTCTAGATAATGTACCTGATTTCGTTCGTGAAGTTCCAGAAGGTACAAGTGCTATCTTGTTCCAAACTGAAAGCTATTCTAAAGAAATTGTTGATGAAAACTTGGCTTTCATTAAAGAACAATTGAAAGATATTCCAACAGCTATTCCAAGTCTTTATTCTCAAGATCCTAAAGAATACGATTCCTGGTGGGCAATCCGTAAAGGTATCTTGCCAATCGTTGGTGGTCAACGTAGAAAAGGTACTACTGTTATCACAGAAGACGTTTGCTTCCAAATCGAAGACTTCACTAAGGGCATTGAAATGCTTACTGAATTATTCCACAAATACGATTTCGTTGATGGTGGTGTAATCTTCGGTCATGCGTTGTCCGGTAATGTTCACTTTAACATTACTCCTGATTTCAGTGACCCTAAAGATACTAAGAACTTCGGTGATTTGGTAAAAGAAATGTCCGAACGCGTATCTGGTTTTGGTGGTTCTTTGAAAGCTGAACATGGTACAGGCCGTATGGTGGCACCTTTCATCGAAATGGAATGGGGCCGCAAAGCGTACGAAATCAACCGTCGTATCAAAGCTATCTTTGACCCTACTCGCATCTTGAACCCTGATGTTATGATTACTGACGATCCAGATGTGTACAAGAAAAATCTTAAAGCACAATGTGTTATCGATGATGCTTTCACAATCTGTATGGAATGCGGTTTCTGTGAAAAGAACTGCCCTAGCCGTAATTTGACATTGACGCCACGCCAACGTATCGCATTGTTGCGCGAAACTAAACGCCTTGAAAATGAAGGCAATTTCGCTGTTGCAAACGAACTAAAAAAAGGTTATGAATATTTCGGCGTTGAAACTTGTGCTGCATGCTCCATGTGTAAAGGTCTTTGCCCACTTAGCATCGATACTGCACAAATCGCATTATCCATGCGCCGCATCAATCCTCCAGCACCTGGTTTGGCTAAGAAAATTTACGACAACTTCTCCAGTACTCTTGAAATGTGCCGTGCCGGCGTAAGCCTTGAAGGTATTGCTGGTGCTATTATCACACAAAAAGCAATTTCCAAAATCACGGAAGGTTTACATGGCGTAACTGGCGTAACACCTTATGTACCTAAAACAACACCTAAGGCTAATCGCTATAAATTGAAAAACCGCATTAAACCTACTAACTTTGAAAAGGTTGTATACTTCAGTACTTGTGCGAACCGTGCGTTCCGTCAAAACCAAGGTTATGATGATCAACGCAGCTTGCAACAAGTTGTTGAAAGCCTCTGCAATAAGGCTCAAATCGATATTATCTATCCTGAACATATCGAAAACCTCTGCTGCGGCTTGAGCTTTGAAAACTACGATGACGTACATGAACGTGCTGTAAAAGATTTACACGATGCGTTGATGAAAGCATCTCAAAATGGTAAATATCCAATCGTTATCGACCATAGTGCATGTTTCAACCATGCATTTAAACATATGCCAGATTTAGAAATTAATGATATTTCTGAATTCTTATGCAAATTCGTAGTACCTCGTCTTGACATTACAAAATGCGATGAACGCGTTCTTGTTCATAAACAATGTAAAATCAAAGTATTGGGCAAATCTCAATATATTGAAGACTTGGCACGCCTCTGCTCTGACCATGTATTCAATATTAAATCCTTCGCATGCGATGGCTTTGCTGGTCAAAAAGGTTTCTTCACACCAGAACTTAATAAATGTGCTACAAAAGACCTTGCTAGTGAAGTTGCCGAATACGGTGCTACACTTGGCGTAAGTTCCAGTTCTACATGTGAAATTGGTCTTGGTGAAAGCGGCGGCATTCCATTCGTAAGCGTTGCGTACTTGTTGGATCGTTGCTCTAAGGCTAAAAAATAATTGTACTAGAAAATCTAATAGACTAAATTAAAACAAAGTGCTAACATCGTAGTAAGATGTTAGCACTTTGTTTTGTTTGCGTGTTTGTATTTATTGTTAGATGTTTATTTTTCTAATAAATATGGTATACTATATGTAGGTAGTAGAGTGTATGAAATTACCTACAATATAACAAAAAAAGGACGAGTGGCAGCTCGTCCTTTTTCTTATATTATTACGCTATGCATCTTGGAGATTATTTAAGAATGGAATATATGATATGAAAAGAATTTTGCCTATACTTGCATTACTTATATTTATTAGTGGTTGTGGAGTAAATCAGAATACAAATAATAGTAATACAGAAAGCAATGCTAAGAGTTCTAGTATATCCACTCAAGACAGTAGCAAAATGACTAATCTAGATAGCCACTTAACTGTCGCTAAGCAAGCCCTATCGACTGGTGATTATAATAAAGCCATCGAGGAGACAACAGCTTCTATTAAGGATAATCCAAATAATGCAGACGCTTATTCGGTTCGTGGCTTTGCTACGGCTTTAAATGGAGATACTACTAAAGGCATAGCAGATACTAAAAAGGCCTATGATTTAGATCCTGTATTGCTACCATTTATGCAGACCAAGGGGATGATACTAAGGCCCTTGATTGGCTTGAAAAAGCAATTAAAATTGATCCTTCTGTAAAGGCGGTTGCTGCTGAACAAGATCATTTTGAACGGTTTCACAATAATGTGCGATTTAAAACATTAGTAGGCTTATAGTCTTATAAAACTCGAAAAGACTAGATTATTGATAGTAATGGGATTGTCACAATGGATAGTAAACAGATGATTCGCCTTATTTTAAAAGTGGTAGGATTTATATATTGGTTTGTTTTTCTATACCTTGGTGGTCTAATGGTCATGGACTGGTCCGGGTTTATGGCCCAACATAATATAGAAACACCTCTATTCCTTACATACTTAGTGTTTGTAGGTTGTTTTGTAACGCCGTATATTATGCTGTACTGGAAGAAGCTGAATCCTAATGCGAAAGCTAGGGCTCTATCGTTAAGCCACGCAGGAATGGTTAAGGTTTTCTTTACAGATTTACTATTTTTAGCTAAATCAATATCTGTTTGCACTAATGTAGGATAAGTTGTGTCCGTACAAGGTAAGTTACGTATAGATGTAGGCGTAGGTAAGCTTTCTCCATCTTCTAGAGCTCCTAAAATATACAGTTCCATAGCCTCTTGTGCATTAGTTACAAGTTCTGTTAGTGTTGAACCAGTGCTGCTTGTATATTCTAAATCTGGAAATTCAGCCCAGAAACCATCAGAATCATCGTGGATTATAGCCGGGTATATAAACTTCATAGGGCCTCCTTATTTTAGTCCTGTTCTATATTCTCTCCTTTACATAATAACACGTGTACACGTATAAAACAATTGTTAGGAGTTATTTCTTATTATCTGTAGTTTAACAGCATATAAATAAAAATAGGGGTGACCATTGGTCACCCCTGACTCTATTGGTCACTTGACAAGTAATGATAAATGCCTTTTGTGTATTTATACTATTCTTATTATTTATAATAGGTATATAATTAGAATATATAAACTAAGCTGTATATTGATGAAAGGAGAGAATTCATCATGAAACCACTTGGCAAAAGGATAGCAATGGCTGTGTTGTGTGCACTAACGCTGACAGCACCTTTGTTTTTGAGCGGTTGTAGTATGTCAGAACTATGGCAAGGGACTGAGCAGAGCCGCAAAGAGATTGCACAGCGGTCGGAACAGAATCAGGTACAATTATTTAATCAATATGTGAAAGCCATAAGCCGATATAATCGCATGGCTGTTATGTTTGATTATGCGAATACACCGACGATTAATGATTTAAAAGCAGGTAAGCATTTAACTGTATTTAATACACCGAACTTTAAACAGTTACAAAAAGAATTAGAAGAAGCTAAGCAAGCCGGTATTCCTTATGATGAAATGAAGGAGCCCCTAGATAAGTTGCTTTCAAAATTGAATGAAATCACACCGGTAGCCGAAGAACTCGATGCATATTATAAATCTAAAGGATACACCACAGATAACTATGCTAAGGAACAGCAATTAGGTCCAAAATATGTACAGTTGTATGAGCAATTTGTGCCTATTTATGCTGACTTTGATAATCTAATGCATAAAATCAACCTCGATCGATTACAACAACAGTTACAACAATTGCGCGATGCAGGTAAGAAAAATGCAGCCGCTGCGCAAGAGGTTCATTTGAGGCTTACCGCTGTTCTTGAAAAGTTAGATAGTGAAAAACAATTGGATGTGAATGCCATGAATCAAGAGTTACAAGCTATTGGTGATTTGTCTAATGGCATTACTAACTCTAACTATGACACTGTTAAAACCTCTGTAAACTCTACAATCGGTGCTATCCGGACTTATATGGGTTCGAAACAAGATAAGGACTATAATCGTATGATTGAGACTTATAACCATTATATTTCTAATATGAATACGACCAATATGAATGAATTAGATTAATAAGATCTGAGTTTATATTACGTTAGACTCGTGTAAAACGAACACATAAAAAGCTGTATTAAATGAGAATTTCATTTGCTACAGCTTTTTTGTAATGTATTCTATTTTTTTATCTTAATACGTGTCGTCATTTGATTAGATAGGGTGAACAATATGAGTGCCACCCAGATACAGCCGAAGGCTATGAGTTGGGCTGTACCAAAGCTTTCACCAAAGTAGAAGATGGCCAAGAAGAAGCCCATGGTAGGGGACAGGTATTGTAAAAAGCCGAGTATATTTAGTGGCAATAGGCGGGCACCGTATGAAAAGAGGATGAGCGGAATCGATGTGGTAAGGCCGGCACCGATGAGGAGGAGACCGGTCGGCGTTAGGTTTTCGATAAAGGTCCACGAGGTGGTGTCCATAGCCGTTAGATACCACAATGCCACCGGTGTGACGAGCCATGCTTCGAAGGCGATGCTCGAGAATGGATGGATGGTGAGTCGTTTCTTAACAGCGCCGTAGAGGCTAAAGGATACGGCTAGGACGATAGAGACAATGGGTAATGTACCTAGTTGAACAGTCATGATAGCCACGCCCAAGATTGCAATGGCGATACTTAGTTTTTGTGGCCACAGCAAGGATTCTTTGTAAATTAAAATACCGAGCAATACGTTGAGTAAGGGATTGATGTAATACCCCAAACTCGTGTCGAGTACGTGCTGATTTGTTACGGCCCAAATGTAGGTGAACCAGTTTATACTGATGAGCACAGCGGCCAGTAATAATAGACCAAACTGTGAGAGATGGGCACGTAGGTGTTGTATGTCGATGCGTAGTTGTTGACGGCCCGTGACGATGATGAGGACGAGCATCCAAAATCCTGACCATATGATGCGGTGCGATAATACGGAAAAGGATGATACTTGGTTTAAAAGCGCCCAATAGAGGGGCAGCAAGCCCCAAATTAAACAGCACAACAATGTGGTGCTGAGACCTTTTTTGTTTATTTCGTTCATAATACGACCTCCCACTAGTAGAATTATTATAACATGGTGGTAGTATAGCGGTAGCGAATTATAGAGGTAATTTCTCTAAATTGCACCTATGCATTTTTATCATTCTATATATGCGTTAGTTATAACTTGAAATTTGCTACTTATGATTAACTGTTATGTTCATTGACTTTGTGCATATTTTTACACTATATTGGACTTAGAACAACGAATATAGAGAATAGGTGTCGCAAGACTTAATAGAGAAATCGGTACAAGCCGATGCGGTCCCGCCACTGTAAGGACGAGCCTGCTTTTATACATGTCACTGGAGCAATCTGGGAAGGCGAAAGCAAGGTGTTGAGCCCGAGCCAGGAGAACTGCCTATTTGATAATCACCGTTATGTACCTACGAGCGATAGGAAGGGGATTGAGGTATGCTTTTTACAATAGTTTTAGTGTACCATTCAATATGTAACCTAACGTGTCACTCTCGGGTGGCACGTTTTTTTAATTGCCACGCTAGAGGGTCGTTCATATATGGCATAGGCTTAATAGTTTGACTGGAGATTCATCATCATGATGGACATATATTTGGCACCTATGGAACTCATATACGAAGCAACTCACTGGTACGGTGCGCTGTTCCCCTGTATGGTTTCAAGTTGAAAAGGAGGCACATATATGTCTGACAAAAAGACTTCAAAGGACGCTGAACGCGATTTACTGGCGCCTGTATCCTTTGATGAATTTGAGAAACCTACGTATGAACGATGGCAGGCTGAGGTTGAAAAGGCGTTAAAAGGTGGCGATTTCAATAAAAAAATGTTCACCAAAACCTATGAAGGTATTACGTTACAACCTATCTATACACCTGCATTGCATCAGGAAAAGATTCCAAAGGGCGTTTATCCTGGCGCTGGCGAGTTCCTACGTGGCACGAAAGCAAGCGGCTATATAAAAGATTCTTGGGGTGTATCTCAATATGTTGATGAATCCTTACCGAAGGATGCCAATCATGCAAGTTTATACGAAATTGTGAAAGGTGGAACTATTCACAACATTCGTCTTGATGAAGCAACACGCCATGACCAAGATGTGCAAGTAGGCGCATCTGTTGGTGTAGGCGGCACATCCTTGTATACGATGGCCGATTGCAGCCAATTAATTGAACGATTTAATCTTAAGGAAAATCCTTTATACATTGAAACTGGCGCATCTGCAGCGATTTTGCTCGGTATGTTGTCGGCTACTGTGAAAGCTTCTAAAAAGCAAACATCCGATTTGAAAGGTCTCGTTGGTGCAGATCCTATCGGCGTGTGGGCTAAAGACGGTGCATTGCATATGTCTTTAGATACTGCTTTTGATGAAATGGCACATGCTGTTGTATGGGCTAAGGATCAAGCACCTGAGCTTAAAACAGTGCTCGTATCCGGTGATGTATACGCTAATGGCGGTGCTAACGATGTGCAAGAGGTTGCCTATGCATTGGCAACAGCTGTTTGCTACGTGCGGCAATTGGCACAACGCAACATCGATATTCATACCATTGCTAAGAGCATGATGTTTACATTCTCCCTGGGTGCAAACTTCTTCATGGAAATTGCTAAATTGCGTGCGTTGCGCGTGCTTTGGGCTCGCATTATGGAGGCCTTCGGTGCTGGTGAAAGCGACCGTGCCGTTCATGTACACGGCAGAACATCGGCTTTCACAAAAACCGTATACGACCCATATGTAAACTTGTTGCGTAACACAACACAAGCATTCTCCGGCGTTGTAGGCGGCCTCAATAGCCTTGAAGTTTCTCCATTTGATCAACCAATTCGCAAATCCGATGAATTCTCTCGTCGTATTGCCCGTAACATTCAAGTTATGTTACAAACTGAATTCGAATTGCGTCAACCAGTTGACCCTGTAGGTGGTTCTTGGTATGTAGAAACATTGGCAGCGGAACTATGCGAAAAAATTTGGGATGAATTCCAAACTATCGAGTCTAAAGGAGGCATTATCGCTGCCTTGAAGGAAGGTTATCCTCAAGCGCAAGTTAAAACAATTCTTAATGAACGCTTTAAAAACCTTGCATTCCGTAAGGATGTAGCGGTTGGTAATAACATGTACGCTAATATGACGGAAGAATTGCTTGATCCAAAACCTGAAAATCAAGAAACATTGCGTCAAAAACGGGTAGCTCATCTTGAAGAATACTTGGCTGGTGCAGATCAAGATGCTCTTGTAAAAGCACAAGCTACGTTAGAAGCAAGCACAACAGAACCAGGTGCATTGATTGGCCTTATCGAATTGGGTGCATTACACAAAATGACAATTCGCCAAATTCGCAGTGCTTTAGAGGCGGGCGATATTTCCTCTGAAACTATCGAACCAATTACTGCACATCGCTGGACGGAACAATTTGAAGCCCTTCGTATGCGTACGGAAAATTATAAACAACGCACAAAAGATAATGTGAAGGTATTCTTGGCTAATATGGGCCCTATTCCTCAACATAAACCTCGTGCAGACTTCTCCACAGGCTTCTTTGAAGTAGCGGCATTCGAAGTAATCAAAAATGATGGTCATGAAACAACGGCTGATGCGGCAAAAGCGGCTCGTGAAAGTGGCGCCGATGTGGTAGTTATCTGTTCTACAGATGATACGTATCCTGAATTGGTTCCACCACTTGCGAAAGAATTGAAAGAAACTATGCCGAATGTAACGGTTATTTTGGCAGGGGCACCTTCTAAGGACCTAGAGCCTGTATATCGTGAAGCAGGTGTAGATGATTTCATCTCTGTTCGCGCAAACTGCTACGCTATTTTAAATACGTTACAAGATAAGAAAGGGATGTGAGCTCATGTTTAAAAATCCAGACTTCTCCTCTCTTGGCTTGGGATCTCAGTCTGCCACATCGCGCGATGCATGGCTTGCTGAACTTAAAAAAGAAACAGGAAAAAGCTTTGAAGACTTATATAACACGACAATGGAGCAAATCCAATTAAAACCTCTCTATACAGAGATGGATTATGAAGGGATGACACACCTTGACTATATGGCTGGTGTACCTCCATTCTTGCGTGGACCTTATTCCA
>PPYF01385930.1_pt1 | contig 13133 bp, 16 predicted proteins | sample 1559871 | NCBI WGS metagenome assembly PPYF01 (sample SAMN08240021, study PRJNA423297) | Human gut metagenome, whole genome shotgun sequencing project. | reverse complement strand
ATGTATATGAACTTTGATATGGCAGGTATGCAGATGATTTACGGTAATCCGGATCTGAAGCCGGAGAAGAGCAACAACTTCAACCTGGCGTTGGAGCATACCGGCAGAGTGAAGAATGCAGGCTTCTTTACCGGTCATTATAGTCTTACCCTGATGGGCTATTGTAATAAGTATGATAAGCGCATCACTACCGAGGATTATGCCGATTATACCCCGGGAACCGGTCAGCCGGATGTAGCTTCGCGTTATTGCAACGAGGATGGAGTAGAGGTGAGCGGCATCGACTTCAGTGTCCAGTACCGTTCGGATATGGGGCTCGGCGTGAAACTCGACTACAGCTATCTCCATGTGGGTGGCAGAAGCGTAGATTCCCAGTTCTCTCAGCCTCGTCCGCATTCAGCTACCTGGCGTCTCGACTACGACCGTCAGCTCTGTTCGTTCTATCGTATCAATGCCGCTCTGTCAGGCAGATACCTGTCATCTCCAGATACGAACATCGAGAAGCATGACAACTGTTATCAGTTGTGGAAGTTCACGCTTCAGCAGCGATTCCTGGATGCCGTTAATCTGAACTTCACGGTAGATAATCTCTTCGATTATACACCTGAGAAGTATTATTGGAGTTCGGCGATGACCACCGGTCGCACTTTCTCAGTGGGACTTTCGGTTGACATCGACCGCGTAGTGAATCTGTTTTAGAAATCGCCATCTGGCAGTTTCTAGACCCAAAATAGGTTAAAAAAGCCATAGTGAAGGATGCTTTTCTTTGAAGCGTTAAAGTTGGGTTATTTAATCCACTTGCACCCGTTAGACAATGCTCATGCCGAGCATACTACCCCAAAAAGCCCTGTAAGTCTTTCGACTTGCAGGGCTTTTACTGCGGAGAGAGAGGGATTCGAACCCCCGATACGCTTTTGACGTATACACGCTTTCCAGGCGTGCCTCTTCAACCACTCGAGCATCTCTCCTAATGAAAACATTAAATTATGTGATTGGCATTGCTGCGAAGGGCGCGATGCAAATCGGGTGCAAAGATAGTGTAAAACGAAGAGAGTACAAAATAAAAAAGGCTTTTTTTGTTGGCGGCGACAGTTTTGCAAGGCGGTTTGCAGGACGATAGCCGTCTTGTGAAGTGGTGACGGCCGTCTTTAAAAGTGGCGTTGATGGTATTGTTAAGTGTTGGCGGGCCTTAGGGATGTGGTGGCTGCCCGTATGAAAGCACAACGCCGTGATTGCAAGGGAGAAAACAGTGCTCTCCTTGCAATCACGGCGTTAGTGTATGCGTCAAAGTGGTGTTGGGGCAAATCAGAAGCGGTAGGTCAGCGTCACACCGAGGTTTTTGAAGCCCGAATCGATGATTTTGCAGTCGTCGCCCACGTTGATGGCAATCATCGGGCGATAGTCGATGCCGAGCGTGAGCGGAATGTCTTTCAGCGTGAAGCCAAATCCCAGTGTGCCGACCGGACCGAGGAAGAAATCGTCGTCATCGTCGTGGTCATAAAAACCGAAGCCGCCGCCAAAGCCGCCCCAGAATTTCCAGGTGGCGAAGCGTGGCGTCCAGTTGGGCCACTGGCGGATGTTCCAGTTGTAGACCGCCGTAGCACAGAACCCCTTGTCGAGGTCGAAGATTCCTGCAGTCACGTCAAGGAAGTTCTTCTTGTTGAAGTGGTATTGATATTCAAAATCCATGGTCGACCCGCCGAAGTGTACACCGATGGCGTGCGGGGTGCGTTGGGCGAAACTGCCTGCCGTTGCCATAACGGCAAAAATGGCTGTCAGGAGCATCTTTTTCATAAGCGTTCGTCTTTTAGAAAACTGTCTGTGTTTGTCAGAAGGGGGAGAGTGTTTGTTCTTCCTGTCTGGTAAACGCGTCGACAAGTTATGGGTGTGTAATGTTTTCTCCGCCATAGCAAAGCGGATGTTCAATTGCAAATTTAAATCATTTCTCTGAATGCGCCACCATCTTCTTCATATTTTTTTGTTCCGTTTGCTCGCCGTATGCTTGCCGCCAATGCTTGGCTGTTCCGCGAAAACGATGTACCTTTGTAATTGTAAAAATGGATATGAATAATATTTGGAGTAAGGAATACAATCCTTATGTCCTGTCTATTTGCCGTTTATGAAATTTCTCATCGGTCACACAGGATGCTATGCTTTCTCTTCCAACGATCAAGCCCAACATCAGGCACCCCAACAATAAGCAAATGAAATCGCCCGTCTTAAGCATTTCCAATCTCTCCACTGGCTATCGTGGCAAAGTGGTGGCAAAGGGTCTCACGGCCCAGTTGCTGCCCGCCTCGTTGACGGCGCTCGTCGGTCCGAACGGGGCGGGAAAGAGCACATTGCTGCGCACGCTGGCCGCTCTGCAGCCCGCGTTGGCGGGGGAAGTGAGGTGGCAGGGCAGGGCGCTTGCCGAATACAACGCCAGCGAATTGGCACGCCTGGTGGCCGTTGTGCTCACGGCTCGAACGGAGTCGGAATCGCTGACCGTGGAAGACGTCGTGGCCTTGGGCCGCCTGCCCTATACCGGATTGTCGGGTCGCCTGACGTCTGCCGATCGCGCACTTGTTGAGGACGCTATGGCGCAGATGGACGTTGGCGACTGGCGGAAACGGCGGGTGCAGACGCTCAGCGACGGCGAGCGGCAACGCGTCATGATTGCCAAAGCCCTGGCCCAGCAAACGCCCGTCATCATGCTTGACGAGCCGACGGCTTTTCTGGATTTTCCAGGCAAGGTGGCACTGCTGAGGCTCTTGGAGCGGCTCTCATCGGTTCATGGCAAAACCATTCTCTTCTCCACCCACGACCTTGAACTCGCCCTTCAGCTCGCGTGCCGCTTGTGGGTGCTCTCTGCCGATGGGCTCACCGAGGGGCCGCCGCAGGCATTGGCCGCCGATGGCACCATCGCCCGCCTCTTTGCCGGTGATGGCGTGGCCTTCAACGCAGCGCAGATGCGTTTCGTCGTGGAAGAAAACGATGCAGACGCCACTTCCCCAATTTTTTATCAATGACCCCCTACTTATAACAATATGATAGTATGTATCGCCGAAAAGCCGAGTGTGGCGCGTGACATCGCCCACGTTTTGGGAGCCAACACGTCGCACGACGGCTATATGGAAGGCAACGGCTACCAGGTGACCTGGACGTTTGGCCATCTTTGCGAACTGAAGTATCCCGAGGACTACCGTCCCGAATGGAAGCGGTGGAGTCTCGGAGCTTTGCCGATGGTGCCTGAGCGTTTTGGCATACGTCTGAAGCAAGACAAAGGCATCGCCCATCAGTTTGCCATTATTCAGAGCCTGATGCAGAAAGCCGACAGCATTGTCAACTGCGGTGATGCCGGGCAGGAGGGAGAACTCATCCAGCGTTGGGTGATGCAGAAAGCCGGAGCCAAATGCCCCGTGCAGCGCCTCTGGATTTCCTCGCTGACCGAAGAAGCCATCCGCGAGGGCTTTGCGGCGCTCAAACCGCAGGAGAATTATCGGTCGCTCTATGAAGCCGGACTCTGCCGCGCCATCGGCGACTGGCTTCTCGGCATGAACGCCACGCGCCTTTATACGCTCAAATATGGCCGCCAAGAACGCGGTATGCCGCCCCTCTCCATCGGCCGTGTGCAAACGCCGACGTTGGCGCTGATCGTTAGGCGCGGTGAGGAGATTGCCAATTTCAAGCCCGAGCCCTACTGGGTGCTGACCACACGCTATCGCGACACGGTCTTCACCGCCGTCATGGACGATCCGAACGAGGACGAGGCCGCGGCAAGCGAAACTGGCGACGGCAAGAAATCCTCTGTCTCGCGACGCGGTTACACCGATGAGGCTGAAGCCCGTGCCGCCTTGGAACGTATCAAGGAATCGCCCTTCACCGTGACGGGCGTGACGAAGAAAAACGGAACGGAGGCGCCGCCGCGTCTTTTCGACCTCACCTCCTTGCAGGTGGAGTGTAACAAGAAATTCGGCTATTCTGCCGACGTCACCCTCCAAATCATCCAGAGCCTTTACGAAAAGAAGGTGACGACCTATCCGCGTGTCGACACCACCTTTTTGAGCGACGATATTTATGCCAAGTGCAAAGGGATTCTCAACGGCATCAGCGGCCAGTATGGCGAATTGCTCGCCGCTTTGCGCGGTGCCCCACTGCGCAAGAGCAAAAAGGTGTTTGATTCCTCAAAGGTGACCGACCACCATGCCATCATCCCCACTGGTGTCGCGCCCAATGCGCTGACCGACATCGAACGCAACGTGTATGACCTTGTGGCACGCCGCTTCATCGCCGTCTTTTATCCCGACTGCCGTTTCGCCACCACCACCGTAACGGGCGAGGCCGCTGAAGTGCCCTTCCGCGTCAATGGCAAGCAGATTCTCGATGCGGGCTGGCGCGTGGTGCTGATGCAGGGCAACCAGGCCGCCGACAGCGACAATGCCGACTCCGATGGTGAGCGCCGGCAGGACGAAGAACGCACCCTTCCCGTGTTCACGAAAGGGGAAAGTGGCCCCCACGTGCCCGACTTGGCGCAGAAAATGACGCAGCCGCCGAAATATTACACCGAGGCCACCTTGCTCCGCGCCATGGAAACGGCGGGCCGCATGGTGGACGACGAAGAGCTGCGCGACGCACTGAAAGAGAACGGCATCGGGCGTCCTTCAACGCGTGCCGCCATCATCGAAACGCTTTTCAAACGCAATTACATACGCCGTCAGCGCAAAACGTTGGTGGCCACGCCGACAGGCGTTGAACTCATCCATCTCATCCAGGAAGAACTTCTCAAGAGCGCAGAACTCACCGGACGCTGGGAGCGCAAGCTACGCCTCATCGAGCAGAAGGAATATGGCGCCGGCCAGTTTGTCGACGAGCTCAAGCAGATGGTCAACGAAGTGGTTTTTCAGGTGCTTTCCGACAACAGCAACCGCCGCGTGAGCGTAGCGCCGGAAACGGGGCCTTCTGCCTTGCCGCCGCGCCTCCGTGCCGCCGCAGAGGCCAGCCGTTCTGAAGCGCCGGCTGCCGGGAAGCCGAAGCGCAAAATTGTCCGCGTGGGCAGCAAATGTCCAAAATGCGGCGAAGGAAAAGTCATCAAAGGGAAAACGGCCTACGGTTGCTCTCGCTGGAAAGAAGGCTGCGACTGGCGCAAACCTTTCAAGGGAAACTGAAACCTCGTCCTGACACATTCTGCACACGCTTTCAGCGGACAACGAAAACCCCGCTTCATATCTTAGAAACACAACAAACACATGAAACAATATCTTAACTTATTGCAGGAAATCCTCGACAACGGCGTTGTCAAGACCGACCGCACTGGAACTGGCACGAAGAGCATCTTCGGCCATCAGATGCGATTTAATCTCGAAGAGGGCTTCCCGCTTCTCACCACCAAAAAACTCCACTTGAAGAGCATCATCCATGAACTTCTCTGGTTTTTGCGCGGCGACACCAATGTGCGCTATTTGCAGGAAAACGGCGTGAGAATATGGAACGAGTGGGCCGACGAAAATGGCGACCTCGGCCACATCTACGGTTATCAGTGGCGCTCATGGCCCGATTATAATGGTGGCCACATCGACCAGTTGGCCGAAGTAATCCGGCAAATTAAGGAAACGCCCGATTCGCGCCGCATGATTGTGTCGGCATGGAACGTGGCCGACCTCGGCGTGATGAACCTGCCGCCCTGCCATCTTCTCTTCCAGTTTTATGTGGCCGACGGCCGCCTCTCGCTCCAGCTCTACCAGCGTTCGGCCGACACCTTCCTCGGCGTGCCTTTCAACATCGCGAGCTACGCCCTCTTGCTGCAGATGACAGCGCAGGTTTGCGGACTCGTTCCGGGCGATTTCGTCCACACCACGGGCGACACTCATCTCTATCTCAACCATCTCGACCAAGCCCGCCTGCAGCTGACGCGCACGCCGCGCCCGCTGCCAACGATGAAAATCAACCCCGACGTCAAAGATCTCTTCAGTTTCCGCTATGAAGATTTCGAGCTGGAGGGCTACGACCCATATCCACACATTCCCGCAAAGGTTTCCGTTTGACGGACAGACAGGCGTGAGAAACGTTCCGTAAATCCAATTCGTAACGTATTCGATCGCATTCCTCGCGGAAAGCGTCCGCCCTTCTCCTCTTCTTCTCGTCAAACTCCCTGCAAACCACATCCCATTTTCAAACCCCATCAGACCATGCTGACCATCATCTGTGCCTTGGCTGCCAACCGCGCCATTGGCTATCAAAACAAACTGCTTTATCATCTCTCGGCCGACTTGCGCCGCTTCAAGGCCCTCACCACGGGACACACCATCATTATGGGACGCCGCACTTTTGAGTCGCTCCCGAAAGGTGCCTTGCCAAATCGCCGCAACATCGTGCTCACGCGCCAGGAAGGTCTTTCCTTTGAGGGCACCGAAGTGTTCCCTTCCTTGCAGGCGGCGCTCGACGCTTGTGCGCCCGAAGAAGACATCTATATCATTGGCGGCGAGAGCGTTTATGCGGAGGCCCTGCCAATGGCCGACCGCCTTTGCCTCACCCATGTTGAGGCCACGCCAGAACACGCCGATGCCTTCTTTCCAGAGTTCGACCCTATGGAATGGCGTTTGACAGACTCGGAAAGCCACGAGGCCGACGAGAAAAACGCCGTGCCTTACACGTTTGCCGACTACGAACGCTTGTAGGCAAATGCCAACGCGCGATTCTAAACTGTTTTCAGAACCCCTATTTCGCAAATAAAAAAGAGCATGCGACACTTTCCAATGATGTGTCGCATGCTCTTTTTGTATGTAGGATTTGTAAAACTTCTTATACGTTCTGCGCCTGCTTCTCGCTGTCGATGGCTTCAAAACTTTCGAAGCGTCCGCGTTGGCGGCGTTCTTCGATGAGGCGCTTCAGCAATTTCTGTCGGTCGGCAGCGATGAAGCGGCGGGCGAAGATGTTGGGGATGGCCACGCCCAGCGCGATGCACATGATGGTCAGACCAGAACCCATACCGAATTTCACGGCGTCGGTCAGTTCGCCGACAACACCATTCATCTCAATCAGTCCCACCAAGGCGCGGTACATCAGTACGCCCGGCACCATCGGGATGACACTCGGGATGGAGATGACGTGGTTGGGCACGTGGAACCAGTGGACGGCCTTCACGCAAATCAAACTGATAAGGGCTGAGCCAGCCAAAGAACCGATGGCGAGACCCATGTCGAGGCCGATGTTGTCGTTGCTCGGGCCGAGGTTGACAAAGTTGCGCGTGCAGACAGCGATGATACCGCCGATGGCAACCACCCAAAGCAGGCGACGCGGGATGTTGAAAATCATGGAGAAGCCCATGGCTGAGATGGCAGCCGCTACGGCATATTCCCAGTATTCATGGTGCGGAATCATCGAGATGTGTTGGAACTGTGCCAAATCGAAGTTCGACACCTTCAGGAAGAACGCAATGCCGAAAGCCATGGCCGCCAGCATGAGGAACGTGTTGATGGCACGCGTCAGGCCCACCTGGATATAGTTGTCAAGCATATCGTCCACAAAGTTGATCAAAGGCACTCCCGGCACGATAAACAAGGCACAGGCCAAAAGCGGGTGGAGCGGGGTGGTGGTCCAGGTCGGCGGCAGGAACATCGAGGCCCAAGCCAGAATTGTTGAGACAAAAGCCGCCGTGGCGATGCTCATGTAAGCGTTCATGCCCATTTCAACCAGTTTGCCGCGCAGACGCATACCCAGACAGGCGGCCAGCGAAGCATAGAGGAAAGCCATCCAGTCGCAGCCAAACTGAATGCAGAAGCCGCCGCAGGCAAACCCCGTACCGATGGCCACCTGCCACGGCGTATAGTTTCTCGGGCGGTTCTTGATCTTCTCCAGTTCCTCCTCATAGCGTTCAATGGAATAGTCCTCGCGGATGGCCTTCCAAGAAAGCTTGCTCACGAGCGAGATGGTCGTCATGTTGATGCCATGCTTGTCGCAGCGCTGGAATTTCGAGAAAGAGTGTTCGGCGTCGCTGAGGTTCACCATCAGCATGTTGTAGGTGACATAAATGTGCAGATGTTCTTCGGGCAGTCCGAGAAAAGCAGCCGTACGTTTCATGTTTCGCATCACGCGGTTGGTGTCTGCTGCGCTTTCAAGGAGCAGTTGGCCCGTTCGGAGCAGCAGGTCGAGTTTGTGTCTCAGCACTTGTTCGCTGTTCTGGTTCGTTTGTGTCATATTTTAGTTTGTTGTACAATGTGATAATCTGTTATCATGTGCGATTATGCAGTGTCGTGAAAATCCTTTTCAGCATTTCCAGTGATTCTCTCAGGCACACCAGAAATCTTTCAACACCCCATAAACCTGGCGTACCGGCCAGAAAGTGGTTTTCGTAGTCATGGAATATCACGTAGATATTCATCGTCTTTTCTTAAACAGTCTGCAAAATTACAAAAATCATGTGGGATTCCTCCCCCATCTTTCCGAATACCTTGCTTGAGATGGCATAAATCCGCTAATTACGTGTTATCTTGGCAAATAAGGTTGGCAGAACCCCTCCTCGGCAGTGCGAAGCTCTCCAAGCGCCTCCCGCCCCATGTCGCCAATTGTCCGCCATTCCTTCCCCTAAATCTTATGGCGAACGCGGGACGGTGTGCGTTCGTTTCTGCCCCCAGATGCGCCCGTATCAGCTCCCAGCTACGTCCGTGTCTGGGAGCAACTGCGTCCGTATCTGGGAGCAGACGCGCTCGTGTCTCCTCCCAGATGCGCTGAAAAGAATAGGGAATGTGGCGCGTAGACAGCCTCCCCGTCATTAGGTCTTCCCCTTTGTTCGATGTAGCGTCCCCGTTTCCCTCGCCAGTTCCTCCCTTATTTTCGGCTAAGTATTAAAATAAAAGCAAAAAAAATCGTGAAAACATTTGGCCGTTCAATATAAAAGCCTTAACTTTGCACTCGCTTAACAGCAATAACGGTTTGATTCGCTAGCTCAGCTGGTAGAGCACAACACTTTTAATGTTGGGGTCTTGGGTTCGAACCCCAAGCGAATCACAGAGAGGAGGTTTTTCGACCTCCTCTTTTTTATGTGCGCTAAAATCCCGATTGCAAGAAGAGAACGAGCAAGTGTTGTTTGAACTGCAAGATGCCTTTTACGTGGCAAAATGTGAGTTGGGTACCGACCCACACACATTGCCTGAGGTCGTTATGCCCATTGTCGAACCCCGTCCCCACGACGAAGTTCCCGAGGACTTTTTGACCATGCACTATTTGGAAAAGTACCCCAATGATTCCATCTTGATAGGCGGTTACAATGGTGTGCAACAACTCAATTCGATATTCAGTCGCAAGGGAGGCAAGCGTGATGATGCCTACAATGTACGTTTAGGTGGCAAGGACGTGCATGGAGCGGTGGTCAAGAGTCGCGATTACGTAAAGCATGCCAAGTTCGTCATCTTGTACGACTTCAACAAGCAAATTACCCGTTTGTACACCTTCCGCGTGAAGAACACTGGTGAAATGAGCAAGGAGAAAATGCTCAAGACGGGCTATGAAAATCCCCGTCACGATCGCTACTTCTGCTATTTCTTCGATGAAGAAATCACGCTAGGCAAGTTCGGCATTGAGAGTATTATCGATACAGAGAGTAAGAAACCAGGATATGTGGAGGGACAACCTATCTATTTGACGGGAAAAGAATTAATAAAGTTTCGGACATGATATGGCTATATTTGGTTTTCTAATCGTTATTATCCTTGTGGCATTAAAGCTTTACTTAAGAAATAAAATGCCAGAGTGGAAAGGCAAGTACTCAGAAAAGCTTGCCTACCATAAGATGTTAGAGTTGCCTGATGAATACCATATATTCAATGACTTATTCTTTGAAAACAATGGTTATACAACACAAATAGACCATGTAGTAGTGTCACCTTATGGTGTTTTTGTTATAGAGACAAAAGGGTACAAAGGTTGGATTTTGGGTGGTGAGAATTCAGACTATTGGACACAAGTAATTTATAAATTTAAAGCTCAGTTTTATAACCCTATAAAGCAGAATGATGGACATGTGCGTTTCCTTCGCCATATACTTCACGAATCTACAGGTATTCCGATAATTCCTATTGTAGTTTTCAACAATGAAGCAGAGCTAAAGATAAATGTACAATATCATATAGTGGTTAATCGCTATTATCTAACAGATGCTATTATGCGTTATCGTGATATAGTGATGAACGAGGAAACACGACAACGAATTATAAAGACATTGAACAATTATCTTGTTTACGCTGACAAGGAAAAGAAAGCACAACATATAGATAATATCTATGTGCGCAAAAATAGAACAAGTAGATTGCTCAACAATGGCATTTGTCCTGAATGTGGAGGGCGTTTAGTACAAAGGAATGGACGATATGGATCCTTCTATGGTTGTTCTAATTATCCCAAATGTCGATATACAATTAAGTAAAAAGATACAATTATGAAACAAAGAACATAATCTATTTTGATTTACTTGGCAGGTGTCATTTCTGGCATTTTCTTGCTATTTATCGTAGGCCTGATATCAAACTCTGCCAATAGGAGCGGAGGTGATATTACTATGTATTCCAATCCGCAAGAGCGATTGTCTGAAAAAAAGTTCATCGTAATTCAAGTAAATAGTGATGGAAGTGCTATTGCGGTTGCAGACTACGGAATGAAAGCCGTTCTATTTCAAACAAAAGGAAATGGCTCGTATTATGATGACCAAGTAATAACAATCCCCCAAGTAAAAGTGTTCCGTCAAATAGGCACTTTACAATCTGAAAATACTGAACACATGATAAAAACTATTCCTGTTGTAGACATTTTTGATAAATAACAAAATTCCCTTGCAAGCCATCTACTTGCAAGGGATGTATATTTTTAAGCGATTACAGCTTTCTTCAAATAATCACCCATAACTTCATAAACATCAACATTTGCCTTCTCGCAAACATCAAAGCACTCACCCATGAGAGCGTTGTACTTTGCAGCTTCTTCGGGTGAGAAAGTAGGTTCTTTCGTTTCTTAGTTTACGTAAAACGAAAAATCATCATCAGGGTGAAAGTTGAGATGAAGGTCGTTTGTCAAGTATTTGGCAAAAGCCTTCACATCTTCGATAGTAGTTATTTCTATTGTCATATTTTACTCTGTTTCATAGCCCTCATCATGTACTATCTGTTTTACAACACTCGCATCAACTGTTGAAAAGTCAGATTTATCGTAAATGAGAAGTAATGCTATTATACCATTGTGCTGTTCCGCAATTACATTGTACGTAATAACACGTGCGCCACCAGATTTACCTTTACCTTTTGACTTGATGGCCATACGAATTTTTCGAATACCAGGTGTAAGTTCATCACCTTGCAATGGATTTTCTTGAAGGCTCTCCAAAAAGATCTCGTAGTCATTTTTAAAACTCGGGTATTTCTTTGCAAGGCGCTTGGCTTCCTTAGCGAAACTGCTTGACACTTTAATACTATAACTCATCGAGCAAACTTTCAGCTGATTGAAGTACTCTTTTACCTGCGATGGCTTCCTTTACTTCTGACAAAGCATTCTTCAATTCAACCATTAAGTCGCGAGGAGCTTGTATTGCTCCCTCATCAGAATTTTCGGGGTAAATACGGAAATTTCCTGCACGCGATTTGAGGACAACGTGCTCTCCTGCTTTCGCCAAATTCAAGTATTTGGTTTGATTGGTACGAAAGTCTCTTGTGCTTACAATTACCATAATCTTAGAGTTTTATTATTACACCGCAAATGTACAAATAAAATTCTAATTTGGCAACCATTTAATATATTTTGGTAGCCATTTATCTACATAAACACCTCCATACCATTGATTTCAAACACGCACACATCTCTCAGTTGTCGGATTTCATTGCTATCCAGCAGTTTCATTCTTCGCGTGCCTTTGTAGAAGTCGTAGCGAAGCGAGATACAGCGGTGCCAGCATTGGATTTCGCCGCTGCGCGTCCATAGTTTGAGGTCTACGGGTTCGGGAGATTGGAGCATACGTTTGAGCGTGGTGATGTGGATAGCGTGGGGCATTAATCGAAAGTATTGTTGTAAACCTGGTTGAAGATATTATGTAAGCGAGGAACGGTGAAAGACACCTGCTTGCGAAGCGGTTTCCACTTGAACTTCACATGGTTGTTCGCATTGGTGGCATCAGAAAGTTCACTTTCGACGTCAGTAATAAGAATGGAACTGCCCACAGGAAGTTCGGGAGAAATCAAGTAGAGTTTGTGAGACTGCAAAGCCTGCGTAAGATGACGGGCAAAGGAATAGGAAAGCGAGGACGTCTCGCTCTCGTATTCAATCTCCGTATTATCATCGTATGCAGAAGACTCTCCACAACATACGGCAAAGCTGCGGTCAAAAGAAACCTTGCGCTTGGTTTGGGCAGTGAGATACAAGGTATCACTCACATTGAACTCATTCTGAAAAATCAGCGTGAGCGTGGGAACTTCATCGGTTAAGAAGAACGTGAAAGTACGTTTCCCTCGAAAAAGCGTAACAGACAAGAGTTTGCCACTTAACCACCACCTAATAGATGTCGTGGGGGAAGGAAACTCTGCGCTTGCGATTGAAACCCATTGAAACAAACTCGGAATGTACAGCAGTGTGTGTCATGATAATTTATACTTTTGAAGATTTTTTACTTGAGAAGGGGCATCGGGGTGCTCCCTTGATTTTTACGTGCAATTAAGGGCATGAAGTCATTAGGCTTGGAGGACAAGGGATAGCGCAAAAAAAAATCACCCTACGTAAATATACTGCTTTATCCCAAAGAGAACTTTAATGATAGGAAAACAGCATTGGGGATTCCAGAAATCGTTTACAATGTCATCTACTCGCGGCCGCGAGTAGCACGAACGGCGGCCGCGAGTAACGTTACCGGCGGCCGTGGGTAGCACGAACGGCGGCCGCGGGTAGCAGACTTCTTCTTAGCCTGGCGAATGACTTTGGCCTTAAGGACAGCCATTTAAATTATGACAGAGCGATGCTGCCGGACGGTTTACTCCCGCGTCACAGGTAGGGTGTTAAAAATCCAGATAATTCAAGGTTAACAAAGAAGCGACAGCGCCCTCGCAGCGGAGTTTTGCACTGGCCCGCATAATCGTCTGTTGCGGCGCCAGCATTGTAGCTCACTTTGCTCGCAAAGTGAGGGC
>PPYF01116259.1_pt1 | contig 13134 bp, 8 predicted proteins | sample 1559871 | NCBI WGS metagenome assembly PPYF01 (sample SAMN08240021, study PRJNA423297) | Human gut metagenome, whole genome shotgun sequencing project. | reverse complement strand
GGACAGCCGACAGGATGGCGATGATAACGGCCAGCACAACGCCCATTGCGTTGCCGTAACCATAGCGGTAGAGCTTGAACGCGGTGTAGTAGATATAGTACATGATGGTATCGGTGCTGTGGTTGGGGCCGCCGGAGGTCAGCAGCTGGATCAGCGCGAAGCACTGGAAGGAGTTGATGGTGGTGATGACCAGAATGTACAGGGTGGTGGGCATAATGGCGGGCCACTTGATCTTCCAGAAGCACTGGAAATCCGTTGCGCCGTCCACCTCAGCGGCTTCCACGATGGATTGATCCACATTGCCCAGCGCAGAAACATACAGCACGATGGGCTGGCCGACGGAGGTGGTGAGCAGGATGAGGATGATGCAGCCCAGTGCATACTTTTCATCGCCCAGCCAGTTGATGTTCTTGTCGATGAATCCCACGGCCTTGCCCAGATAGTTGAAGATGCCGTAGTAGTTGTTGTACATCCACTTCCACACGACGGTGACGGCCACCGAGCCGGTGACGACCGGCAGGTAGAACACGCAGCGGAAGAGGCTCGTCGCCCACTCAGGCAGGTCAACGATGGCTGAGCTGATCCACAGCGAGAACGCGCAGGTCACAGGCACCGAGACGACCACGATGATGAAGGTGTTCTTCAGCGCACCGCGGAAGATAGGGTCAGCGAACAGCTCTTTATAGTTCGCAAGACCCACGAAGATGTCCGCGCGGTTCATGGTCGAGTCAAAAAAGCTCGTGACCACGCAGAGGATCATAGGGTAGATGACAAAGCCGAGGAAGAAGATGAGACTGGGCAGGAGGAACAGATAGGAAGCGATGGTCTCCTGCCGAACCAAAGCGCCGCTGCGCTTCGGCTCTTTGACCCTTGCTGTCTTTGCAGCCAAAGAAATCACCAAACCTTTCGTTCTGATGGGGTGCGGTGTCTTACCCAAAAATGCCCCTCCCTCGCCGGGATGTTCGAGGGAGGGGCACGCATTTCCTGATTCGCCCTCAGGCGGGACGCTTATGCTTCGGCCGCTGCGGCTGCGTTGGCGTTCTCGACGAAGGTGGCAACAGCAGTTGCAACGTCCTCACCGGTGCCCACGCGCTGGAGCATATTCCACCACTCGGTGCGAGCCGTTGCCCAGCCCGGAGTGATCTGGTAGTAGTCGCCCAGATAGGACATGAACTTGGTGTACTCGCTCATGATGGCGTTGTCGGCGTAGATGTCGCCCACGCTGGCACGGACCGGGAAGTAGGTGGAAGCCAGAACGCTGTTCTTGACCTGATCGGGGTCCGCTGCGATGAACTCGATAAAGGTCTTTGCTGCCTTGACCTTTGCCTCGTCGCCGTTGTCGAAGATGCCGAAGCCCCAGATGCCGCCGCAGAGCTTCGGGTCGCCGCTTGCAGTGGGGAATGCCATCGGCATGATCTCGTCACCGTCGTTGGTCAGGCCAGCGTCGTTGTTGTCACTGTTCAGCTGCTGCGCGATGTTCCAGCAGAAAGCCATCTGCAAAGTGCCGTTGCGGAACAGGGTGATCTCGTCGCCGCCTGCGATGGAAGCGTCGAAGTTGATGCCGTCGGTGTCGTACAGGGTCTGGATGGCCTTGATGTTCTCAGCGGAGTCTGCGGTGTACTTGGTGTGTGCATCGTCGGTGAAGGTGCCGCCGTACATATTGTTGATGATCGCACGGGTTCCCTGATCGCCGCCCTGACCGCCGCAGTAGACAGCCGCCACGTTCTCGTAGCCGCCCTTGTACAGGGCGTCAACGGTGTTCAGGAAGCCCTCGGTGCTCCAAGTGTGCTTATCGGTGTCGATGTACTTGTCTGCGCCCACTTCCTTGACCTTGGTCATGTTGACGGCCATGCAGTGTGCCGTCATGCACAGGGGGTACTCGTAGTAGTCGCCCTTGTCGTTGTGGCAGGCGGAGTTGACGGACTCGTAGATGTCCTTCTTGGCATCATCGGTCCACAGGTCGTTCAGCGGGGCCATGACGCCCTTCGCGCCCCAGTTGGCCACCAGACGCTCGGGTCCTTCCATGATGAGGTCGGGTGCGCTGCCGCCCTCGATGGCGGTGTTGACCTGATCGTCGCCGTTGGTATAGTCCAGATACTCGACGGCCACCTTGATGTCAGGGTACTTTGCATTGAAGCTGGCGATCAGCTCCTGCACGGTCTCGTCCTTGCCCCAGCCGCCGATGGGGTATGTCCACAGCTTGATGCTTGCGCCGGAGGCTGCGGTGGAAGCAGCGGCAGAAGCTGCAGTGCTGGTGGAAGCGGGCTTACCGCCGCAGGCAGCCAGAGCACCGGCTGCACTCAGAGCGCCAACGGCCTTCAAGAAGGAGCGACGAGAGATAACATTCTTCATAATGAGTTCTCCTTACCTATCATATCGGCGGCCCTTCATCCCAGACCGCTCTTGTTGGCCCTATTATAGAAAATCCCTTTCATTTTGTCCATCGGTTGCATACACAATTTTCAGAAAGTTTTCTTGTCTATTCCGCACAAATATCTGGGATACCAGCTATTTTTTGGCCATTTTCGCCAATTTTATACGTCGTTGTAGCCATTTTGTAATCATCTCTGCGCAGTTTGTCATTTTCAACAGGAAAAATATTTTCTCGCTCATTTTTCGTTTTTGAAATTTATTTTCAGTAATGGGTACTACTTTTCCTCAATTTTTGGATGCTCTGCACAGCATCTGCGCCTGAATTATGGTAAAAGGTACACTTGTCAAGCCGCTGAAATTCTTTTATACTTTTTATATAGGTGTCCCCTCCCCTGCGCGGCGGACGGGGCGGTAAGAAGGTGTAAGACTCCGGCGGGCATTGCGGCCCGCCTGACCGAAGGAGCAAAACTATGGGTACGAATTTTTGGGAACTGCTGCAGCAGCGGCAGGGCCAGTTGACGAGATCCGGCCATGCCGTGGCCGACTACCTTTTACAGCACGCCGATGAGGCGCAGTATCTTTCCATTTCCTCTCTGGCCCGGGAGTGCAATGTCGCCGAGGCCACGGTGTTCCGGTTCTGCCGGGCGCTCGGGTTCGACGGCTACCACGAGATGCGCATTGCGTTGGCGCAGGCCAATGCCACCGGCACCATGTCCAGCCAGCGGGAGCTTCAGCCCGGGGCTTCCACCGAGACGCTCTTTGAACACGCCAGCGCCCGTCTCTTTACCGCCATCAACGGCACTCAGAACGCCCTCTCTGCCGAGGCCGTGGATGAGGCCGCACGGATGCTCCGGGAGGCCAAGCAGGTTTTCTGCTTCGGACAGGGCGGCAGTATGCTGCTGGCCAACGACATCTGCGCCCGCTTCGCCAGCCTCTCCACCAAGTTCCGCACCTCCGGCGACAGTCATCTACAGCTGTTGACCGCCAGCCTGATGAACGAGGCCGATGTTGTCCTCTTCGTCTCCTACTCGGGTGCGACCCGCGATATGATGGAGACTCTCCGCACGGCCAAAGCTGCCGGCGCGAAGATCATCCTTCTGACCCATTACGAGGACTCCCCCGGCGCATCGCTGGCTGATGTCGTCCTTCGCTGCGGCGCACAGGAAAGCCCGCTGGACTCCGGCAGCATTCCCATCAAGGTAGCCGTCCTCTATGTAGGCGAGGTCCTGGTGCTGCGGTACATCCTCGACTCCCCCGAGCAGGCCAACACCGCGCAGGAGCTTACCAGCGAAGTTCTGACATGGTAGCGCGCTTGAATGGGGTTCAAGAGGCCGTGAGTTCGATTCTCGCCACTCGGACCATTTGCTTCTCAGTCGAACAATCTTCGGGTTAGTTCGACTGAGGAGTTTTTTATTTTATCTGAAACTTTTTAAATAACAGAGCCGCAGCCCTTTCGGGAGCTGCGGCTCTGTCTGCTTCTGTATCCTTATTTTCCCTCTGCGCGGAGGCGGGCGTCCTTATCCAGCAGCGGCTTGAGGTACTGGCCGGTAAAGCTTTCCGGTACCTCTGCCACCTGCTCGGGTGTTCCCTCCGCCACGATGAGTCCGCCGGCGCTTCCGCCCTCGGGGCCAAGGTCGATGATGTGGTCGGCGCACTTGATGAGGTCGAGGTTGTGTTCGATGACGATGACGGTATTGCCCGCATCCACCAGCTTCTGCAGCACCTCGATGAGGCGGTGGACATCCGCGATGTGGAGGCCCGTAGTCGGCTCGTCGAGAATATACACGGTCTTTCCGGTGCTGCGGCGGGCCAGCTCATTGGCCAGCTTGACGCGCTGGGCTTCGCCACCCGAAAGGGTCGTGGCGCTCTGTCCCAGCGTGACATAGCCCAGCCCCACATCCAGCAGGGTCTGCAGCTTGCGGGCGATCTTCGGCTGATTGGCGAAGAAGACTGCCGCCTCCTCCACCGTCATGTTCAGCACGTCGGAGATGGTCTTTTCCTTATATTTGACTTCCAGCGTCTCCCGGTTGTAACGTGCACCCTTGCAGACCTCGCAGGGAACGTAGACATCGGGCAGGAAGTGCATCTCGATCTGGAGGATACCGTTGCCCTCGCAGGCCTCGCAGCGGCCTCCCCGGACGTTAAAGCTGAACCGGCCCGGGCCATAGCCCCGCATCTTGGCGTCCTGTGTCTGCGAAAAGACGGTGCGGATGTCGTTGAAGACGCCGGTATAGGTGGCCGGATTGGAACGGGGTGTCCGGCCGATGGGCTGCTGGTCGATGCCGATGACCTTATCCACAAATTCGAGGCCCTCTACCCCATCGCATCTGCCTGCGCGGGAACGTGCGCCGTTCAACTCACAGGCCAGCGTCTTATACAGGATCTCATTGATGAGGCTCGATTTGCCCGAGCCGGAGATGCCCGTCACGCAGATAAACTCTCCCAGCGGGAACTTCACATCAATATTCCGCAGGTTGTTCTCCCGTGCCCCCCTCACCGTGAGGAAATTGCCATTGCCGGTGCGGCGGGTCTGGGGCACCTCGATGCGCTTGCGGCCCGATAGATAGTCGCCGGTAATGCTGCGCTTGGCCTTGCAGATGTCCTTCACCGAGCCGGCAGCCACGATCTCACCGCCATGGACGCCTGCGCCGGGGCCGACATCCACGATATAGTCCGCGCTGCGCATGGTATCCTCATCGTGCTCGACCACGATGACCGTATTGCCGAGGTCGCGGAGATTTTTCAGCGTAGCGATGAGCTTATCATTGTCCCGCTGATGCAGGCCGATGGACGGCTCATCCAGCACATAGAGCACGCCGGAGAGCGCACTGCCGATCTGGGTCGTCAGGCGGATGCGCTGGCTCTCGCCGCCGGACAGAGTGCCTGCCGCCCGGGCCAGTGTGAGGTAGTCGAGTCCCACGCTCTGCAAGAACTGCAAGCGGTTCTTGATCTCCTTCATGATCTGGCCGCCGATCTGCTTCTGTTTTTCGGTCAGTTTTGGCTCATTGTCGGCGATGAACTTCAGCTCGTCCCGGATGGACAGCTCGCAGAAGTCGCTGATGTTCTTGTCTCCGATGGTCACCGCCAGCACCACCGGCTTGAGGCGTTTGCCGTGGCAGTCGGGGCACTCGACGCCTGACATAAAGCTGCCGATCTCCTCCTTCATCCACTCGCTGTTGGTCTCCCGGAAGCGGCGCTCAAGGTTCTCGACGATGCCCTCAAAGGTGTTGTAATAGACACCGCTGCCGAACTCGTTGGTCCGGTGCATCTCGATCTTTTCGCCGTTGGTGCCGTAGAGCAGGGCGTTGACGGCTTCAGTGCTCATATCCTTGATCGGCGTATCCAGCGTGAAGCCGTACTTTTTGCCCAGACCCAGATAGTACATCTCCGACACAGAGCCTTCGGCGTAGTACCAGCCACTGGCCTTGATGGCCCCTTCCCGGATGGAAAGATTCCGGTTGGGCAGGATGCGCTCCTCGTCCACCCGCATAAAGGTACCGAGGCCGGTGCACTTTTCGCAGGCACCCAGCGGGTTGTTGAAGGAGAAGAGACGGGGCGACAGGTCGCTGATGGAGATGCCGTGCTCTGGGCAGGCGAAATTCTGGCTGAAGGTCATGCACTCGCCGCCGATGACGTCCACCTCGGCCACGCCGCCGGTGAGGGCAAGGGCGGTCTCCAGCGAGTCCGCCAGACGGCCCCGGATGCCCTTGCGCAGGGCGAGGCGGTCCACCACCACCTCCACGGTGTGCTTGATGTTCTTTTCCAGCGTGATCTCCTCGTCTAGATCGTACAGGTTGCCGTCGATCTTCACGCGGGCATAGCCAGCGCGGCGGGCGGCTTCCAGCTCCTTCTGCTGGGTGCCCTTGCGCTGGCGGACGACGGGGGCGAGGACCTGAAACTTCGTCCCCTCTTCCAGCTTGAGGACGGCGTCCACCATCTCGTCCACGGTCTGCTGGCTGATGACCCGCCCGCAGACCGGACAGTGTGGCACGCCCACACGGGCGTACAGAAGGCGCAGGTAATCGTAGATCTCGGTCACAGTGCCCACCGTAGAACGGGGGTTGTGGCTGGTGGTCTTCTGGTCGATGGAAATGGCCGGCGACAGGCCGGTGATCTCGTCCACATCGGGCTTGTCCATCCGGCCAAGGAACATCCGGGCATAGCTGGACAAGCTCTCCACATAGCGGCGCTGGCCGTCGGCGTAGATGGTGTCGAAGGCGAGGCTCGACTTGCCCGAACCGGACAGGCCGGTCATGACGATGAGCTTTTCCCTCGGGAGGGTCAGATTTACATTTTTCAGGTTGTGCTCCCGCGCACCCTTTATGACTATTTTATCGTTTGCCAAGGTACTTTCTCCCTCTTCTTTGTGTCTGTGCATGGTTCTGCTTCCGCTCTGTCTCCGCCGAGGAATCCACGGTGGGGTTCTCGCCCCGGCGCAGACGGTCGATCTGGTCGCGCAGGAAGGCCGCGTGCTCAAATTCCAGCAGCTTCGCCGCCTCCTTCATCTCCCGGGTCAGGCGGTCAATGGCGGCTTCCCGCTCCAGCTTGCCCATCCGCCGGGTGTTCATCTTGGCGTTCTCGGCCTTGTCGCTGATCTCGATGCTGTCCGGGATGGCCTTCACGATGGTCTTGGGCACGATGCCGTGCGCGGCGTTGTAGGCCATCTGGATGGCGCGGCGGCGCTCCGTCTCGGTGATGGCACGGTCCATGCTGTCCGTCACCTCGTCGGCGTACATGATGACCAGACCTTCTGCGTTGCGGGCCGCACGGCCGATGGTCTGGATCAGGGCCCTCACGCAGCAGGTTGATGCCCACCACCACGTCGATGGTGCCGAGGCGGAGGTCTTTGATGATCTCCATCCGCTCAAAGGTATCCACCTCGTGATGTATATACTTGACCTTTATCCCCTGCTCGGTGAAGTAATCCGTCAGGTCCTCGGCCATCTTCTTGGTCAGGGTCGTGACAAGGACGCGCTCATGCCGCTGGATGCGGGCATTGATCTCGCCCAAGAGGTCTGTCACCTGCCCCTCCACCGGGCGCACCGAGATGAGCGGGTCGAGCAGACCGGTCGGCCGGATGACCTGCTGGGCCACCTGCGTGCTGTTCTGGCGCTCGTACTCGCCGGGGGTGGCCGAGACGAAGATCATCTGGTTGAGCTTGGATTCCACCTCTTCAAACTTGAGGGGGCGGTTGTCGAAGGCCGACGGCAGGCGGAAGCCGTACTCCACCAGCGTCTTTTTGCGGGCATAGTCCCCGCCGTACATGGCCCGCACCTGCGGCAGGGTGACATGGCTCTCGTCCACAAAGAGCAGAAAATCCTCCGGGAAATAGTCCAGCAGGGTCGTGGGCATACTGCCCGGCGCGCGGCCCGACAGGACAGCGGAGTAATTCTCAATGCCCTTGCAGATGCCCACCTCGGTGAGCATCTCGATGTCGTAGTTCGTCCGCTGCTGGATGCGCTGGGCCTCGATGAGCTTGCCCTCCGAGGTGAACTGTTTTACCTGCGCGTCGCACTCTGCCCGGATCTTCTTGATGGCCGCAGCCTTTTTGTCGGCGCTGACGATATAGTGGCTGGCCGGGAAGATGGCAACGTGCTTCACCACGTTCTGTTTTGCGCCGGTGAGGGGGTTGAATTCGGTGATGCGGTCGATCTCGTCGCCGAAAAATTCCACCCGGATGGCCAGCTCGCTCATATAGGCCAGATAGATGTCCACGATGTCCCCATGGACGCGGAATTTATTGCGGATAAAGTTGACGTCGTTCCGCTCATATTGCAGCGTCACCAGCTTCTCGCACAGCTCGTCCCGCTCCATCTGCATCCCGGGCCGCAGGCTGATGACCATGCTGCGGTAATCAATAGGGTCACCCAGAGAGTAGATGCAGGACACCGACGCCACGATGATGACATCCCGCCGCTCCGACAGCGCCGCCGTGGCCGAGTGGCGCAGACGGTCGATCTCGTCGTTGATGGCACTGTCCTTCTCGATATAGGTGTCGGTGCTGGGGATATAGGCCTCCGGCTGGTAATAGTCGTAGTAGGAGACGAAATACTCCACAGCATTGTCCGGGAAGAACGAGCGGAACTCGGCCTGCGGCTGGTCGCCCGTGGGGGCGTAGGACGACACCAGATGGAATTTTTCCTCTGCCACAAAAAGCCCTCCTTTTTGAAACTACGATTAGTTGTATGTCGTAGCGCTATTATACCACAATTATTTTATAATGTAAATCATTCTCTTCCATATGGGCGTAACATTGTGCCGGTCTCGAAGTCGTAGAAGGGCAGGCGGTTGGATTCCCGCATGGAAAAATACTCATTTTCCGCGATGATGATGTGGTCGCGCAGGCGTATCTTCACCAGCCCCAGCGCACGGACGATGTTTTCCGTGGCGGCAAGGTCTTCCCGGGAGGGCAGCGGCACACCGTTCGGGTGATTATGGCAGAGCACAACGCTCTCCGTCCCGCCTCGGAGCGCCGCCGAGACAACATCCTTCACCTCCAGACCCACCATCCGGCTGTTCCCTTCTTTCAGCCAGCAGACCCCCTTTACTCGGCTGCGGCTGTCCAGCGAGAGGAGCAGGACCTTCTCCTGCCTTGCCCCGGCGAAGCGGGGCTTCAGGTAAGTCACCAGCCGCTCGGTGGTCGTCAGCGCACCCTCGGTACTGGTGCGGTCGTGCTCATAGTATCGGCTCACCTCGGGCAGGAGATGCAGCATCCGGGCGCTGGCCGGGCCGATGCCCGCCACACTGCACAGCTCTTCTTCACTGGCCTCCAGCACCCCGGTAAAGCTGCCGAACCGCTCCAGCAGCGCGTGGGCGATGCCGTTGGTGTCCCGGCGGGCGTTGGTGATGTAGAGCAGATACTCCAGCACTTCGTGGGGTGCGAGGCTTTCCAGCCCGTACTGTTCCACCCGGGTGCGCATCCGCTGTCGGTGTCCCTCGTGGCTTATGTTCTGTCCCGCCATAGCTGTGCTCCTTTGCATTGCAGTCGTTTCTTTTATAGTACCCCATTTTCAGCAAAAGACAAGAGCCGACCGAAAATATTCTGCGTTGACTTCATGGGGAGAGTAGATTATTATAAGGTAGAAGCAGCCCTCTCAGTCTCGTCGCAGGCTCCTCTCCAGCTTCCCTTGTAGGAGGGCTTCGGCAAAAAGACAAACGACATCTTTTCAGAAAACAAAAAAGGATATGCTTTTATGAAACAATACACTGCCACCGCCAACGACGAGGGCGTCCGCCTCTCCCGCTTTGTCCAGAGCGTGACCCGCGACTTCCCTACCAGCCTCTTATACAAGAGCTTCCGCAACAAGCGCATCAAGGTCAACGGCAAAAAGGGTGCGCCCGAAGACCGCATCAAAGCCGGCGACCTCATCGAGCTCTACATCAACGACGAGTTCTTCCCGCCGGAGGGTGCAAAACCGGCCCATAAGCCTGCCCCCAAGAAACAGCAGAACCAGCCCAAGGTGACGGTCATCTACGAGGATGAGAACATCGCCGTCCTCTACAAGCCCACCCACCTGCTCTGCCACAGCGACCGCACCGGCGACGCGAATCTCGTGGACGCATTTACCCAGTATCTGGCCCAAAAAGGCGAGTACGACCCGCAGGGCGAGAACCGCTTCAAGCCCGGCATCTGCAACCGCCTCGACCGGGGCACCGAGGGCCTCGTCATCGCGGCCAAGAGCTACGCCGCCCTCCGGGACATGAACGAGATCATCCGCACCGACCTGCTCAAAAAAGAGTATTACACCATTACCGTGGGCATCCCCCAAAGCGGACGATTCACCGCGTGGTGGGAGCACGACGAAAAGAACAACAAGGTGAGCATCCACGCCCACCAGTCACAGGACGAGCGCCGCAAGCAGATCATCACCGATGTGGATGTGCTGCGGACGGCAGGCCCCTTCGCCCTCTGCCGCATCGGCCTCATCACCGGCCGCACCCATCAGATCCGTGCCCATCTGGCCTATCTGGGCAAGCCGGTGCTGGGCGACATCAAATACGGCAACCGGAAGATGAACGAGCGCACCGGCACCAAGACGCAGGCCCTCTGCGCCGTCCGTATCAGCTTCCTCGACATCCCTGAGGAAAATACCCTCCACTACCTCTCCGGCAAGGTCATCAAACTGAAAGAACCGCAGATCGTAAAGCAGTTCGACGCGCTGGATAAAAATAAGCAGGCCCCCGCCGAGGAGAAGTAAGATGGAAAAAGTCGATAGGACCCACTGGGAGCGGGCTGAATTGTTCGAGTTTTTCTCCGCTGTTTCCCACCCTTTTTACAGCGTCACCTTCCGGGTGGATGCAACAAACCTTTACCGCTATGTCAAGGAGCGGCATTTGTCGTTTTATTACGCGATGGGGTATCTCGTGACGGACGCCGTGAACAGTGTGAAGAATTTCCGCTACGCCATCCGGGACGGCGAGGTGTGGCTGCTGGATGAGCGCATTCCCAGTCTGACCGACCTGAAACCCGGCAGTGAGCAGTTTCACATCGTCACCCTGCCAAAAGTCGGTGGCATTGCGGAGTTCTGTGCCTCCGCACAGGCGAGAAGCGCTGCCCAGAAGACCCTTCTTGACCAGGACGAAGAGAACGACAACCTCATCTATATCTCCTGCACACCGTGGTTTGATTTGACCGGCTGCACCAACGAGCGGGATTTTGACCGGGACGACAACATCCCCCGCATCACATGGGGCAGATATGGCGAGGAAAATGGCCGCAAGAAATTGGGGATGTCGGTGGAGGTCAATCACCGCTTCATCGACGGTCTCCATCTGGGGAAATTCTACGAGAAACTACAGGCCGACATCAACGCACTATAAGGAAGCATTCTGATGTATCCTGACCGCAAGACCGCCGAGGCCCTTTTGACAGAGGCCGAGCCGCACAACCCCGGCCCGTGGGGCGACCACAGCCGCACAGCAGCCCACTGCGCCGAGGCCATCGCCGCCGCCTGCGGACTGGACGCGGACAAGGCCTATGTGTTGGGCCTCCTCCACGACATCGGGCGCCGGTACGGTAAGCGGCATCTCGGCCACGTCGTGGACGGCTGCCGCTATATGCTCTCGCTGGGGTACGACGAGGTGGCTCGGGTCTGCCTGAGCCACTCCTTCAACAACCAGTCGCTGGAGGATTACGTCGGCAATCGAGACACCAGCCCCGAAGAAACGGCGCTCATTGAAAACCTCCTTGCAACAATGGTCTACGACGAATACGACCGCCTGATTCAGCTTTGCGACTCGCTGGCCGGAGCTGACGGCGTAATGGACATCATCGAGCGGATGGAGGATGTCCGTCGCCGCTATGGCGATTATCCGCAGAACAAGTGGGACATCAACCTCGCCATCAAGGCGCATTTTGAGGCGCTTGCCGGGCGTGACATCTACGACATCGTGGGCCAGCCCACGGCCCATAAGTAAGCCAGATTAAATTGGAAGGGATGTTTTTATGGGGTTCTTTTCTTCTCTATTCAACACTTTTTTCTCTTCATCCAGTTCCCAAAAAACCGTTTCTTATTCTAAATCATCACCAAATAAATTTGATGACGATAACGATTATTACGATTCTTATCCTCAGCTTTATTCCGATTTATCTGACTGCAATCTTAACTACTCCGATTATACCTTTTCTGGGAAGTTTACCAAAACCGGAAGAATGCGCACTAAACGCCATATCCGGATTTTCAAAGATGAAGATGTATTATACAGTATTATTAAATTAGGATATGAACAGCCCATAACCTATTCCCGTGAAATTCCATCTTCTCCAAGCACAGCTCAACTAGATTATCTCTATGATCTCGCGCTAGATCACGGTAATTCTGTTCCAGCTGTTTTGTCTTTTTATGATGCATCCGCTTTGATTTCCAGATATGTCGATCATGATAGGATTCCTAATCCAGAGCTTTTTCATTTTGCTGATGAAATGCACATTAGTGTTTCTTACTATAGTGGAAAACGAATGCTATACGATATTGTTTTCGCACAGTTAGATGAGCTGAACCGTACAGCATTTTTTATTTTCTGTGTATATCGCGACATCGATCATTCAGTCAGTGGAAATTTAAATCGTTGCCGTTATAAAGATCTTTTTTATTCTTTTGCCGAATCCGTGAAGGATGATTCAAAATTTCATAAATCTCTTGATGAGAATTATTATGGCGCTGATTTGCGTTTTTTTGGTTCCAAATATTCCCAATCACTTGGTTATTCACTTTCCGGTGGAAGTAAACGCACCTACGCGTATAAGCAAGCCAAAGAATTTCTTATTTCTCATGGTCTAATATAAATTCAATATTTTACAGGAGTCACACATTATGCGCAAGCCCCGCATCATCTTTTTCGACATCGACGGTACTCTCATCGACATGGAGAAAAAGCGCATCACCAAGCCGACTTTAGACGCTCTGCGCCGCTTACAGCAAAACGGCATCCTGCTGGCCATCGCCACCGGGCGTTCCCCGCTCATTGTGCCGAGATTCGACGGCGTGGAGTTCGACGTCTTTCTTACCTACAACGGCTCCTACTGCTACGACCGCCGCGGAGATATTTTTGCCAGCCCCATCCCGCCGCAGGATGTGCAGACCATCCTCAAAAATGCGGCTGCTCTGGGGCGGCCCGTTTCGGTCGCGGGCCGGACGCAGCTGCTCTCCAACGGCACAGACGACGATCTGACGGCTTATTATGCCATCGGCGGACGAGCGCCGGTCATTTCCGATAAGTTCGATGAAGTCTCCCGAGGTGAAGTTTTCCAGCTGCTGATGG
>PPYF01621607.1_pt1 | contig 13135 bp, 8 predicted proteins | sample 1559871 | NCBI WGS metagenome assembly PPYF01 (sample SAMN08240021, study PRJNA423297) | Human gut metagenome, whole genome shotgun sequencing project. | reverse complement strand
TCGGCAAGAATCGCTCCCGCTTCCTCGTGAGAAATTCCCTTTTCATACTGATCAGCTCTCCCAAGATCATGAAGCAATGCAGTCGCATAAATGATATCTTTGGACACAGGAAGTCTTTTTTCAAGGATCATCAGATAACTGATTCTTGCCACCGACAAAAAATGTTCTATATCATGACCGCAAAACTTTCGATCTATTTCTAATTGTTGTAGTCTTTCGTATGTCTCCTTGTATTTCTCATGCCATACGATCTTTTGGAATCTTTCCACTGTTTCTATCCTCTATTTTAATTCATTCTGAAATGATAATGTACCACAGATTATGATCACGTCTTCTTTATCTGCTTGTTGTTTTACCTCTTCAAGACACTCTTTCAGTCTCTGTCTTTCTTCTACATCATGATGATATTTTCTTACACATTCTGCAAGATCTTTGCTTGATAAGGCCCTCGCATTATCTGGTGCTACCGTATAAACTTTTGCTGCCATCGGCGTAAGGATCTGTATCATCTGTTCATAGTCTTTGTCTGATAACACTCCCATTATATAGATTAATCGTCTATTTGTAAAATTATTTTGTAAAAAATTTAACAGACTTTTCGCTCCATCCGGATTATGTGCTCCGTCACAAATGACTAGTGGGTCCTTTTCTAAGATCTCGATCCTGCCTCTCCAGATTGTTTTGCGTAATCCGTCTTCTGTCTGAAATTCACTGATACAATAATAATTTCTTATCGTATTCAATGCTTCTAATGCCAAGGCAGCATTATTGATCTGATGTCTTCCAAGAAGCGGGATTTCTATCTTTTCATACCATCTTCCATCAGATGAGCGATAAGAAAAGCTCTCCCCATTTAAAGATTCACTTAACACACGGATCCCTTCCGAATTTACAAAAGTAACCTTGCAGTGCATCTCTTTTGCTTTTTCCTTGATCACTTCGTTTACGGATTCTTGATTGTTATATGAAATAACTGGACATCCTTCTTTTATGATCCCTGCTTTTTCTGCTGCGATCTTTTCTATCGTGTCTCCAAGAAACTGCATATGGTCCATTCCGATCGATGCAATGATCACCGCGATCGGTTTCTTAACTACGTTCGTTGCATCAAGTCTGCCACCCATTCCTGTTTCCAATAACACAACATCCACTTTTTTATCGAGAAAATAAAGAAAACTGAGTGCCGTTTCAATCTCAAACATTGTCGGATGTGACATCCCGTCTCTCACCATCTCATCTGAAATTTTCTTTATTTTTTCCATATAAAAGCACAGATCTTCTTTCGAAATGTTCTCTTCATTGATGCGAAATCTCTCTTCGTAGCAAAAAGATGCCGGGGAGACATACCTCCCCGCACGATATCCACTTTCTCTGAAGATTCCTGCAAGAAATGCAAGTGTTGATCCTTTTCCATTGGTTCCGGCAATATGAACCACTTTAAGCTGATCCTGTGGATTTCCAAGTCTTTCTAATAATTCTTTGATATTATCAAGTCCTAAAACACTTCCAAATTTACTCGTATTTTGTATAAAATTCATTGCTTCTTCGTAATTCATCACTGCCTCCAGTTTCTATTTCCTTCGATCTAATGTACAAATGCTTCTTTGATCACCTGTGTCATAGTTTTTACATAGACGATCTCAAGTCCTTCGACAACTTCCTCTTCAAACTCTTTGACATCTTTTTCATTTGATTTTGGAACAAGTACTTTTGTAATTCCAAGCCGTTTTGCTGCGAGAAGCTTTTCTTTTAATCCACCGATCATAAGAACATCTCCGCGGATCGTAACTTCCCCTGTCATTGCCAGATTTCCACAGACTTTATTACCTGTGATCGCTGACAAAACGGCTGTTGTCATCGTAATTCCAGCAGATGGTCCGTCTTTTGGCACAGCTCCTTCTGGAATATGAATATGTATATCATGTTTTTCAAAGAAATCCTGTTTGATCTTATATTTTCTACTCTGGCTTCTGATATAACTGATCGCCGCCTGTGCAGACTCTTTCATGACATTTCCAAGGGATCCTGTCACCTGAACCGCTCCTTTTCCCGGCATAACATTTACTTCAATCTTTAATGTCACCCCACCAACAGCTGTCCAAGCCAGTCCATGAACAATTCCGACATGATCTCTTAGTGTGTCTTTTTCCCATTCATAAACAGGTCTTCCAAGATAATCTTTGATCACTTTCTTTGTGATCGTTACTTTTCTGTGTTTCTTCTGGTAGATGTCTCTTGTTACCTTTCTCGAAACTTGTCCAATTCTTCTCTCTAAGTTTCTGACCCCTGCTTCTCTTGTGTAATCTGTGATCAGAAATCTCAGGGCATCTTCCTTCCAGTGAATCTGTGTATCATTTAATCCATTTGCTTCCATCTGTTTCTTTACCAGATAGTCATTCGCAATGTGATACTTCTCATTCTCTGTATAACTTGATACCTCGATGATCTCCATACGGTCAAGCAGTGGTCTTGGAATCGTAGAAAGGTCATTGGCCGTTGCAACAAATAAGATATCACTTAAATTCAATGCAACTTCCAGATAATGATCTGTAAAATGTTCATTCTGTTCCGGGTCTAATACTTCAAGCAGTGCAGACGCGGTATCTCCTCTCTGGTCTTTCCCTGTCTTATCGATCTCATCCAATAACATTAACGGATTTCTAACTTTTACCTTCTTTAATGCTTCAACAATACGTCCTGGCATCGCTCCAACATAAGTTTTCCTATGTCCACGGATCTCTGATTCATCCCTGACGCCGCCAAGAGATAAACGAATATATTTTTTGTTCGTTGCTTTCGCAATTGATCTGGCAATAGATGTCTTTCCTGTTCCTGGAGGTCCTACAAGACAAAGGATCGCTGCATCTTTCTTGCCACTCATAGCACGTGCTGCTAAATATTCCAAAACACGTTCCTTGACTTTTTCCATTCCATAATGATCTCGATCGAGCACCTGTTGTGCATGATCTAAGTCTGTGGAATCTTCGCTCATCTCTTCCCATGGAACTTCAAACATTGTCTCGATATAAGTTCTTAACACAGAGCTTTCTGGTGTCTGATTTCCCATTGTTTGAAAACGCGATATCTCTTTTTTGAGCTTCTCTTTGACTTCATCGGATGCTTTTAGATTCTTAAGTTTCTCCATAAATTCATCCGCTTCATCTTCTACATTCGTCTCTCCAAGTTCCTCACGGATCACTTTGATCTGCTCTCGCAGCACATATTCTTTCTGATTTTTGTCAATATTCACTTTAACTTTCTGTTGGATCTTCTGCTTCAATTTCAGAACATCTAGTTCTTCCTGCAGCATGACAAGCATTAATTCACAGCGCTCTTTTAGATCCATTTCTTCCAAAAGTTTCTGTTTCTCTGGATAAGAAAATGGAATATGTGTTGCAAGTTCGTCCACCAGAATCTCCACATCTGTCAATAATAAAATATAATTTACTATATTCTGATCCAAATGTGGCCAGGCTTTCGCATAACCTTCAAATGCTTCTTTGATCATTCGAAGAAATGCTTCTCTTTCAAATTCCTCAAATGACTGTTGTTCTACATGATCATATAAAACCTCTACTTTATAGAATGGTTCGTACTCAACAGTTTCAGAAAGCTCTGCACGAAATAATCCTTCTGCAAAAACTCTCAAAATATTCTTTGGAAGCTTTACAACCTGTTTGATCCTTGCCAGTGTTCCTACACGATATAAATCTTCAATTCCTGGGTCTTCTGCCGTCGGATCGATCTGATTATTTAAAAAGATCATCTGATCATGTTCCATAGCTTCTTCAATTGCTTTTACAGAACGGCTTCGTGATACATCAAAATGAATGACTGTATTCGGAAATATATACTTGCCTCTCAGTGGAAGCATTGGTAGTGTTTTTTTCATTCAAGTCTTCCTTTCATTTCTGAATTATTTGTCTGTAAATTTCGTCAGACATGAAGAAAAACTGCTTTGACACAAGAATCTCTTGCATGAAAGCAGTTTTTATTTCGGCTAATCTATCTATGCAATCTCACCATGATTGCTTGTCTTTACCCGTTTCTTTGGCACTGCGGCTTTCACCTTCACTCCAGAATGTTCGATCATTGGTTTTTCTTTACCTTCTACGACATCTTTTGTGATCAGGCACTCTGATACATCTGTCTGTGATGGGATTTCGTACATTAAATCCATAATCACATCTTCCATGATCGCACGAAGTCCTCTGGCACCTGTCTTACGTTCTAATGCTTTCTTGGCAATTGCAATTAATGCATCATCATCAAACGTAAGTTTCACACCATCCATCTCGAACAATCTCTGGTACTGTTTCACAAGAGCACTCTTTGGTTCTTTCAAAATGCGCACTAAGGCTTCTTCATCCAATGGATTTAAAGATACATTCACTGGAACTCGTCCAATGAACTCTGGAATCAGACCAAACTTCACAAAATCTTCTGGCAATACCTGTCTTAACAGCTCACCGAGATCTGTTTCCTTCTGCCCAAATACATCTGCTCCAAATCCAATAGATTTCTTGCCAATTCTTGATTCGATGATCTTCTCTAATCCGTCAAAGGCTCCTCCACAGATAAACAGGATATTGGATGTATCAATCTGAATAAATTCCTGATGAGGATGTTTTCTTCCTCCCTGTGGCGGCACAGACGCTACAGTACCTTCAATGATCTTTAATAATGCCTGCTGCACACCCTCTCCAGAGACATCTCTTGTGATCGATGTATTCTCAGACTTTCTTGTGATCTTATCAATCTCATCAATATAGATGATTCCACACTGTGCACGGTCAATATCATAATCTGCTGCCTGAATGATCTTAAGAAGAATATTCTCAACATCCTCACCAACATATCCTGCTTCTGTAAGAGCAGTCGCATCTGCGATCGCAAATGGTACATTTAACATCTTTGCTAATGTCTGGGCTAATAATGTTTTTCCTGAACCTGTTGGTCCAAGCATTAAAATATTACTCTTCTGCAATTCCACATCAGAGTCTCCACCCATTAAAATTCTTTTGTAATGATTATATACAGCTACGGAAAGTACTTTCTTTGCTTCATCCTGTCCAATAACATACTGGTCTAGAAATTCTTTGATCTCTTTTGGCTTACGTAAATTGATCTCTCCGTCATTCTCTGCATACTGTTCAAATTCTTCTTCAATAATCTCAGAACAAATGTCAATACATTCATCACAAATATAAACATTCTTACCCTTTGGTCCCGCGATCAGTTTGCGGACTTGGTCCTGTGTCTTATTGCAAAAAGAACATCTTAATACTTTTTTTTCGTCATTATAACCTGCCACCAGATCACCCCACTATTCTATCACTATCTATTTTCCATAACCTTATCGATCAGGCCGTATTCCAGTGCTTCCTGTGCAGTGAGCCAGTTATCACGTTCTGTATCCTTGACGATTGTCTCGTATGGCTGTCCTGTATTCTCGCTTAAGATCGTGTTTAATTTCTTCTTTGTTCTAAGAATATGTTCTGCTGCGATCTCAATCTCTGTTGCCTGTCCCTGTGCTCCTCCAGATGGCTGATGGATCATGATCTCAGCATTCGGTAAAGCCAGACGTTTTCCTTTTGTTCCACCAGATAACAGGAACGCTCCCATGCTGGCAGCCATTCCCATACACATTGTGGATACGTCACACTTCACATACTGCATCGTATCATAGATTGCCATTCCGGCGGTTACAGAACCGCCAGGGCTATTGATATATAAATTGATGTCTTTATCTGGATCTTCTGATTCTAAGAATAATAACTGAGAAACCACAAGTCCTGCTGTGACATCATTCACTTCTTCTCCTAAGAAAATGATTCTTTCTTTCAGCAGTCTGGAGTAAATATCATAAGATCTTTCTCCTCTGCTTGTTTGTTCAATGACATAAGGTACTAAACTCATCCTTGCATCCTCCTAATGATAGTTAAGGCAGTTTATTTATGTCTGTCAAATAGAACATAAAGTTATAAAATGCCTTGCTTATTTTGCTTCACCTACAAGGAAATCTACAGCTTTCTGTACTGCGATGTCATCCATCATCTGGTCTTTCTGAGCTCCCTGAATGATCTTTTCAAGCTGCTCTGTTTCCATCTGATACATTCCTGCCATCTTTTCCAGTTCTGCTTTGAAGTCTTCCTCGCTTGCTGTGATATCTTCTGCTTTCGCGATTGCTTCTAATACCAGACGTGTTTCGATTCTCTTAACTGCCTGTGGTTTTAAGTCATCTGCGAATTTCTGTGCATCCATTCCAGAGAACATTAAATACTGTTCCATAGAAAGTCCCTGATAGCTTAATCTCTGAGCAAATTCATCTGTCATCTGCTGAACCTGTTCTTCGATCATAGCCTCTGGAATATCCATTGTAGCTGCTTCTACAGCTGCATCTACGATCTTGTTTTCTCTTTCAGTATTAGCTGCTTCTTTCTTTCTATCGCGGATCTTTTCTTTAATATCTGCTTTGTAATCTTCTAATGTTTCAAATTCAGATACTTCTGCTGCGAATTCGTCATCTAATTCTGGAAGTTCTTTTTCTTTGATTGCTTTTACTGTTACTGTAAATACAGCATCTTTTCCTGCAAGATCAGGTGCATGATATTCTTCTGGGAATGTCACGTTGATATCTGCTGTTTCGTTTAAATTCTTTCCTACTAACTGTTCTTCAAATCCTGGGATGAATGCTCCAGATCCGATAACTAATGTCTGATCTTCAGCTGTTCCACCTTCGAATTTCACTCCATCAACAGATCCAGAGTAATCAATTGTTAAGATATCGCCGTCTTTTACTGCACGATCTTCAATTGTGATCTCTCTTGCGTTCTGTTCCTGAACTTTCTTTAATTCTTCTTCGATTTCGTCTTTTTTCACTGTAACTCTTGTTTTAGGTACTTCAATTCCTTTGTAGTCTCCTAAAGTTACTTCTGGTTTTAATGCAAATGTTGCTGTGAAGATAAAGTCTTTACCTTTCTCTAACTGAGTAACATCGATTTCTGGTCTTGAAACGATCTCTAAATCTGTATCTTTCATAGCTTCTGCATAAGCGTCTGGAATTAAGATGTTTGCTGCATCTTCATAGAAGATTTCAACTCCGTATTCTTTTGCGATCAACTGGAAAGGTACTTTTCCTTTACGGAATCCAGGTACATTAAACTGTCCTTTTTTCTTGTTAAAAGCCTGTTTGATAGCGTTATCTAATTTCGCTGCTTCAACTTCAATTGTTACCTTTGCCATATTATGTTCTAAGTTTTCCACTTGCAAACTCATCTGTATAGATCCTCCTAAAAATTATTATCTTTTTTGTAATTTCACAAACATTCACCTATTATAGCATAAGATTTGCGCGTTATACAAGCATCTTTGCGTTATTTTTCACTTTTTTCTTGATAAACATACTCATTTGAACTGCTTAGCACCCTTAGAGCCTTGCTGACGATACTCACTTTAAACGTATCCCCGTCTTTGAGATCTTTCTTCGATACCTCCAAAAGATGTTCATTATGGTAGGTTGTATTGATCTTTACATCGCCATCAAATACCTGACAGAAATTCGTAAAATTGTTTCCTACGATAAAGATGCTGTCCTTTGTCTCATATATCTTCGTCACCGTAAGCGGCCGGATTCCAAATTGAAGGTCCGTTGCCTTAAATGGATTCTCCTGATTCCATACATACTGTTTTCCGTACAACATATCATACTGAAGCTCTTTCATGTCTTTCTGATAATTTTTTGTACCTTTTCTTGTCTGGTGAAAACTGTTCATTAGTCCTGTATGGATATTACACTTATTCAGAACTTCTGATCCAAGATCATACGCCTCGATCGTTCCGTCCTTCTTCTTCAATCCAATATTATCCCACATAAAATAACTTGTCTGATATTTATTTCCATATGTCAGATCTTCATCTTCGATCTCCAAACTTGGAAGATGATCTCCATACATACAAAGAATCGTTGGTTCTCCACGCTGTTGTAATGCTTTGACCAGTTTCCCGACAAATTGATCCATCTGATAAACCTGATTGACATAATAAGTATATTTATTCTTCAGTGCTTCATCCTCAATTCCTTCAACCGTGATCTCCGGATTCTCGATGATCTGTGTTGTTGGATAATCTCCATGTCCCTGTACAGAAATACAATAAACATAATCCTGTCCCTTCGTAGAATCCAAACTATCCATAATACAACCGGTCAGAATCTGATCTTTTGCCCATCCATTTTCTGTCCATTTCTTGATGTTCATACTTTCTTTTGTTGTAAATGTATCAAAACCAAGCTGTGAGAATACCAGATCTCGATCATAAAATGCCGCACTGTTATCATGGATCGCGTGTGCCTTATATCCGTAATTCTTCAATACCGTCGCCATGCTCTCTGTCGTTGTATTCTGAAGCACTGTTTTATATGGATATTCTGCTGCTCCAAAATGGTCCAGATTCATTCCTGTGATCAGTTCAAACTCAGAGTTTGCTGTTCCTGCCCCATAAGACGGCATAGAAAGCTGTCCAGAGGAATACCCTTTCATATATTTATGGAAATTTGGTAATGGATCTTTGTTAAACTTAACTCCTTTGACCTGTGTAATATCAAAATGTGATTCCAACTGTACAAAGATGATATTTGCTTTCTTTACCTTTTCTTTCTTCATCTTTGCAACCTTCTTCTGTGTTCGTTTCTCAATCTTTTTGATCTTCTTTTCTGAATAATCTGATGGTTTATCAATTCCATTCTTCAAGGCTGTAATACTGAAACAATACGGTGTTCCATAATCACTGAATGCAATTCGGATATTATGGATCTGATCTACCAGCATTCCACTCTTAAATCCATAAGAAGTAACTCCCGAAAATACTGCTATGATCACTATAACTTTTATAAATCCGCTCTTGCGGTTTAAGTGTTCTTCTATTGGAAGATACATGTAAGCCACTACTAACAATACCAATGCGATCAGTAACAATGCTCCCATTGCTCCAATCTCAAGTGGTGAGAAGTAATTATTCATAACTGGCAATACAGACTTCATCAACGTAATATCTACATACGTAAATGGAGTATTTCTTGAACTGAGCATCATAAAATTTACGATTCCAACGATACTCCATAGCAGTGTTACTATTATATAGGAAAATAGTCGTCTCTTAGTAATCAGTGTCACAGAGTATGTTACGAAAATAATAAAGATGCTATATAAAAACATCTTACTTCTCTGATCCACAAATCCCACAGCACTAAGATCAAATGTCTGACGTCCCAAAACTTCCAATATAAACGCCAGCACAACTGACAATACAAAATTACATATCAATGGATGTTTTCGAAGCTTCTTTACGATCGTATTTCCGATATTCTTAAAAAAAGTTTTCATGCTTTTCTCCTTTGCTTTTTTTCGCTATCATAGTATTATATCATTCAAAACAGAAAGTATCTAGTTATAACTTCTTAAATCTTTATTAAATCTTTTTTTGTGCTATACTAAAGATAACAAAGTATATCTTACATACACGAGGTAATCATATGTCAACAAATGAAAAAAACAGATTCAGCACCCTGCTTGAAGAATTAATAAGTATCTCCGGTGTAAAAAATTCCGGCCTTGCAAAGGCATTGCAGTATGATGCCAGTTATATCAGCAAATGGGTCAGTGGACGCCTGCTCCCAACAGAAAAAACAAAGAAAAAGATTCTCTCTGGTCTAAGTCATGAGATTGTAAACCAAAGTACTTCTGAAGGACTTGAAAATTTATATGCTAATTACCAGGTTTCATTTCCAGAAGAACTTGAAAATGTTATTTATGATAACTTAGAAATCGAATATGACTATGTTACAGATCTTCAAAATACTTGTGGTTCCTTAATCGCACCTGATGTGAGCTTCTTTGCATCTTTAAGCCCCGCCCAGTATATTACAAAGATGCAGCACCCTGTACTTAGACGAGTAAAAATGCTTGATATTATGGCAGAGATGGATCTTTTAAAATTAAACCACGAATACCGCTTACAGATTATGCAAGGTGATGTTCATCGAAAATTATTACATATCTACCCGGATGTTCATTTCTCTCTTGTTATTGACTTGTCTCTTAATAAAATTGATGATATTTATGATTCAATCTTCATAATGAACATGCTTTCTGCCATGTCTCAGGTGGATTTTTATTTGTACCAGAATCAGCAAGCTTCTGGACGAATGATCTTTACAGTCAAAAATGATTTTATGATTTCCGCTCTTCTTGTAAATCCTGACCGTTGCATGTCAGTTACAATCAGCAGTAATGAGAAAAACTGCAACCCAATCTATCACGGAATAAAAGACAGATGTACCAGAGAATCTTTACTCTGCCGAAGAACAAGCATGAAAGAGATGCTTTCCTCTCACGATTATATGCATTCCATCTTGTCTCTTCATTCAAAATGGGGAATTGGTCACATGACAGAGCATTTCCTGCCAGATGATCTGTTTCATGAAATTCTTGATTTGCTTAAAAGCAGTAACGACGAATTGTTCTTTGATGAAGATCACCTTTGTTATCTTCATTCTATGACACAAAGAACACTCGCAGAATCAGAAATTGATCTTTTTATCCACTGCCAGGCATTATCAGATCTTGTAGTTGATGGAAATCTTGATTTTTACGACCAGAAAGTTCATCTTACTTTATCGCAGAGAAAAAAGTACTTCAATCATTTACTACATGTATTTGAGACGAATTCCAACCTTACCTTTAAGCTTGCAAAAGAACCAATGATCCTTGATTTCAAATATCAAACTAATCAATGTATCTTTTTGTCGGACCAGTTTTCTTATATTCGATTAAACACATATAACTGGGCAAATAATCTTGCGATCATTAATCATCCAAACCTTAAACATATGTTTGACCGTTTCTTTAACGCGGTATGGAATGATGCAACTAGTGAACTTCTCTCTGATTACAGTGAAATACATTCATTTTTCATCCATATCATTCAACAAATCAATATTTTATCAGAAATATAGATCATAACTTACTTTTTATGTAGCTGCAACATGCGATAAAATCGTTATTTTTTTATGTTGCAGTTGCTTTTTGTATAAAAATCAAAAAACGTCATTTTTTTTCAAGTTTATTCTTATCAATTCATTCTTTTCTATGATAAACTAGAATTCATCATTTAATTAATTATTATTTTTATATAAATGAATTAATGCAAAAACTAAAAAAAAGAGGTTGTTATGATGAGTATAAAACAAAAATTGACTGGAAAACCAAGTATTGATCGTCCATGGATGCAATATTATCCACAGGAGATGATTGAAAATCTTACTGTTCCAAATTCTACAATTTATGAATATTTAATGTATAATTGTCCAGGTGATGATGTTGTTGCCATTCACTATTACGGACGTGACATCACATGGAAACAGATAAAAGAAGAAACAGACAAGGTTGCACGTGCTTTAAAGGCTGTTGGTTTTGGCGAAAACGATGAAATTCCTATGTTCCTAAGATCTGTGCCTGAATTTATCTTCCTGCTTTTAGGTGCAGAAAAAATCGGAGCTTCTCTACTTTGTCGAGATAATACAATTGAAGAAAATGTTGCAGCTGTCAAGAAAGCTGGAGCAAAAATAATTTTTGCTCATGATTTTCTTTCACAGGAAGATTTTAACAAATTCCGTGCTTGTGGTGTCCGTGAAGCAATCCTTTTAAGCCCACTGCGCAGTGCTGACAAATCAACTCTTCCTGATTACAGCTGGGATTTCTTAAATTCCCAATATACAGATTATCCTGCTTATGGTCCTTGTACTATGACATGGGATGACTTCCTTGCATTAGGCGAAAACTACACCGGGGAGGTAGAAGCACCTAAAGACATCCATCGTCCTTTATTCCGTGCATACACAAGTGGATCTACAGGTCCATCTAAACAGGTAGTCCATTCTGCGTTTTCTATGGTTGGTGCCGTACAGCAAATGAATTTCTACGGTTCTTCTGATCAATTTCGTCCAACATGGATGGTAACATTATTGCCACCATCTCTGGTTGCTGTTGTTGTTTCTATGGTATTATTGCCACTTGCATCCAACAAACTATTGATTCTTTGTCCATTTGTTGCAGCTGAGGACGTTGACCTTGAGATGATGCGCTATCGTCCAAACTGCTGGCCACTGATTCCGATGTTTATCGAGCTTGTTATGCGCAATGGAAGAGTTCCTGACGACTATGATATGTCTCATTTAATCTCTGCTGGTGCAGGATGCGAAGCATACAATAACAACCAGTTAGAACGTGCCCAGAAGTTCTTAAATGACCATAACTGTAAAACACGTTTTACCGCTGGATATGGATGCAGTGAAGCAGGATCTAACATGAGTCTTCCTATGTCCGCTCATCCAATTGGAAATGGAAACGTTGGAATTCCTATGCCACTGACTACAATCTCTATCTTCCATCCAAATACAGAGGAAGAATGTACATATAATCAGTTAGGTGAGATTTGCCAGTCTGGTCCTGGAACAATGCTTGGATATGACAATAAGAAAGCAACTGATAACGCAATCAAACTCCATTCTGACGGCAAAAAATGGCTGCATACAGGTGATATTGGTTATATGACAGAAGATGGAACCATCTTTGAATTGACACGAGGAAGCGCTCCTCGTTATGGTGGAGGAGATCTTGCGACACTTCCAATGGAAAATCTGCTTGCTGATGCGAAAATTGAAGGAATTGATGACGAATTCTTTGTAATCATTCCTGATGAGGAACATCATCGTTGCTTCCTACCATATCTATTTGTAGTTTTAGAAGATGGTTATTCAGTTGACGATATCCGCGAAAAGGTTACCGAATGTCTAGAGCCATATATGTATCCTGTTGATATCATCGAACTTGAAGAACGTCCATTCTTCCATTTCAAAACAAATCGTATTGGTTTAACAAATGATATCTTAAATGGCAAATTCGAATAAATAAAAAAGTCGAAACACTTTGATTTTATATCATAAGTGTTTCGGCTTTTTCATTTTTGTTAGGCTTTAAGCCTGTTCATCAAAGTTCCGTTTCTCAGAAGAGAAACGGAACTTTGATGAACAAATAAACCACCGGCTAGGCCGGTGAGTCAGCATTGCTTAAGCTTA
>PPYF01494640.1_pt1 | contig 13136 bp, 10 predicted proteins | sample 1559871 | NCBI WGS metagenome assembly PPYF01 (sample SAMN08240021, study PRJNA423297) | Human gut metagenome, whole genome shotgun sequencing project. | reverse complement strand
TTTCAGCCATACGGATACCACCTTTTGGCATGAAGTTCAATTTGAAGAGTTCATCGTTTTGGATACCGAAGATAACTTCATTTTCTTTGTCGATAAATCCAGCAGGAATATCAGCAATAGATGTTGGACGAGTGTCCATTGGGAAACGAGTTTCTTCGTAGTGTGCTTTTGTTTCTTCTACGATTTTTTTGATGTGGAGTGAACGTTCTGTTGGTCCAGCAAGGAAACTTTCATCTCCATCATAAGGTGTGTAGTTAGCTTGAACAAAGCGAGAAATACTTGCTTTTTCTTTCCAATCTACGCCTTTGAAGCCTTCCCAAGCTTTATCAAAAATGTCTTGTGCTTCAACAACTGTCTTAACAACCATGTTAATGTCCTCTTTTTTCTAGTAACAGTCATCTGTTACATTCTTGAGACAAGTATACCATACAGTAACCGATTTCAACAAGAGAAAATCGGCATTTTAGACGCTTTCTTTTATAATACAGTCTCTTTTTTGTTCTTATCTGTATTATATTTTTGAAAGTCAGGTTGAACTTTCCCATTTTTTCAGAAAAAAGGGTATAATAAATAGAAAATGACACTAGAAAGGGATTGGAATGCTCATATTTCCATTGATAAATGATCTGTCCAGAAAAATCATCCATATCGACATGGATGCCTTTTTTGCTGCGGTGGAAATCAGAGATAATCCCAAGTTAAAGGGCAAACCTGTTATCATCGGAAGTGATCCCAGACAAACAGGTGGTCGAGGTGTCGTTTCTACCTGTAGCTACGAGGCACGAGTTTTTGGTGTTCATTCAGCCATGAGTTCTAAAGAAGCTTATGAGCGCTGTCCCCAAGCTGTCTTTATCTCTGGAAATTATGAAAAGTATAAGACTGTGGGACTTGAGATTCGAGCTATTTTTAAACGCTACACTGATTTGATTGAACCTATGAGTATCGACGAGGCATACTTAGATGTGACGGAAAATAAACTCGGTATCAAGTCAGCCGTCAAAATAGCCCGCCTCATCCAAGAGGATATCTGGCAGGAACTACACCTGACCGCTTCTGCAGGCGTTTCCTACAATAAATTTCTAGCTAAAATGGCCAGTGATTATCAGAAGCCACATGGTTTGACAGTGATTCTACCTGACAAAGCCCAAGACTTTCTCAAACAAATGGACATTGCTAAATTTCATGGTGTAGGAAAGAAGACAGTAGAAAAGCTTCATGAAATGGGCATTTATACTGGTGCAGACTTATTGGATGTCTCAGAAGTTACTTTAATCGATCGCTTTGGCAGACTTGGTTATGATCTTTATCGAAAGGCTCGTGGTATTCACAATTCTCCAGTCAAGTCCAATCGCATCCGCAAATCAATCGGGAAGGAGAAAACCTATAGTAAGATTCTCCAGGATGAAGAAGATATCAAAAAAGAGCTGACTCTTCTCTCCGAAAAGGTAGCTCACAATCTCAGCAAGCAGGACAAAGCTGGAAAAATCATTATCCTAAAAATACGATATGCTGACTTCTCCACTCTGACTAGACGAAAAAGCCTCCCACAAGCTACACAGGACGCTAGTCAGATTTCTCAAACCGCCCTTCAACTCTACGAAGAGCTAGCTGAAAAAGAAAAAGGTATCCGTTTACTAGGAATTACGGTGACAGGATTTTAAAAAGCTTGAAGGAAACTTCCCTCAAGCTTTTTTCTTATACAAACAAACGCACAAAACTATAGAGCAACAAGACACTACCGAGTACAATACGATATTTACCAAAGAGTGTAAAGTCGTGTTTCTTCACATAGCTGGTCAAGAAACGAATAGCAACCATGCTGACCGCAAAGGCAACACCCATAGCTACCAAGAGCAAGAACAGTTGTCCAAAACTCAAGAGTTGACCTGCTTTAATAAATTTGAAAATCTTTAAAGCACTGGCTCCGAACATAACAGGAATTCCGAGATAGAAGGTAAACTCTGTTACGACTGAGCGGCTTGTTCCATTCAACAAACCACCAACAATCGTCGCACCTGAACGGCTCGTTCCTGGAAAGAGGGCGAGGACTTGGAAGAGCCCAATGTAAAGGGCTGTTTTATAAGGTAACTTGTCTAGCTCTGTTACTGTTGGTTCAATGGCTTGCGCCTTATTTCGTTTTTCAAGGTAGATAAAGGCAACACCATAGATAATCAACATAATCGCAACTGAAACCATGTTATGGAAGTTAGCATCAAACCAATCATCTAGTTTAAAAACCAATAGCAAAGGCAAGGTCGCAACAAAGACTTTTGACCACAACTGCCAAGTTCTACGAACTTCTACCTTAGTTTTACCAGGTTTGAAAGGATTAAGCTTGTTAAAGTAAATGACCATAACTGCTAAAATGGCACCAAGCTGGATGACAACATTAAACATGGACATGAAGGCTTCATTCTGGTCCTTGTATTGTACAAATTCTTCAACCAAGATCAAGTGGCCAGTACTTGAAATGGGCAACCATTCTGTAATTCCTTCAACAATCCCAAAAAAGATTGACTTCAAAATTTCAATAAAATACATACATTACTCCTTTTTCTGTCCTCTATTATAGCATAATTTCGGATATTGCGATAGATTTTTTAGAAGGCACCGATGCTACCACCGCCTCCGCCTCCTGAGAATCCTCCACCTGAAGAACCACTTCCAGAAGATACAGAGTAATTGCTAGCTGTATTTGCGACAGCAGTATATTGCTTGATTTGTGCAGTTGAGGAGTAGAACTGTGAGTGCCAACCATAGGCTACATAAAGATTCAAATCTGGATTTTCAAGCTGAATATGGCGAACTTTCATTAACTTACTCACCTTCTTGGCATAACCAAAGAGAGTCGCATAGACCAGTAGACGGTTCCAAAGGACGATGCTCTCTAGCTCGGCCTGATCTAGATGAGCAATGTCGCGAAGCATATTTTCAAAACTCGTCCAGAGATAGAAGATTTCTGCTCCTTCCTCAGTTAGAACTCCATCGCGATAGGCTCCTCGCGTGGCAAGATAAACCCAGAAACTAGCCCCTAATCCTGTCAATCCTAAGAGTAGAAATGGGATCGAAAAGAAACCATGTGTTTGCCAGCTATAGTAAAAGAATAGCAGTCCACCTAGAGCTGTTATGGCTGAACAGACCCGCATCCCGAGAGCAAGGCGGCGTTCCTCACTTGTCAAGGGACGATAGTAGCTTGGGATACGAAGTACATGGACCTTATCCTTGACACAAGACTGAATGCGTTGAAGTCTTCCTTCAAAGGAGCGTTTGAGACGCGAGCCTGTTTCTCGGATATGTTTTTCATCTGACTCTTTGGCACCACGGTAAAGGGAAGATGAAACTTGGTAATCAGGGAAGAGCTCTGAAATAGCCAATTCTTTCTTATTTGACAAAGTCATGCGCAGACATTCCTTCTCAAAATTGGACAAACCCTTTTCACTGATAATGCGCACATAAGGTTCTTCATCCCCTTGGAAAATAGATAAATGACCTCGATCTACTAAATCCAACAAGGTTGCCTGAATCAAACGTTCAAAAGTAAATTTGCCAAACCCTGATTTGTTTAGGGGATTGACTTCCTCTAAGGACGTTGAATACACTGCTTCTGCTAAAACCATTGGAGGCAAATCCATCGGTGGTTCGTAGAGTCGATGATCTTTTGGAAAGACCTTTTTAATGCTTGTACTCTGACGAAACATCCTATAGAAGATAGGAACTAGAAGTAAGAGACTCATAAAAATGACGGGGAATACCCATTTCATCAAAATCTCACTTTGCGCTTTTTCTGTTGCTATATTGCTTTCAATCCGGTTAAAATCGGTTAAACGTTCTTCCTCTAACCCTTGATCTGGAGCTCCTGCAAAAGCACTTCTAGGCCAGTATGCGTGTAATTCGATCTGTCGCTTTCTAGGAAGGTCTTTCATTTTGACATGATAGAGATTATTTACTTTTTCAACACTAGAGTCCCTTAGGAGTTGGCCTGCATGAAAATAGAGTTTCTCTGCTGGGGTATCAGAGCTAATCTTAAACTCAATCTCTTTGATGTCTCCAGTACTATCGGTCAAGGGTTGCCAATTTAGCTCTGCGATATCCTTATATAAGAAGAGAAGGTTTGTTAGTTTCCAGGTAACCGTTACCCGAACAGTATCTCCGGCATATCCAGCATTGTAAATTTTTACCTTGTAGCCGTCCTCTTCCTCCATAGTATAGAAGGAAACATTTTGAACAATTCTTCCATTTTTAGAGACCTGAACGGTCGGGTCGGGATCAATGTCAAATCCTTCCGGCATTTTCCCAGCTTTTCCGAGCCCAACTAACTGACCATTGTAATCATCTCCAAAGCGGTAGGTAATTGTTTCCTTAAAAATTGCAGTATTATCTGCATGAATATTCAAATCCCCCTGATAGGATAAGATATCAAAGTCTACTGCAAAAACCAGGCTCGGTATAAATAATAAATAAGTAAATACCAAAGCCAACAGCCATCTTTTTTTCATAATCGGTTCCCTTTCAATCTTTTTACCATTATATCATTTTTTATAAGTAAAGGCTTACTTGTATTGAAAATCTCACTATTTTTAGATACAATAGAGAGAGTCATTTTTAGACTAGAAATAGGAGAAAACATGAAAAAATTATGCTTATCTATCCTTGCTAGCCTAGCCCTTACCTTAGGACTAGTTAGCCAAGTCCAAGCCGACGAATATTTACGCATCGGGATGGAGGCAGCTTACGCTCCCTTCAACTGGACTCAAGACGACGATAGTAACGGCGCTGTCAAAATTGACGGTACCAACCAATATGCCAATGGCTACGATGTCCAAATCGCTAAAAAGATTGCCAAAGACTTAGGCAAAGAACCTTTGGTTGTAAAAACCAAATGGGAAGGACTTGTTCCAGCCCTTACTTCTGGCAAAATTGATATGATCATTGCCGGTATGAGCCCAACTGCTGAACGCAAACAAGAAATTGCTTTTTCAAGCAGTTACTATACTAGCGAACCGGTTCTATTGGTCAAAAAGGACTCTGCCTATGCGAATGCCAAATCTTTGGAAGACTTTAGCGGAGCAAAAATCACGTCTCAACAAGGTGTTTATCTTTATGACCTGATTTCCCAAATTCCAGGTGCCAAAAAAGAAACAGCTATGGGCGACTTTGCTCAGATGCGTCAAGCTCTGGAGGCCGGTGTTATTGATGCCTATGTTTCTGAACGACCTGAAGCAATGACCGCTGAGTCTGCTAACGCTAAGTTCAAAATGATCCAACCTCAACCAGGTTTCAAAACTGGCGAAGAAGATACAGCTATTGCCATTGGACTTCGTAAAGATGACAGCCGCATCAGCCAAATCAATGCGAGCATCGAAACCATCTCAAAGGATGAGCAAGTAGCCCTCATGGATCGTATGATCAAAGAGCAACCTGTGGAGTCTACAACAACAGAGGAAGAAAGTAGTTTCTTTAGCCAAGTCGCTAAGATACTTTCTGAAAACTGGCAACAACTCTTGCGTGGTGCTGGTATCACACTCCTAATCTCCATTATCGGAACCATCACAGGTCTCCTTATCGGACTTGCAATCGGGGTCTTCCGTACCGCTCCACTATCTGAGAACAAGGCAATGTACACCCTACAGAAACTAGTCGGTTGGATTCTCAATGTCTATATCGAGATCTTCCGTGGTACACCAATGATTGTTCAATCCATGGTTATCTACTATGGAACTGCCCAAGCTTTCGGTATCAATCTTGACCGCACACTAGCCGCTATCTTCATCGTCTCAATCAACACAGGTGCCTACATGACTGAAATCGTCCGTGGTGGTATTCTAGCAGTTGACAAAGGACAGTTTGAAGCTGCAACTGCTCTTGGTATGACCCACAATCAAACCATGCGTAAGATTGTCCTACCTCAGGTTGTCCGTAATATTCTACCTGCTACTGGTAATGAGTTTGTCATCAATATCAAAGATACCTCTGTATTGAACGTTATTTCAGTTGTTGAGCTTTATTTCTCAGGAAATACTGTAGCAACACAAACTTATCAATACTTCCAGACCTTTACCATCATCGCCGTGATTTACTTTGTCCTCACCTTTACTGTGACCCGTATCCTACGCTTCATCGAACGTCGTATGGACATGGATACTTACACTACAGGTGCTAACCAAATGCAAACGGAGGATTTGAAAAAATGACACAAGCAATCCTTGAAATCAAACACCTCAAAAAATCCTATGGGCAAAACGAAGTGCTAAAAGACATTTCTCTCACCGTCCATAAAGGAGAGGTTATTTCCATCATCGGGAGCTCTGGAAGCGGAAAATCAACCTTCCTTCGTTCAATTAATTTACTCGAAACACCTACAGAGGGAGAGATTCTCTATCGAGGAGAAAATGTCTTAGAAAAAGGCTATAACCTCACCCATTATCGTGAAAAACTCGGTATGGTTTTCCAATCTTTCAATCTCTTTGAAAATCTGAATGTCCTTGAAAATACGATTGTTGCCCAAACGACTGTACTCAAACGCGACCACTCTGAAGCTGAAAAAATTGCCAAAGAGAATCTCGAAAAAGTTGGCATGGGAGAACGTTACTGGCAAGCCAAGCCGAAGCAACTATCAGGTGGTCAGAAACAACGCGTGGCTATCGCCCGCGCGCTCTCCATGAATCCTGATGCCATTCTCTTCGACGAACCAACATCTGCTCTTGACCCTGAAATGGTTGGAGAAGTCCTCAAAATTATGCAGGATTTGGCTCAAGAAGGCTTGACCATGATCGTCGTAACCCACGAAATGGAATTCGCTCGCGATGTCTCTCACCGTGTCATCTTTATGGATAAGGGTGTCATTGCTGAAGAAGGCAGGCCTGAAGAACTCTTTACAAATCCTAAAGAAGACCGGACAAAAGAATTTCTTCAACGCTATCTCAGCTAATAAACAAAGACTGCATAAAGAATGCAGTCTTTTTAATTTGTAATTGTAAAGAAAAGGCAGACTCGATTCAGGAATCTGCCTGTGACCACAGTTTAATCTTCAAATTTTTCATGATTTTTTTCATAGAAATCGATTAAACCAAGAGCTGTTTCAAATGAAATATTTTTAACTTTTGCGCGTCCTTGTGCTAGAGCAACGATAGACATTTCACGCGCATTCGTTTCTTTAGAGATACGGTAGCCTGTGATTTTCTTATCACGAACCCAGCCAACAACTGCTTCTACTTTTTCAAAGTTCGACTTAGCCATGTTCTTCTCCTAAATTATTCTTTACAATACTTAATTGTATACGTTTTTATTTCGTTTGTCAATAAAAAAACATATATTCGTTGCAACTATATTATTCTGCATATTTTTATTTGGCTTTTAAAGCCGATAATATATGAGTTCTTATGTCCTCGACTCCATTAGGATTTGCTGGTAGGAAGATTGTATTATTACCCTCTTTATCTGCAAAATTATTCAACGTATCTAAATACTGGTTCGTTAATAGGATAGACATGATTTGTTCTTCAGTTAGCTCAACATTGGCTCCCTTTAACTCTTGGATAGAATCAGCTAGTCCGTCAACAATTGCTTTACGCTGCTCTGCAATCCCTACACCATGTAGGCGATCTTTTTCTGCTTCAGCTTCTGCTGCGGTCACGATTTTAATCTTATCTGCTTCAGCAAGCTCTTGCGCCGCAACTCTCTTACGTTGAGCCGCGTTAATTTCATTCATTGATTGTTTTACTTCAGCATCAGGTTCAACCTTAGTAATCAGCGTTTTGACAATGATATACCCATATGTAGACATTTCTTCAGCCACTTGTTTTTGAACTTCTAAGGCGATTTCATCCTTCTTCTCAAACAACTCATCTAGGGTTAGCTTTGGTACAGATGAACGCAAAGCATCTTCTATATAGGATTTAATCTGGGCTTCTGGACGCATCAATTTATAATAAGCATCTGTGACATTATTTTCATTCACTCGATACTGAGTTGCCACATTCATCGTTACAAATACATTATCTTGCGTCTTTGTCTCTACAACAATCTCACTTTGCAACAAGCGTAGTTGAACTCTTGCTGCAATCCTATCAATCCCAAAAGGAGCTCGTAAATGAATACCACTATTGCTCAACTTTTGGTATTTACCAAAGCGTTCTATGATAGCGACAGATTGTTGTCGAACCACATACACAGAACTAACCATAATCACTGATGCAATCACCACTAAAAACAATAAAACAAGTAAAATTTGTAAAACCATGGGAATCTCCCCCTTTCGTCACCCTCATTATAGCACCATCATTACCATTACGCAAATAATATGATAATAATTTTATTTTAGCTTAAACTAGCATATTATACAACGTTTCGTTCCCATTCAAATTAATATAAGATGGGTCAAACTTTTCCATTCGATGAATCAAGCCAGCATAATCATGCTTATTGGCAAGAGCTACCCCAATCAATACAGGACCTGTCCCCTTGCTTGCTCGTTTGATATATTCAAAACGAGTGATGTCATCATTTGGCCCTAAAATATCATTTACAAACTCTCGGAGAGCTCCAGGACGTTGTGGAAAATTCACTACAAAGTAATGCTTGATTCCATCGTAAATCAAGGCACGTTCTTCCATCTCCGGCATACGGTTGATATCGTTATTTCCTCCAGAAATGATACAACAAATCGTCTTGCCTTTGATATAGTCTGATAAAACTTCCAAGGCTGCAACACTGGCAGCTCCGGCTGGTTCTGCTACAATACCTTGTTTGGAATAAAGATCAATCAAGGTTTCGGAAATCAATCCCTCGTCCACCCCAATCAGCGTTTCAACATTCTTACGAGTCGCTTCATAGGTTAATTGTCCAACCTTCTGTACGGCTATCCCATCAGCGAACTTATCAATTTCTTTGAGTTTAACTGGTCCCCCAGCTTCAAAGGCAGCTTTCATAGAGCGAGCACCATTAGCTTCTACCCCGATCACTTCAATAGTCGGGTTGGTTTCCTTAATATAAGTAGAAACACCGGCAATCAATCCGCCACCACCTACTGGTACAAGTACTGTATCAAAATCAATAGACTCTTTACGGGCTTCTTCAAGAATTTCATAGGCTACAGTCCCTTGACCAGCCTGAACATGCGCATCATCAAAAGGATCGATGAAGGTGCGGTTTTCTGTCAATGTAAATTCTTGTGCTGCCTTAGCAGAAGCATCAAAGGTATCCCCAACCAACTTGATTGTCACAAACTCTCCACCGAAAAAGCGAACCTGCCCAATCTTTTGTTGCGGTGTTGTGATGGGCATAAAGATCGTTGCAGGAATCTTCATCTCATTACAAGTATAGGCGACACCTTGGGCATGATTTCCCGCAGAGGCACAGACTACACCACGCTCGCGTTCTTCTTTTGACAGTTGAGAAATGGCATAATAGGCTCCACGAATTTTAAAAGAGCGAACTCGTTGCGCATTCTCCTTTTTGAGATAAATCTTTGCTTGGTATTTTTCTGATAAATAATGATCATATTCTAGTGGTGTATCAACTACTACACCACTCAAAACTTTGTGGGCTTTCACCACATCTTTTGCACTTAGCATTGTCTCCTCCTCAAGTACTTTTCAAGATAAAAAACGAGTTAGGTACCCCCAACTCGCCTTCTGTCTCTCTTTACAAGAATTAATTGTAGATTTTGAATGCGTCGTCGTCGTTTTTACCAACGAAAGGCATTGCTTTACGCAATTCTGCACCAACTTTTTCAATTTCAAGGTTAGCTGCTTGTTCACGGTAAGCAGTTAATTTTGGACGACCAGCCTTGTAGTCATTCACAAAGTCATTTGCAAATTTACCATTTTGGATATCTGCCAAAACAGCTTTCATGTTTTCTTTAACTTGCTCAGTAATCACACGTGGACCTGATACATAGTCACCGTATTCAGCAGTGTTTGAAATAGATTGACGCATTTTCTTGAATCCACCTTCATAGATCAAGTCAACGATCAATTTCATTTCGTGAAGAACTTCAAAGTAAGCCAATTCTGGGGCATAGCCTGCTTCTGTCAAGACTTCAAAACCTGCTTCGATAAGGGCGGTCAAACCACCACAAAGTACAGCTTGTTCACCAAAGAGATCTTCTTCAGTTTCTTCTTTGTAAGTTGTTTCAAGCAAACCAACACGAGCTGCCCCAACACCTTTACACCAGTCCATAGCAATGTTTTTAGCATTTCCTGTTGCATCTTGGTAAACTGCGTAAAGAGCTGGAACACCAAATCCTTCTTCGTAAGTACGACGTACCAAGTGTCCTGGTCCTTTAGGAGCACACATGAAGACATCTACATCTGCAGGAACTTTGATAAATTCAAAGTGGATATTGAAACCATGAGCAAATCCAACTGCATTTCCAGCTTCCAAGTTTGGAGCGATTTCTGCTTCGTACAATTCTTGTTGGATTTCGTCTGGTGCCAAGATCATGATAACGTCAGCCAATTTAGTTGCTTCTGCTACTGTGTAAGTGTCAAATCCATCTTCTTTTGCTTTGTCAAAAGATTTACCTGGACGCACACCGATGATGACATCACGACCAGAATCACGCAAGTTTTGCGCATGCGCATGTCCTTGTGAACCATAACCGATTACGGCGATTTTTTTACCGTCAAGTGCTGCTACTTTAACATCTTTTTCGTATTCCATTTGAACTGCCATAGTTTTTCTCTCTTTTCTATTTTTATTGCCTTATAGGCTGGTTTAACAAATTTATGCTGGATTTTATACTAAGAGTATTAGTCGCGGGTAAATCCAGTTGCACCCGTACGAGCGATATTTTTAATGCCGTATGGTCGAATCACTCGCAATAAAGCTTCACTCTTTTCAGCATTTCCCGTCATCTGGATGGTGATTGAGCTTGGAGCCACATCTACTACCGTTGCACGGAAAGGTTGGATAATGGCCAAGATTTCTGCACGCTTCTCAGCAGGAGCAGATACCTTCACCAAGATAACTTCTCTTTCCAAGTGTGGTTTATCTGTGATATCTCGAATGCGAATCACATCAATCTGACGATTGAGCTGTTTAATGATTTGCTCTACTTCATCATGAGATGCTACATCAATAATGATGGTGATGCGAGATACATTGGGGTTCTCTGTCGCACCAACTGAGATACTCTCAATATTGACTTGACGACGAGAAAGGACACCTGTAAAACGATTCAAAACTCCTGAACGGTTTTGCAATCTAGCTGTTAACATTCTACGCATGGAACTTCACCCCCAACATCTCATGATTGCTCTTACCAGCTGGTACCATCGGTAAGACCTGTTCCTTACGAGAAATATCCACCTCGATAAACATCGGCACATCCTCCAGAATGACTTCTAGATCCTTCTCTATCGTCTCTGGATTATCAAATTTATAGTTTTTGATGCCGTAGGCCTGTGCCATCAACTGGAAGTCAGGAAGGGTATCAAAGACTGACTCGGAAGTTCTACCCTCATAGAAGGATTCCTGCCACTGACGAACCATTCCTAGTGAATGGTTATTCAACATGACAACCTTAATCGGCACCTTGTAGATGTTTAGGATAGCTAGTTCTTGGTTGGTCATTTGGAAGCCACCATCACCAACAAAAAGGATGACCTCTTTTTCTGGATTGGCAATCTTGGCTCCGATAGCTGCAGGAACTCCGAATCCCATGGTACCCAAACCACCTGAAGTGACTAACTGACGCTCATTTTGGTAAGGATAATACTGAGCTGTCCACATTTGGTGCTGCCCTACGTCAGTTACGACAATGGCATCACCATGCGTCAACTCACCGATGCGTTCAATAACGGCCTGAGGTTGAACCACACGTTCTTTCTTATCATAAGAACGAACTCGATTCTTGTCCTTGGTGACTTTTTCAATCCACTTTTCAGTATTGTTATGAACAGTTGGTTCTGCCAGTAGCATCTGCAAGGCTTTCTTAGCATCCCCCACTACAGGAATATCTGCACTGATAATCTTACCAATCTCAGCTGGGTCAATGTCGATATGAGCAACCTTAGCATTCTTCGCGAAGGTCTTAGGGTTCCCAGTCAAGCGGTCATCGAAACGGCAACCAATACTAATCATAAAGTCCGCTTCCGTCATTGCAATGTTGGCTGCGAAAGAACCGTGCATGCCTCCCATCCCTAGGAAGAGCGGATGACTCGTTGCAATGGTTCCTTGCCCCAAAAGACTAGTGACTACTGGAATTTGGTAACGTTCAGCAAATTCATTGAGCTCCTTAGAAGCTTCTGCATAGCTGATACCGCCCCCTGCTAACAAAACAGGTTTCTTGGCTTTTGACAATTGCTTCAAGATTTTCTTGATTTGCATGTCATTTGGATCAAGTGTCGGTTGGTAACTTGGTAAATTCACCTCCGGCGAATAGATGAAATCTGTCTCTAGGGCTGATACATCCTTGGGCAAGTCAATCACAACTGGACCTGGACGACCTACCTGACCTGTAAAGACCAAAAGGGGAACGCTATCGCTCATGGCATCTGCAATCCCTGTAATGGCATTTGTTGCTCCCGGCCCACTCGTGACGACGGCAACGCCCAACTTTCCAGTTGATTTGGCATATCCTTCAGCTTCGTGCAAACAACCTTGCTCATGGCGTCCCAAGATGTGGCGAATACCTTTAAAATTGTATATCGCATCATACAAAGGTAAGACCGCACCACCAGGATAACCAAAAATGGTATCAATCCCTAAGTCCCGAAGTGTTTCCAAAACTAGGTCCGACCCCGTCTTAGGAGATTCTAAACTGATTTTCTCCATTGTTCCCCTTTCTCTTCTCTTAAAAAAATAGCTTGTTACTATCATACCATTTTTTCAAAAATTTTCAAGGCAAAAGAGTCAATTTTCTGAATTTTCTATCTAAAAGTGTATTTATGAATCATTTCCTTATTTTTATTAAGTTATCTACGGAATTAGGAACCTTTATTTATTTTAATTTATCAAATTAGAATATTTTCTTTCTTGGTAGAATTAGTATTTTTCTCACTTAACGACCAAATTTGTATACTATATTCAGCAAAAATGAATAGTTAAAGACAAAAAAAGGAAGCCACTAAGTGACTTCCTTCTAGAGTGAGGACTGATTAGTCTTCACCTTTGTTTTTCTTAATGATTTCTTC
>PPYF01103323.1_pt1 | contig 13141 bp, 12 predicted proteins | sample 1559871 | NCBI WGS metagenome assembly PPYF01 (sample SAMN08240021, study PRJNA423297) | Human gut metagenome, whole genome shotgun sequencing project. | reverse complement strand
GAATCAGCCGGCGGAGCTGCTTCGCGGAAGCAAAAGCGGAGAGCGGGAGCCGAAAGCAAAGTGGATTATGGCGATTATCGGATTTGTATGCATCGGAGTGGGATATTATATAGCGATAACCACAGAATCGCCGTTACAGGCAATTACCTTATTTTTTGTGGCAGTTCTACTGGTAATGGCCGGTACGTATCTGGTGTTTACTGCAGGAAGCATAGCAGTGCTGAAAATCATGCGCTGGAAAAAAAGCTTCTATTATAAGACAAAAAACTTTACTGCAATTTCCGGTATGCTTTATCGAATGAAACAGAATGCAGTCGGTCTTGCAAGTATCTGTATCTTAAGTACAGGAGTGCTTCTCATGCTTTCAGCTACCACCTGTCTGGATTTCGGTATTGAGGACATTATAGAATACCGCTATCCTTATGAAGCCGAATACAGCGTCAGATGGATAGACAGGGAGCAGGAAGAAGGGTTCAGAAAGACCTTTGAAGAATCTCTGGAGAAAAATCATGTTCCGGCAGAGGACGTCTTTATGCAGGAATATATGGCAGTTACCTGTCTGTACAATCCGGGGGAGATTTTGATTGCAGAGCCTTCTGACTTTTCAGATTCTTCATCCATTGAATATATGGGAGAAATCGGGTATCTCAATCTGGTTATAAAGGAAGAATACGAAAGGATTCACGGGACAGATACCGGTCTTCAGGACGGAGAGGTTCTGGTATACAGAAGCGGAGAAACTCCGGTGGAAACCATGACAGTGAACGATGAAACATTCAGGGTAAAAGGATGGCTGAAAGAATGGCCTCTTTATACAAAAGAGGATAAGGTCGCAAAGAATATGCTGATGGTTGTAACGGAAAATGATTTCCGCAAAATTGATGCTATCCAGCGTGAAGCGTATGAATTCCCAAGTTCCATTCAGTTGGAGATGGGTATGAATATTGACGGAACAGAAGCAGATGAAATCCATTATGGAAAGATTGTCAGTGAGGAACTGAAGGCATATCTTAGAATATTGAGAGATAAAGGCGCAGTTTCGCAGGATGCCTATATCATGCCAAGCATCCAGCAGGAGGAATACTGGAGTTTTTACACAAGCAACGGCGGACTTTTATTTATCGGTATTTTCCTCGGACTTGTCTTCCTTCTGGGAACTGCAATGATTATCTATTACAAGCAGATCTCTGAGGGTTACGAGGATAAAGAACGCTTTGAGATTATGCAGAAGGTAGGAATGAGCAGGAAAGAAGTGAAATCCTCCATCCGCAGACAGATTCTGATGGTATTTTTCCTTCCGCTGATTACTGCAATGATTCACATTTGCGCAGCATTTCCATTAATCCGCAGACTGCTGATGCTCTTTGGCATGACAAATACCTCTCTGTTTATGGTGTGTACAGCAGTGACAGCGCTTGTGTTCGCAGTAATCTATGGAATCATCTATACGATGACTGCAAAGGTATATTATAAAATTGTGGAGCGAAAAGCATAAAGAATACACGAAAAACGCAGTCTTTTCAGGCTGTGTTTTTTGTGTGGAAGAAACAGTTGAATTTCTCTCTTTAAAGTGCTAATATAATATAACTTGAGGATTTTCTCCGTTGAGTTCAGTACACATAGAGAAAGAGGGGGATTTACTGTGAAAAGTGAAAGCTTTAAAAGAGGTTTGAAGGATGGAATACCAATTGCGCTGGGGTATTTTGCCGTGTCTTTTACCTTTGGCATGATGGCGGTGTCGGGAGGTTTAAGTATCTGGCAGGCGGTTTTGATTTCTCTTACAAATCTTACGTCTGCAGGGCAGTTTGCGGGACTTGATATAATTCTTATGGGAGGCTCTTACTGGGAAATGGCGCTGACACAGCTTATCATAAATCTCAGGTATTGTCTGATGTCCTTTTCCCTTGCGCAGAAGCTTCGCAGAGACGAGGCGCGGATTCACCGCTACGGCGTTGCTTTCGGAGTGACAGATGAGATTTTCGGAATCAGTGTCAGCCGTCCGGTACAGGTCAGCGCTTTTTATAATTACGGGGCAATGTGTGTGGCAGTTCCGGGATGGACTCTTGGAACTCTTGTGGGGGCAATTTCCGGAAACCTTCTTCCCGACTTTATGATCAGCGCTTTAAGTGTGGCAATTTACGGGATGTTCCTTGCCATTATCATTCCTCCTGTGAAGAAAAATAAAGCAATTCTTGGAGTGGTGGCAGCTTCTATGGCAGTGAGCAGTCTCTTTGCCGTAGTTCCGGTGCTGAAAAAGGTATCTTCCGGATTTGTAATCATCATCACTACCCTTCTTGTTGCGGGAGCAGCCGCATATTTTTGCCCGATTCAGGAAGATGGGAATACAGAGGAGGAAGTTTAAATGAGTCAAAATATTTATGTTTATATTCTAGTGATGGCAGGAGTGACCTATCTGATTCGTATGCTTCCTCTGGCGCTGTCAAAAAAAGAAATTACAAGCCCGTTTCTGAAATCTTTTCTCTTTTATGTGCCTTATGCATGTCTGGCTGCCATGACCTTTCCTGCAATTCTGTTTTCTACAGCCAGTGTGATTTCGGCAGCAGTGGGATTTGCAGTTGCGCTTTTGGCGGCTTATAAAGAAAAAAGTCTGCTTACTGTAGCGTTGCTGGCATGTGCTGCGGTATTTATCACAGAAAGAATTCTGGAATTTGCAAATATGCTCTGAAAAATCTGCCGGTTCAGGAAAAGCCCCCGTCGGAAGAGTCTGTATCGTAAAAGAACTCTGCCGCGGAGGCTTTTTTGTTTTATCTTATAAAAGAAAGGTCGATTTCACCGTCGAACACCGTTGTTGCCGGACCGGTCATATAAACCAGATTTTCCTGCCTGTTCCAGAAGATTTCAAGGTTGCCGCCCAGAAGACGAACTGTTACAGGGGAATCGCCGTCTACATGCCCGTTCAGGATGGAAGCTACGGCAACTGCGCAGGCTCCTGTACCGCAGGCAAGTGTTTCTCCGGAACCGCGCTCCCATACACGCATCTGTACAGTATGGCGGTCCAGAACTTTGACAAATTCTGTATTTACACGGTCCGGGAAAGCGATGTGGTTTTCAAATTTCGGACCGATTTTTTCGATTTCCAGATTGTCGATGTCGTCCATGAATACAATTCCGTGAGGATTTCCCATGGAAATTGCTGTAATATGGAAAGTTTCGCCGTCGATTTCCAAAGGTTCATTGATGACCTGCTCCTTTTCTGAGACGAAAGGGATTTCTTTCGGGCTGAGAATCGGAGAACCCATATTAACTTTTACTGTGGAGACTTTACCGTTTCTTACGGAAAGGTCAAGATATTTGATGCCGCTTCTTGTAGCGACGCTGATGCTTGTTTTGTTTACAATGCCGTAGTCATAGGCGTATTTGGCAACACAGCGGATACCGTTTCCGCACATAGCGCCCTGAGAGCCGTCCAGATTGTACATATCCATCTCGCAGTCTGCAATATCAGACGGCTTAATAAGAATCAGACCGTCTGACCCGATGCCGTAATGGCGGTCACTGACGAATCTTGCTACTTCCGCCGGATTATCTACCGTTTCTTCAAAACAGTTTACATATACATAATCGTTGCCGATGCCGTGCATTTTTGTGAATTTCATATGATGTCCTCCTTATATACTTCCCTCTTTTACACATTGCTTATTTTACATCATACCATACAGGATAAATGTTATGAAAGCGTGAATTTGAAAAAATTTCGTTATATTTTTATGTTTGATTTTGTATTATACATCTCAAAAAGCAGTATCTGTTATTTCGATTTTACCTTTGGTACAGAGAAAAATGATTGTTGTTGCAGGAAAACCGTGATACACTAAGAAGAAATATCCTAAATTTTTACAGGAGGAGAAATGAAAAGTTTAAAGAAGTTTTTATCACACATTTTTATTGACGGCTTAAGCGGCATGGCGCTTGGGCTTTTTTCCACCCTTATTATCGGAACGATTCTCAAGCAGATCGGCGACCTGATGGGAGGACAGCTTGGCAGCTATTTAAGCGCCTTTGCAGTAGTAGCTCAGAGACTTACCGGAGCCGGAATCGGTATTGGAGTGGCTTACAAGTTTAAGGAATCCACCTATGTACTTCTCTCGGCAGGCGCAGTGGGAATGATTGGCGCTTATGCGTCAAATATTCTTGGCGGAACCTTCTTTTCTGAGAGCGGAGCAGTGATGCTGGCAGGACCGGGAGAACCGCTCGGCGCTTTTATTGCCGCTTATGTAGGAATTACAGTGGGACGTCTCGTTGCCGGAAAAACAAAGCTTGACCTTCTGATTACTCCGGCTGTTACCATTATCAGCGGTGGAGCAGTAGGAATGCTGATAGGACCGGGAATTTCCGGATTTATGAACTGGATCGGAGAACTGATCAACTGGGGAACTGTACAGCAGCCAATTCTTATGGGAATCGTTGTATCCGTGCTTATGGGTATGGCGCTGACTCTTCCCATCAGTTCGGCTGCGCTGGCGATTATTCTTGGATTAGACGGGATAGCGGCAGGAGCGGCAACTATTGGATGCTGTTGCCAGATGGTAGGATTTGCAGTGACAAGCTTTCAGGATAATGGTCTTGGAGGGTTTTTTGCCCAGGGAGTGGGAACCTCCATGCTTCAGATTCCGAATATCGTACGGAAACCTCAAATCTGGATTCCGCCTACCCTTGCATCTGCCATTCTCGGACCGATAGCTATTATAGGACCATTTCATATGACAAATAATCCCACAGGAGCAGGAATGGGTACATCAGGACTGGTAGGCCCGATTATGACGTATCAGACTATGGCTGCAGGGGAAGAGCCGATGCTGGTGCTGATGAAGATTCTGGTCTTTCAGGTACTCCTTCCGGCAGTGATTTCCTATATCATTTATGCGGCAATGAAAAAGAAAGGTTTTATACGAAAAGGCGACATGAAGCTTGATGTATAGTCATCCGGACCGGGAAATGTATTTTATGCATGAAATATATGCATAAATGTATAAAAAACAGGGATAATATGCATAATTGGTGAATATGTGCATGTAAAAACAAGAAAAAAGTAAATAATTATGCATAAATACCCTTGCAATTATAAAAAAATGTGGTAGAATAAACACATCATCAAAAAACGGAATGAGCAAGGGGAACAAACCCTGATATATAAGGAGGACAAGGATATGAAGAAATTAGCAGCACTTGCGCTTTGCGCAGCTATGACAGTATCTATGACAAATACTGTTTTTGCAGAAAAAGAAGTAAAATCCATCGCTGACCTGGAAGGTGCAAAAATCGGCGTACAGCTTGGAACAACAGGCGATATCTATGCGAGCGACTATGAAGGCGATGAAGCCGGTACAGAAGTTGTTCGTTACAATAAAGCAAATGAAACAGTTATGGCTCTGAAACAGGGTAAGATTGACTGCGTTATCATTGACAGTCTTCCGGCAGAGAAATTCATCGAAGGAAACGATGACCTTATGATTCTTGATGAGGAGTTTGCTGATGAGGAATATGCGATCGCAGTTAAGAAAGGCAACACAGAGCTGGTAGAAGAGATTAACAAGGCTCTGAAAGAACTGAAAGAAGACGGCACTCTTGAGCAGATTACAAATAACTTTATCGGCGACGATGATGTAAAAGGAACCTGCCCATATGAGTCACCGGAAGATGCAGACCACTCTAAAGGCAAACTGGTTATGGCAACAAACGCAACTTTCCCTCCATACGAGTACTTTGAGGGAGACGAGATTGTTGGATTCGATGTAGATATGGCGAAGGCAGTATGTGACAAGCTTGGCTATGAATTCGAAGTAAAAGATATGGAATTCAACGCAATCATCAATGCAGTTGATTCCGGTAAAGCAGACATCGGCGTTGCAGGTATGACTGTAACAGAAGACCGTCTGAAAAATGTTGATTTCACAGACAGCTATGCAACAGCTAAGCAGGTAGTTATCGTTCGTAAATAAGTTTCCATAAAAAATATTTAAATAAAGACTCCGGGCTTTTGGTATCGCTAATCCCGATATCGGAAACCCGGAATTTGTATGTCTGACAGCAAAATGTGAGAAAATAAAAAGAAGAAAGGAAAGTGGTGGAAATTTTGGCTGATTTTATTGAAAAATTTAAGTTTAATTTCATTGAAAACTCAAGATATGAGTTTATTTTTACAGGATTAAAAAATACACTTTTGATTACCCTTTTTGCGGTTATCATCGGTATTGTACTTGGTTTCATGATTGCGATTGTACGTTCTACCCACGACAGAACAGGAAAAATGAAAATCCTCAATGCTGTCTGTAAGGCGTATATTACGGTGATTCGAGGAACACCGGCTATGATCCAGTTATTGATTATGTATTATGTTATTTTTGTAACATATGATCCCGGAATTATGATTACGGCGATTATTGCTTTTGGTCTTAACTCTGCGGCATATGTTGCTGAGATTGTCCGTTCCGGTATCATGTCTATTGACGAGGGACAGTTTGAGGCAGGACGAAGCCTCGGTCTGAATTACAGACAGACTATGATTCTGATTATCCTTCCTCAGGCATTCAAAAATGTTCTTCCTGCGCTGGCAAACGAGTTCATTGTATTGATGAAAGAAACCTCTATCAGCGGTTATATCGGACTGACAGACCTGACACGAGGCGGAGATATCATCCGAAGCCAGACATATGAAGCTCTGCTGCCTCTGCTTGCAGTAGCGGCAATTTACCTGATACTTGTAGTATTCCTTACACATCTTGTCAGCAAACTGGAAAGGAGACTGAGAAACAGTGAACGCTAATGGTGAAATTTTATTAGATGTCAAAGGCCTTGAGAAAGCTTTTGGCGGCAATCAGGTTCTCAATGGAATCACAACACAGATCCGCAAAGGAGAAGTAGTAGCGATTATCGGACCGTCCGGCTGCGGTAAATCTACATTTTTACGTTCTTTAAATCTCCTTGAAGTTCCTACCGGAGGACAGATTCTCTTTGAGGGAACAGATATTACGGATAAATCTGTAAATGTTGATAAAATGCGTCAGAAGATTGGAATGGTATTTCAGCAGTTTAATCTTTTTCCTCATCTGACAATCAAAAAAAATATCATGCTTGCGCCTGAGAAGCTTGGACTTATGAGCCGCGAGGAAGCGTCTAAAAAAGCGGACGAGCTTCTGGAGAGAGTCGGACTTCCGGACAAGGCGGACGCATATCCGAGTCAGCTTTCCGGCGGTCAGAAACAGCGTATCGCCATTGCAAGAGCTATGGCAATGAATCCGGATGTGATGCTCTTTGATGAGCCCACATCTGCTCTTGACCCTGAAATGGTAGGAGAAGTTCTTGAGATTATGAAGGAGCTTGCACAGACGGGAATGACTATGGTTGTAGTTACCCACGAAATGGGATTTGCCCGTGAGGTTGCCAGCCGTGTTATGTTTATTGACGATGGAAGAATTCAGGAAGAAAATACTCCGGAAGAATTTTTTGGCAATCCGAAAAACCAGAGACTGAAGGATTTCCTGTCAAAGGTACTTTAATTTCAGATTAAATTTTCGGTGAAGATTACAGCAAAAAAAGAGCATCCGATGCTGCGCAGACAGTACCGGATGCTCTTTTTTATTCCGCTTTTTCTTTTTGGGAATCAGCGGTTAATTTTTTCAGCTCGTTGTAGCAATATTTGATAATTTCTTTACGGGTGATGATTCCGATGAAATAACCGTGGTCATCAACAACAGGAACATAATTCTGGTTGATGGCGCGGTCCAGAAGATCCTCCATAGCGGAATCTGCGTGAACCGGCTTATAGGTAGCCCTGCGCGGCAGAGCCATGATAGGAACACTTTCTGCATCTTTCATATCGGAAATGTGCATATGCTTCATCCCCCAGAGCAGGTCGCCCTCAGAAATCGTGCCTGTGTATTTGCCGTCCAGACTCAGAAGAGGGATACAGGAAAATTTCCTGTGCTCCATTTTTTCGAGAGTCTGGCGCAGAGTTTCATTCTCAAATATGTAAGCAACTTCGCTTTTCGGTGTTAAAAAAAATAAAATGTTCTTCAATCTGATACCCCATTACATTTGTGTTAATTGCTGCTGTTACAGAAGTTCGATACCTGCTTCCCGCGCCTGTACAATCATTTCTTCCGGCCAGAGAGAAACATGAACTTCTCCGATGTGCGCCTTGCGCAGGAAAAACATACAGATTCTGGACTGCCCGATACCGCCGCCGATTGTGTACGGAAGTTCCTTATTAAGGATTGCCTTCTGGAAATCAAGCTCTCTGCGGTCGTCGCAGCCGGACAGGGTAAGCTGTCTGTCAAGGCTCTTTTCATCTACACGGATACCCATGGAAGAAAGCTCAAGAGCAATGTCCAGAACAGGGTAGTAAACAAGGATGTCGCCGTTTAATTCCCAGTCGTCGTAATCGGGAGCACGTCCGTCGTGAGGCTTGCCGTCGCGTAATGCCTTGCCGATCTGCATGAGGAAAACAGCGCCTTTTTCTTTGGCAATCCTGTATTCTCTTTCTTTCGGCGTGCATTCAGGATACATGTCTGCAAGCTCCTGAGAAGTAACGAAGCTGATTTCTCTTGGAAGAAATTCCTCGATATAATCATACTGTACAGCCATATATTTCTCGGTTTTTCGAAGCGCGCTGTAAATGGCGCGGACTGTCTGGATGAGAGTGTCCATATTACGTGCTTCTTTCGAGATGACCTTTTCCCAGTCCCACTGGTCCACATAGACAGAGTGGATGTTATCCAGGTCTTCGTCTCTGCGGATTGCGATCATATCCGTATAAAGCCCTTCTCCTTCTTTAAAACCGTATTTCTTCAGCGCATAACGCTTCCATTTCGCCAGAGAGTGGACGATTTCCGCATCCTGCTCCTGACCCTTTATATCAAAGCTTACAGGGCGCTCTACGCCGTTCAGGTTATCGTTAAGTCCGGAAGCCGGATTTACAAATACAGGAGCGGAGACACGCAGAAGGTTAAGCTTCTGAGCCAGTGTCTGCTGAAAAAAGTCCTTTACGGTCTTAATCGCTATCTGTGTATCGTGAAGATTCAGGTCTGCCTTATATCCTGCCGGAAGTATTAACTGTTCCATTGGTTGAATCCCCCTTTGTTGTTTGTTCTGCAACATTATAACAGGAAAAGTTATGTTTGGCAATTTGCACCTTTTAAAAATTCTGTGAAAATGATACAATAAAACAGGAAAAGATTTGTAATCTGAAATATACGCGCTGCGCGGAGTAAAGGAGGGAAATATATGGCGAGATGTCAGGTCTGTGATGGTCCAATCGTCAATGGAAGGTGTAAATTATGCGGAATGCCGTATAAGCGGGATGAGATTCTGTATCATCTGAATGAGAGCGAAAGCGAGCATTATAAACATGCTTCGACGAAGGCGAGAGCGCAGATGAAACAGGCTCAGATACCGATTTCTGACAGAAAAAAGACACAGGATAAGAGTGAGGTGGGGAAGGCTCTGGATGAGAGAATCCGTCAGAGAAGACAGGCGGCTGAACTTGGTAAAATGCAGAAAAGCGCGAAGACGCATTCTCGTCTTGCTGTTATTCTGACAGTAGTGGTTCTTGTGCTTGCAATTGTCCCTTCAGCGGTAGGATACATAAAAGAAAAGTATGAGACAGGACAGGCACGTGAGGTCAAAAAGGCGGTGAAAGGCTATATTGATACAGAAGAACTTCTCCTTATGGGACTTATGGACAGTACGCAGTCGGAGATTGAGGTGGGAGATACCTTTGATCAGGGAATGGTCATGCCCGGGGAATACGTTTTGGAGGTTCCTTATGGTTACATGGAGATTCTTGTGCAATATGCCGAATCTGGAAAAAATGAGGTCTTCTATGAATTTGATGACGAGGAGAACCAGATAGTCCTTGAACTTCACGAGGGAGACCGCCTTTTTGTTAACGGCTATGACGATAAAAATAATTATGTGATGATGTTCCTGATTGAGCAATATGACGAATTGACCGGGATATAGGGTTTGGTACTTTCTTTTTCATGTACGATGTGCTATACTTTGTAAACGACACACCAGATATGGTGCATAAATAGATGTGATATAAATAAATTAACTATATATAGTATGTGAGGTAAGTGCGATGATATACGTGATCAAGAAAGACGGGACCAGGGAAGAATTCAATTCCCAGAAGATTGTAGCTGCCGTAAACAAGTCGGCTGCCAGAATCTTATATACATTTTCCGATAAGGAGAAGGATTTTATCTGCCGTTTCGCAGAGGAACATGCAGCTTCTCTGGGTAAGAATGAGATTGAGATTCAGGAGATGCACAATATCGTAGAGGGCGCTCTGGAGCGTGTGAATCCGGCAGTTGCCAAGAGCTACCGCGATTACAGAAACTATAAGCTTGATTTCATTCATATGATGGATGACGTCTATACGAAGAGTCAGGCAATCCGATATATCGGAGACAAGAGCAATGCAAACACAGACAGCGCTCTTGTTGCCACAAAGAGAAGCCTGATTTTCAATGAACTGAATAAAGAGCTTTACCGTAAGTTCTTTATGAACCGCAATGAGCTTCAGGCATGTAAGGATGGTTATATTTACATCCATGACCAGTCTGCGCGTCTTGATACTATGAACTGCTGTCTTTTCGATGTGGCTTCCGTATTAAGCGGCGGATTTGAGATGGGAAATGTGTGGTACAACGAGCCGAAGACTCTCGATACTGCTTTTGACGTTATGGGCGATATTATTTTAAGCACAGCAGCTCAGCAGTACGGCGGTTTCACTGTGCCGGAGGTAGACAAGATTCTGGCTCCCTATGCTCAGAAGAGCTATGACCACTATATTAAAGAATTTATGAAATATTCTGACGAGAGCTGGAAGGGAAGAGAAGAGAAAGCCATTGAATACGCTCTTGACAAGGTCAGAAGAGACTTCGATCAGGGCTGGCAGGGAATTGAGTATAAGCTCAATACAGTAGGTTCTTCACGCGGCGATTATCCGTTCGTGACAGTGACTCTTGGACTTGGACAGAAACAGTTCGAAAAAATGTGCAGTATCTCTCTTCTGGAAGTTCATAAAGGCGGTCAGGGTAAAAAAGGTCGCAAGAAACCGGTTCTTTTCCCGAAGATCGTGTTCCTCTATGACGAGAATATCCACGGTAAGGGTAAATGCTGTGAAGATGTTTTTGAAGCAGGTGTGGACTGTTCTGCACAGACTATGTATCCGGACTGGCTTTCCATGTCCGGAAAAGGTTATATTTCCAGTATGTACAAGCGCTATGGCAAGGTAATCAGCCCGATGGGATGCCGTGCGTTCTTAAGCCCGTGGTATGAGCGCGGAGGTATGTATCCGGCAGATGAGAACGATACTCCGGTATTTGTGGGACGTTTCAATGTAGGCGCAGTCAGCCTTCATCTTCCGATGATTCTTGCGAAGGCGCGGGCTGAGAGCAGAGATTTCTATGAGGTTCTTGATTTTTACCTTGAGATGATTCGAAGCCTTCATATCCGCACCTATGAGTATCTTGGACAGATGCGCGCTTCCACCAATCCTCTTGCATACTGCGAGGGCGGTTTCTATGGCGGACATCTTAAACCGAACGAAAAAATCGGTAAGATTCTCAAGCCGATGACTGCTTCCTTTGGTATTACAGCTCTCAATGAGCTTCAGGAGCTTTATAATGGCAAGTCCATCACAGAGGACGGACAGTTTGCCCTTGAGGTGCTGAAATATATTAATAATAAGGTAAATCAGTTTAAAGAAGAGGACGGTAACCTTTACGCAATTTACGGCACACCGGCAGAGAGCCTTTGCGGCTTACAGGTGGAACAGTTCCGTAAGATGTACGGTATTGTGGAGGGCGTTTCTGACAGACCGTATGTGAGCAACAGTTTCCACTGTCATGTAACAGAAGATGTGACACCGATTGAGAAGCAGGATCTGGAAGGTCGTTTCTGGGAGCTGTGCAATGGAGGCAAGATTCAGTATGTGCGTTATCCGATCGGATATAACCGTGAGGCAATCCGTACCCTGATCCGCAGAGCGATGGCTCTTGGTTATTACGAAGGCGTAAACCTTTCTCTTGCATACTGTGACGACTGCGGACACGAGGAACTGGAGATGGACGTATGTCCTGTATGCGGTTCCAGAAATCTGACAAAAATTGACAGAATGAACGGTTATCTTTCATATAGCCGTGTACACGGAGATACGAGACTCAATGAGGCGAAAATGGCAGAAATTGCAGAACGTAAATCCATGTAAATGTTTAATTACAATTTAGTTCCGAATATAACAATTTAATTTTGAACAAGAAGTGACAAATCATAAAAAAGAGAGAATGTGTTTATGTGCATTCTCTCTTTTTTCGCGAAAAGGTGAATTTGAAGTGATAAATAGCTTATCGTATGGTACAATGAAAGTATCGAAAAAGATTGAGGTCACAAATTGTGAATTCAACTTGACATTCCAAATTGGAAGTTTGAGTTTTGAAAGGGTTGAGAATATAATATGTCAAAAACGGAACAGATTGCATTGGTGCAGGTAGATGAACAAACACTGATTGCGGCAATGGAGTTCGCTCAATCAGATATAAAAAACTTAATATATGTTGTTCGCAATCAGCAGGTAATGTTGGATAGCGATTTAGCTATGCTCTATCAGGTAGAAACGAAGGTTTTTAACCAAGCTGTAAAAAGGAATATAGCTCGTTTTCCGGACAATTTTAAAGAGTAATGCAGCCCGTCTATTAAACTAATATCATCTTCTAAAAGTAATATGTTACTCATGCGTACATTCCTTTCCTCAAATTCTATTGGTATAATAATCGGATAACCAAACAATATCAAGTGCCCGATATTCGCCTTGTCTGGTGTTATAGGTAGTGAAAGAAATGGAAAGGAGACGAGAAACAGCACAAGACAATCAATCATCCCGGCAAATACGGGCGTATGGTTTCCTGATTTATTTATTTTGTTTGTTGTTTTCTTCGATATTTGCCATAAGACGGTCGAAATCACTCTGATATGTTCTGTCCTGCAAAACACGGAATTTTTCAAATTCACTCTCTGCAAACGCCTTTGCGATGACAGCGGTCACTTTGCCTTTGTCATGTAAAATATCTTCTTCGTTGAACTGGAGGAACGCATCCAAACGATTAACCCAATC
>PPYF01671930.1_pt1 | contig 13142 bp, 6 predicted proteins | sample 1559871 | NCBI WGS metagenome assembly PPYF01 (sample SAMN08240021, study PRJNA423297) | Human gut metagenome, whole genome shotgun sequencing project. | reverse complement strand
TGGTGGTCTACGCCTTATGAATATACAAACTGTTTCTTTACCGGATATGCTCATGTAAATTTGAGTGGAGTCGGTTGTCCGGAATTAGGTTCTTTATTGCTGATGCCTACTACCGGAGAACTGAATGTGGATTATAAGGAATATGGTAGTAAGTATAAGGATGAACAGGCTTCACCGGGTTATTATTCTAATTATCTGACTAAATACAACGTAAAAACAGAAGTCTCGGCTACTCCTCGTACCGGTATTGCCCGTTTTACTTTTCCAAAAGGAAAAAGTCATATATTGTTGAATTTAGGTGAAGGATTAACGAATGAGAGCGGTGCCATGCTTCATCGTGTAAGCGATTGTGAGGTGGAAGGAGTCAAATTGCTTGGTACATTCTGTTATAACCCTCAAGCTGTGTTTCCTATTTACTTTGTATTACGGGTTAAAAAGAACCCTTCTGCAACAGGGTATTGGAAGAAACAACGTGCGATGACGGGTGTTGAGGCTGAATGGGATCCGGACCAGGGAAAGTATAAACTTTATACTCGCTACGGAAAAGAAATAGCAGGAGATGACATCGGTACTTATTTCTCCTTCGACACAGAAGAAGGTGAGCAGGTAGAAGTACAAATGGGAGTTTCTTTTGTAAGTATAGAAAATGCCCGGTTGAATCTGGATCGTGAACAGGCTGGAAAGAATTTCGAGCAGATTCATGCTGAAGCACGCTCCAAATGGAATGATGACTTATCACGTATAACTGTAGAAGGTGGTACGGATGCTCAAAAAACTGTATTTTACACAGCACTTTACCATTTGCTGATTCATCCTAATATTTTGCAGGATGTAAACGGAGAATATCCGGCAATGGAAAGTGATAAGATTTTGACAACAAAAGGAGATCGCTATACTGTCTTTTCTCTTTGGGATACTTACCGCAATGTTCATCAATTGTTGACTTTGGTTTATCCGGAACGTCAGATGGAAATGGTACGTACAATGCTCGATATGTATCGCGAACATGGATGGTTGCCTAAATGGGAATTATATGGCAGGGAAACATTGACAATGGAAGGTGATCCGAGTATTCCGGTAATTGTAGATACCTGGATGAAAGGTTTGCGTGATTTTGATGTTGATTTGGCTTATGAAGCAATGTACAAATCTGCTACATTACCCGGAGCGGAAAACTTGATGCGTCCTGATAATGATGATTATATGTCCAAGGGATATGTGCCTCTTCGCGAACAGTATGACAATTCCGTATCTCATGCATTGGAATATTATATTGCTGATTTTGCGTTATCTCGCTTTGCAGAGGCTTTGGGTAAAAAGAAAGATGCAGAGATGTTCTACAAGCGTTCTCTGGGATACAAACATTATTATAGCAGAGAATTTGGTACTTTCCGTCCGATTCTTCCAGATGGAACTTTTTACAGTCCGTTTAATCCGAGACAAGGAGAGAACTTTGAACCGAATCCCGGTTTCCATGAAGGTAATTCCTGGAATTATACATTCTATGTGCCACATGATGTATATGGCTTGGCAAAACTAATGGGTGGAAAGAAACCTTTTATCGATAAGCTACAAATGGTTTTTGACGAAGGGCTTTATGACCCGGCAAATGAACCGGATATTGCTTATGCCCATTTATTCTCATATTTTAAAGGTGAAGAATGGCGCACACAGAAAGAGACGCAACGTTTAATAGACAAGTACTTTACTACCAAACCTGATGGTATTCCAGGAAACGATGATACGGGAACGATGTCTTCCTGGGCTATTTTCAATATGATTGGTTTTTATCCTGATTGTCCCGGACTACCCGAATATACATTGACGACTCCGGTTTTTAATAAGGTAACGATTCGGTTAGATCCGAAATGGTATAAAGAGAAAGAGCTAATAATTGAAACTAATCGCACTCAACCAGGAACTTTATATATTGATAAGGTACTGTTGAATGGTCAAAAGTTTAATAAATATCATATTACACATGATGAACTTGTTCACGGCAAATATTTAAAATTTGAATTGAAATAACACACAGTGTTTCATAGGTATCGTTTTTGGGTTGACAGGGCTGTCGGACTTCTTATGGTCCGGCAGCCCATTTTTTTACATTTACTTTTATTGTTACTTCTCGGAAAATAGCGACACTATATGCTCGGGATAGTGACGGTATCCGGCTAAAATAGCGTCACTATTTCTCCCGGATACCGTCATTATCTTATTTTCATTAGACTATACTCTGCCACATTTATAGTTATTCTCTGTTTTATAGGTGATTACAAAAATCTCTTTCATACGTCTACTATGTAAATTGTAGGCAATAAGATGAAAACAAGAAGAAATTTATTCAAACATATCCTTTGGATATTAATACTTGCAGAGTGTTTCCCTCTATTAGCGATTGCCGGATCGCAGCAAAAGGAACAACGTTATAAAATAGCTGTATGTGACTGGATGATTCTGAAGCGTCAGAAAATCGGTTCATTTCAATTGGTACACGAATTGAATGGTGACGGCGTCGAACTAGATATGGGTGGCCTTGGCAAGAGAGAAATGTTTGATAATAAATTGCGGGAACCTCATTTTCAGCAGCTATTTCGTGAAACTGCTCAAAAATATCAATTAGAGGTTTCTTCTATTGCTATGTCCGGTTTCTACGGACAGTCTTTTCTGGAACGTGCTAATTATAAAGAGTTGGTTCAAGACTGCCTTCATGCAATGAGAGTAATGAATACTAAAGTAGCTTTTCTTCCTTTGGGGGGAATCGAAACTGGATGGGAAAAGAATTCAGCACTTCGAACAGAAGTTGTAAAACGTTTGAAGGAGGTGGATTTATGTAAGGAATTGAAGATTCTGGGGAAAAAGCATATTTGCCAGATTCACTGTACGGATACAGATGGAGTGACTCTGCCTTTTAATGAACGATTGGACATGAATAAGGTGAAAAAGACTTTGGACAAGATGGGATGGAGTGGATGGCTAGTAGTAGAACGTTCACGTGATAAGGATGATGTGCGAAACGTGAAGAAGAATTATGGCACGAATATTAAGTATTTGAAAGAAGTGTTTCAGTAAAGATAGGAGGATGATTATGATATAGTTAATATAACAAAGAGAGAGAAAAAAGCGCAAAATCTATTTTTTATCCTTTTAAGTGATTACATTTTTTTTGATTGTACGTCTTTCCTTAAAAGAACTTTTAGATTTTGAAGATATAATATATTATTTTTGTTTAAATTAAAATTTAATCTATGAAGAGTAAGATGAAGATTAAAATGAAGATTGCCGGGAAGTTATGGGGCTTATCAGCAATTCTTTTATTCGTTTCTTGTGCTAAAGGTTTTGACGATAACGAAACCTTTTCTGGAGGTGTGACAAATACACAGTTAGAATCTCCAGAGAATATAAGTTTCTCTACCTTAACTAATGCTGATGGATCAGAAAGTTTGAAACTTACATGGCCTGTAGTTATGGGAGCTGGTGGTTTTAAAGTGAATGTTTACAATATGAACGATCCGGTTAATCCAGCTGCAGTAGTGGCAGATAGTATCGTAGATGGAAGTTCAATGGTATTCCCAAAACTGGAAGACACAAATTATCAGGTTACTGTGCAAACAATGGGTAATGAAAAATTGAATAATAAGGATGCTCAAACAGCCACTACTCAAGATTATAAAGCATTTGCTGCAGTTGCAACTATACATGAAAGCGATGAGATAGCAGCTTATGTCAATGCTCATATTCAAGATTTTAGTCAGGATCAGGAACAATGTTTTGTATTGGAACCAGGAGGGGTTTATACCTTAGATGACATAGCTGACTTTAAACTGAACACAGTAACATTCCGTGGAGATAAAGATAATCGGCCGACTATAAAGGTTAGTGCTAATGGCGGACTTGTTACACAGGGAGGCTTGAAAATCAAGTATATTAATTTTGAGTGTACGGATATGTCCTCACAAAAGGGGGTTCTTTGTTTAAGTGAGAATCCGGATGCTTCTATTACGACTGATGCTTTAGGGTATACAAATGATGGGGCTAATTCGGGATTCTATGTGATTAATAGTCCTATTATATTTCAAGAATGTAATTTTAGAAATATACCTAATAGTCTAATTTATGGTAACAAGAAAAATTATGGTATAAAGGACTTCCGTATAACAAATTGCATTGTACAATTGAATAATGAAGGCTCATACTCTGTTATTGACTTTAATGGTGGTGGGTGGATTAAAGATCTGCGAGTTGAAAATAGTACATTTTATAATTTGAATACTACATGTAGTGGCTATTTTGTGCGCTATAGTAGTTCAAGTAATGCTCAACCTAAAAAAACATGGGGAAATACGGATAATACTGGTAGTATAACAATTACTTATAATACATTCTGTAAAACAATGGCAAATAAGGATTTTGCGAATCAATTGCCTAACACAAATACTTTAACTACTACTGTACAATATAATATTTTCTATGATTGTTGGCGCTTATATCAGGCTATACAATCACAAGCTAAAAGATATACAGATGGTAATACTATTTGGGGAATAACAAAGGCTTCTGAAGGTAATGACACTGGTGGAAGAACGGATTCAAATGGCAAGCCCTATGCTACGCTTGAAGACCCTAATTTTGAAGGACCTATTGATCTTAGCTTTGATTTAGCACAACCTAAAGGTGGAGTTAATTTCAAACCTAATGGTAGCGTGGCTGTAGGAAATAAGGCCGGTGACCCCCGTTGGTATAAGTAATATAAAAGCTAATATATAATACAATAAAGATGAAACATAAAAATAATATAATCAAATTGTGTCTTGGCGTATTTCTGGCTTTGACAATGGCCTTACCTGCTCTTGCCCAGAAAAGCGTGACATTCAAGGGGGTAGTCGTAGATACGACGGGAGAACCTATAATTGGGGCTTCTGTGAAGGTAGTAGGTACAACTACTGGAACAATAACTGATTTGGATGGTAAATTTATGGTAGTTGTTCCATCCGGGAAACAGGTTGAAATATCTTATATAGGATATATAACACAGGTATTATCAGATTTTAAGCAGACTAAGATTGAATTAAAAGAAGACACTCAACAGTTAGATGAGGTCGTGGTAGTCGGTTATGGTACACAGAAAAAAGCGCATTTAACAGGAGCCATTGCTACTGTACCAATGGATGATATTCAGGACCTTGCTTCTGGTAACTTGGCAAGTACATTGAGTGGTATGGTAAATGGACTTAGTGTTAATGGTGGAGATGCACGACCTGGTGAAAATGCACGGATTAATATTCGTCAGAACGATGTATTATCAGATATCGGAGGAACAGCTTCAGAACCATTATACGTTATTGACGGGTATATTTATCCAGTAGAAGTGAAGATAGGTGATGTGACAGAAAACTTGGGAGCAACGGCATTTAATAATTTAGATCCGTCTGTAATTGAAAGCATTTCTGTTTTGAAAGATGCTGCAGCTGCTGTATACGGTGCCCGTGCTGCCAATGGTGTTATATTGGTAACTACAAAGAGAGGGAAACAAGGTGCACCTAAAATCTCATATAGTGGAACTTTTGGTGTTGTGGATGAGGTTTCTCGTGCTAAAATGTTGAATGCTTATCAATATGGCCAACTTTGGAATGCTGTACGTGCAGCTGATCCAACTGATGTATCTATCAATCTACAGAATGATCTATTTCAGGCAGATGAGTTGAATGCAATGAAAGGGCTAAATTACGACCTGTTGGATAAATATTGGAAAGCAGCATTAACACAAAAACATAGTATCAATATGACTGGTGGTTCAGAAAGAGCTAATTATTTTGGAGGAATATCTTATTTTGACCAAGATGGTAATCTAGGCAATTTGGATTATAACCGTTGGAACTATCGTGCTGGTGTGGATGTAAAGATTAGTAAATGGTTAAAAGCGAGTCTTCAGGTTTCTGGTGATTATGGTAAGAAAAACAAGCCGAATGTGAAGGTCGGAGGTAGTAATGACGAAAAAGACTATAATCTTTTATTAGTTCGTCCGTATTATATTCCTGAAGAAGTAAATGGTATTCCAATTGTGCCTTATGGTATTAGCAATTCACAGGTAAGTTCTTCACAAAATTATTCATTCTCTTTGTTACAAAATGCAGGAGATTATAACCGAACAGAAACATCGAATATGAATATTAATGCTGGTTTGGAATATGATTTTGGATGGAATAAATGGTTGAAAGGATTAAAATTAAAATTCTCATATTCGAAGAGTATCAACTCAACGAAAAACAATCAATATGGTTCCTCATACGAACTTTATTATATGTCCAAACGTGCAGGAAGTGGAAACCATCTATATACACCTATTCAAGGACAGGAATCTCTATATGAAGAATTATTGGGAGAAAATAATTTCTTACTTGCCAATAATGGTTCTGCTATAAATAATGCTAGTGGGGATCCTTATTTATCTCGTACAATGAGTCGTGCTGATAATTATCAGATGAACTTTACCGCATCCTATGATCGTGATTTTGGGAGTCATCATGTTGGTGCTTTATTTTCTATCGAGAAATCGGAAGCAGAAAGTGAATATTTAGTAGGACAGGTTACTAATCCTTATGAATTTACAAATGGACAGTCGAATCTTGTTCAGTATAATAGTGAATCTACAACAGAATTTAAGCGTGCAGAATCTGGAACATTATCATATATTGGCCGTGTGAATTATGCCTATGCTGATAAGTATCTATTTGAGTTCCTGCTTCGTTCGGATGCATCAACAAAATTTGCTCCTGAAAATTATTGGGGATTCTTTCCTTCTGTTTCTGCAGGTTGGATTATGTCGCAGGAGGATTGGTTTAAGAATAATGTGAAGTGGGTTGATTATTTGAAAATACGTGGTTCATTTGGTTTGACAGGACGCGATAATACCAAGGCATGGCAATGGATGCAAAATTATGCGGTTGATAAAGATAAGGGGCCGATATTTGGCGTCGGAACATCAACGAATGCAGGTAACCATATTACAATTAATAAGGATATTTCAGCTGTAAACCGTGATGCGCATTGGGATAAGTCATACAAAGCAAACTTTGGTCTGGACTTCAATGTATTGAATAATCGTTTGTCATTCAATATTGATGGTTATTATGAATGGAATCGTGAAATGTTACTTCCATATTCAGCTTCAATCCCGGGAACGGTAGGAACACAGTCTGCAAATTTCAATTATGGTGAGTTGGATACTTATGGAATGGAGTTGTCTGTAACTTGGAGAGATCGGATAGGGAAAGACTTTAAGTATAAAGTATCTGTAAATACCGGATATACAGATAATAAGGTACTTATGATGGACTGGGAAACCAATCAGCGCTATATGAAAATTCATGAAGGAAGTCGTACAGATATGGGAACATGGGGCATGCAGTGTTTGGGTATGTTTCGTAGTTATCAGGACATAGATGAATATTTTACTAAATATAATATAACATCGTATATGGGTATGACCAAAGAGAATGTCAAGCCTGGTATGTTAATTTATAAAGATATTCGTGGAGCAGAACAGGCTGATGGAACTTATGCCGGCCCGGATGGAGTTGTGAGCTATGAGAATGATCAAGTTCGTTTGTCAAATCGCAATAACCCTTATGGTTTCACTACAAATTTGAGTGCAGAATGGAAAGGCATTTCTTTATCTGCACAGATAAGCGCAAGTTGGGGAGGATATAGTTTTATCCCAACGTCAGCACTTAAGATAGGTAATATGGTTGGTTCGGGATCAGGGTCTTATACCGATTTGGAATATACCAATATGCCATCTTTCTGGAATACGGATAATATGTTTGTTTATAATGATGTGGTTGATGCATCAGGAAATGTGGTTGTAAAAGCTAATCGCAATGCTATATATCCGAACTTAAGATGGAGCAGTGTTAATAGTGTGAATTCTACATATTGGAGAGTGAGTGGAACTCGTGTTAGTATGAACCGCTTAACACTTGCATACACTATACCATCAAAGTTTACAAGATTGATAGGTATCGAAAGTTGTCGTTTCAATGTGACAGGACAGAATTTATTTAGTTTCTATAATCCTTATCCTGATAATTTTATAGATCCAATGACCTCTTATGGCAGTTATCCTACTTTGCGTAAATTTACTATTGGTGTGAATGTGACATTCTAAAAAGAAATAATAATGAAAAGAAAAAATATAATAGCTTTCAGTGTTGCTTTAATGGCTATAGGTGCTTTCACTTCATGTAGTGATGAATTTTTGCAAGACAAGAAGAATTATGACTATGTAGATGCGAGTACATATAACACGTTCAGTGGTGCAAAGGCACGTGTAGATGATATATATGCATGGTGCCTGCCTAATACAAGTTCTGACCCTAGTTGGAAATATAATAGTACGGGGGCAGCAGACCTCCAGTCTAAATCCACAGAGGAATACAGTGGATTTGGATCATTTGTAGATCCTGATGCTCCAATGACTAGTCAGAGTGGTAATAATACGGTTCCTGATTATTTTCATAATAGCGGTAATAATATCCAGGCAAGTGTTTGGGGACGTATCCGTAATTGTAATGATGTTATTTATGGTATAGAGAATAGTACTCTTTCTGATGAAGAAAAGAATGAGTTATTGGGACAGGTCTATTTTTTCCGTGCATGGTGTTATTATAATTTAGTAAAGTGGTATGGTGGAGTACCTATTATAACGGAAGTACAAGAACCGGTGGCAGAGTCTGTCGTTCCACGTTCGACAACGAAAGCGTGTGTTGATTTTATCTGTGAGGATTTGGAACTCTCCGCACAATTACTAGCTCCGTTTACAGAAAATGGTGGATGGCCTTCAAGTGATTTTGGACGTGTCACTTCAGGTACAGCACTAGCTTTGAAAGGACGCACTTTATTGCTCTATGCAAGTCCATTGTTTAATCGTCAGAATGATGTAGAACGCTGGAAGAAGGCTTATAATGAAATTACTACAGATTTGCCTAGAATAAATGCTTGTGGGTATGGTTTAGTTAATGAGAGTAACGTTGGAACTAATGCTTCAGGTTGGGCAAGTGTTTTTTCGATGGTTGATGGCAACACAGAGGCAGTATTTGTAACATTATATAACAATAAAGCGACAGGTGGGGTTCCTGATTTCAGTAAGAATAATTCATGGGAGCATGGTATACGACCATCAAATACAATGGGAGGTGGTGGTAAAACTCCTTCTTCTATGATGGTTGATATGTTTCCTATGGCAGATGGAAAGAGACCTTCTACATGTGATACCTATACCACATTGGATCAATCGTCTATTGCATATGATAAGAATGTGCCATTTGCAAATCGTGACCCGCGTTTTTATAGAACATTTGCTTTTCCCGGAGTGCGTTGGGCTTTTGATGGTGATCCTAGAAATGCAAGTAATAATAATCCATATACAGGTGAGAAGTATAACTTGTGGAACTATGTCTGGTATGCGAATGAGACGGATAGAGATAATGAGGAAGCTAGTAGTTCTAATACATATGGTTCTGATAATTTGCTGACAAATGCCAAGGGATTTTATATACGTAAGCGTTCGGACGATTTAGATATAAATTCAAGTGCTAGGTATGAATTTAGCCAGGCAAACGGCTTTAAATTTAGTGGTAGTCCATATTTGGAGATTCGTTATGCTGAAGTGTTGTTGAATTATGCGGAAGCAGCATGTGGCGCCGGTGAAATGGGAGTAGCTGTTGAACAGTTGAAGAAGATACGTGCTCGTGTGGGATATACGTCAACAAATAATTTTGGGTTGCAAACCAATTTGTCAAGTGATCAGTCTGCATGTTTTGCTGCTATTTTGTATGAACGTCAAATTGAATTGGCTTATGAAGGTAAACGTTTTGATGACTTACGTCGTTGGATGTTGTTTGATGGTGGTGCGGAAAGAGCAGAAGGAGCACCTGACACATGGCTCCCATCTGGTTGGAATGGAAATACTTGTACTTATTTAGGTTTTAAACAACTAAATGGACAGCGTCGCGATAATCTTGAATTCCGTGTAAGTAGCGCTCATGAGAGTAAAGGACTTGGTGGTACATCATGGGAAATAAATGGGGTAAATCCAGATCCATTAAAAGATGTAACACGTCCGGATGCATTAGATTTGAGACAGGAGGATATTTCCAGTCAACAGAATAAGTTAGTAGAGTTTTATAATACTTATCTGACGCGTAAAATGAAGAAAGGTGATGCATATACTACTGATCATACACCTAAGTATATGAATTTTCTTCCTAGATATTATTTCCTAGGTTTTGCGGAAGGAGCTCAAAAGGCTAATCAGACATTACCGCAAACTATTGGCTGGGCAGATTATAACAATGGTGGTGCTAATGGTACTTTCGATCCATTAGCAGAATAAGTTCATTATTTTCGATTTGTCTATATAATAACGTTTCTAATGCCTCTTGAATAAGAGGATTAGAGACGTTATTTTTTTATAAAGATTTAGGTTGTGTGGAAAAACATATTTTGAATAATAATTTCTGTTCTACTGATTACAAATCTTTTTTTCTTTCGTCTTATTATTGTATTTTTGAATTAACAACTTCACTAAACCAAATAAAAATGAAGAAGAAACATGTATTATTAGCAGCTTTTACTGCTGCAATGTTGACTCCGACTGTTGCATGGGCGCAATACCCACAAATAACCGACGAAGCCAAAGAAAACTATAAAAAGATGATGACTGAAGAGCGGAAGCGCTCTGATGAAGCATGGGCGAAAGCACTGCCAATAGTGCAGAAAGAAGCAAAGGAAGGTCGCCCATATATTCCTTGGGCTGGTCGTCCGTATGATTTGCCACAAGCTGATATTCCTTCATTCCCAGGTGCTGAAGGTGGAGGTATGTACAGTTTCGGTGGTCGTGGTGGTAAAGTGATTACTGTAACAAATCTGAACGACCGTGGACCGGGTTCTTTCCGCGAAGCATGTGAAACTGGTGGTGCACGCATTATCGTATTCAATGTTGCAGGTATTATCCGTCTGGAATCTCCGATTATTGTTCGTGCTCCCTATGTTACGATTGCAGGACAAACAGCTCCTGGTGATGGCGTTTGTATTGCCGGCGAATCATTTTGGGTGGATACACATGATGTCGTTGTACGTCACATGCGTTTCCGTCGTGGAGAAACGAAAGTATGGCATCGTGATGACTCTTTCGGAGGGAACCCTGTTGGTAATATCATGATTGACCATTGTTCCTGTTCATGGGGATTGGATGAGAATATATCTTTCTATCGTCATATGTATGATCCGAGTGAAGGACAATATGAAAGCAAAGATTTGAAACTTCCTACTGTAAATGTAACGATTCAAAACACGATCTCTGCAAAAGCACTGGATACATACAACCATGCATTTGGTAGTACTTTGGGAGGTGAAAACTGTGCGTTTGTCCGTAACTTATGGGCTAGCAACGCAGGCCGTAATCCTTCTATCGGTTGGAATGGAATATTCAACTTTGTCAATAATGTAGTGTTCAACTGGGTTCACCGTTCTTCTGATGGTGGTGATTATACCGCTATGTTCAATATGATTAACAACTACTACAAGCCGGGACCTGCTACACCGAAAGACTCTAATGTCGGACATCGTATTTTGAAACCGGAAGCAGGACGTAGCAAGCTGAACTATAAAGCCTATGGACGTGTATATGCTGACGGAAACATCATGGAAGGTTATCCTGCCATTACAGCAGACAACTGGAAAGGGGGTATTCAGATTGAAGATCAACCGAATACTGATGGATATACTGAAAACATACGTAGCTATCAACCGTTTGAGATGCCATATATTAATATTATGGGCGCAAATGATGCTTATGACTATGTGCTAAAACATGCAGGTGCAACTATTCCTTGCCGTGATATTGTAGACGAACGTGTTATTGAAGAAGCGAAAACGGGTATTCCTTATTATGAAAAGAAACTTCCGAAAGATGCTTATGGTGATCTTACCGGTTTGTCTCCAAAGTCAATGGGAGAAGATGGACAGTTCAAATATCGTCGTTTGCCAAAAGATTCTTATAAGCAAGGTATTATTACAGATATTCGCCAGATGGGTGGATTCCCGGAATATAAAGGTACTCCTTATGTAGATACAGACGGTGACGGTATGCCGGATGAATGGGAAATAGCCAATGGCTTGAATCCGAATGATCCGAGTGATGCCAATAAGGATTGTACTGGTGACGGATATACTAATATTGAAAAATATATCAACGGTATCAGCACAAAGCATAAAGTAGATTGGAGAGATATGAAGAACAACTACGATACATTGGCTGAAAAAGGAAAATTAATGTAATCGATGGTAAGGCGCCGGAATTGATTTTCCTTTCGGCACCTTACCTAAAAAACAATATCAATGAAAAAGATACTGATACTATCATTGCTTTTTATTTCCAGTTGGATGTCTGCACAGGCGGTCGACTTAAATAAAGAGAATCGTGATCCTGAATATGTAAAGTCTATTGTCAGCCGATCACAAAAGATTGTCGATAAACTCGGACTTACAGATGCGAAAATAGCCGAAGATGTTCGCAATGTCATAGCCAATCGTTACTTCGAATTAAATGATATTTATGAGGTACGGGATGCGAAAGTCAAGAAAGTAAAAGAATCCGGGTTGACTGGTGAGGCTAAAAATGAAGCTTTGAAAGCTGCGGAAAATGAAAAAGATGCGGCACTATATCGTTCACATTTCGCTTTTCCAGCCAATTTATCTCTCTTTCTTGATGAAAAGCAAATAGAAGCTGTTAAAGATGGCATGACTTATGGAGTAGTAAAAGTGACTTATGACTCACATCTGGACATGATTCCTACTTTGAAAGAAGAAGAAAAAGCTCAAATCTATGCTTGGTTGATAGAGGCTCGTGAATTTGCGTTGGATGCAGAAAATTCGAATAAGAAACATGCTGCTTTCGGAAAATACAAAGGACGTATCAACAACTATCTGGCTAAACGTGGATATGACCTGAAGAAAGAACGAGAGGAATGGTATAAACGTATAAAAGCCCGTGGAGGTTCTATATAATTAAAAAATAAGATACTATAAAAAGAAGTGAAATTCTTTCCCATTGTAAATGGTTAGTTTGTTTGATGGTGGAA
>PPYF01470207.1_pt1 | contig 13142 bp, 11 predicted proteins | sample 1559871 | NCBI WGS metagenome assembly PPYF01 (sample SAMN08240021, study PRJNA423297) | Human gut metagenome, whole genome shotgun sequencing project. | reverse complement strand
CCTTGGAGATGCCCATGGCATTGATGGGATAGGCAGCCTTGTCGGTGGACAGGCAGACCACACGTTTAACGCCTGCATCGATGGCAGCGTGGAGCACGTTATCCGTGCCAATAATATTGGTCTGAACGGCCTGCATCGGGAAGAACTCGCAGGAAGGAACCTGCTTCAGAGCGGCAGCGTGGAAGATGTAGTCAACACCGGGCATTGCGTCACGGATAGACTGGGGATTGCGGACATCACCGATGTAGAACTTGACCTTCTTGGCATTCTCCGGATGCTTGGCCTGTAGCTCATGGCGCATATCGTCCTGCTTCTTCTCGTCACGGGAGAAGATGCGGATCTGGCCGATGTCCGTTTCCAAGAAATGTTTCAAAACGGTGTTACCGAAAGAACCGGTTCCACCAGTTATCATTAATGTTGCGCCATTAAACTCGCTCATAAATACTTATCTCCTTTTCCAGCCCTTACATTCTTTATCAGCTTTCCAGCGTTTGAGCTGGACTTTGAGTCATAATCACTTCAATGTCAGGTACTGTTTATCACTCTCGATAGTTTCCAGCCTGCAACTGCTCCCAGTGTGTTAAAAACTAGATCGAATACATCGAGCATTCCGAGTTTTGATCCCCCGATTCTTCTGCCGCCTATGACAGCTATTCTTTTAATCTCTTCTGAACAGATCTCTCGTATAGACCTTCTCTTGTACATCATCGAGAATCGAGTCATACCGATTAGCAATGATGGCGTTTGACTGCTCTTTGAATTTCTTTATATCGTTCACAACAAGGGAACCATAGAACGTGCTGCCATCTTCCAGCGTCGGCTCGTAAATGATGACTGTGGCACCTTTTGCCTTGATACGCTTCATTACGCCTTGGATAGAAGATTGGCGGAAGTTGTCGCTGTTACTCTTCATGGTTAGGCGATATACACCGATCACGACAGGCTTCTCGTGCGCCGGGTCGTACCGGCCATCTGAATAGCTGTGGTATCCAGCCACCTGGAGCACTCGGTCAGCAATGAAGTCTTTGCGAGTTCGATTGGACTCCACAATCGCCTGAATCAAGTTCTCTGGTACATCGGCGTAGTTTGCCAGGAGTTGCTTTGTATCCTTGGGGAGGCAGTACCCGCCGTATCCGAAAGATGGGTTGTTATAGTGGGAGCCAATGCGCGGATCGAGACACACGCCGTTAATGATATTCTGCGTATTCAGGCCTTTCATCTCAGCGTAGGTGTCAAGCTCATTGAAGTATGAAACTCGAAGTGCCAAGTAGGTGTTGGCGAAGAGCTTGACTGCTTCCGCTTCAGTAAAGTCCATGAATAGCGTGTCAATATCCGGTTTCAGTGCTCCTTCCTGAAGAAGACGAGCAAATACTTCAGCCGCTTCTCTCGTCTCATCATCGCAGCCAACGATGATACGAGAAGGGTAGAGGTTATCATACAGGGCTTTCGATTCCCTCAGAAACTCTGGGCTGAAGAGGATGTTGCGACTTCCAGTTTTCTCCCGAATATGTCGCGTGTATCCAACCGGAATTGTGGATTTGATAACCATGATGGCATCCGGATTCACGGACATCACAAGATCAATCACAGACTCAACAGCTGACGTATCGAAGAAGTTCTTTTGTGGATCATAATTCGTTGGTGCTGCGATAACCACGAAATCAGCTGTAGCATAGGCACCCGCTCCATCTGTGGTAGCCACTAGATTCAGATCCTTCTCCATCAGATACTTCTCTATGTATTCATCCTGAATTGGAGACTGTTTTTTATTGATCAGATCAACTTTTTCTGGAATGATGTCCACGGCAGTAACGGAGTGATGCTGCGCCAGGAGAGTGGCGATGGACAAGCCAACATATCCAGTACCAGCGACAGCAATCTTCAGTTCCTCAAATTTCCGCATATTTACTCTCTTTCTTCTCCAGCCGGTAGTGAACGGCCCGTCTACATAGATGCGACATAATATACCTTAGTATTTTGTAGCGAACTTAAATCCTAGATTTGTTAATACTCTTTTTACGCCACGTCTCATTGAAGGAGGGCAGATTTTGGATCCAAATGCATACACATCATATTTAAAAACCTGACTTTTAGGAATAAAGCCTCGCTTACTATAATCGATATCGTATCCCTTTTTTTTCATTATTTTAGCTGCTTTGGGTATCCATTTTCCCGCCTTCACCATATGTACAGAATGAAGAAGAAACCTTTTGTCCGATACATATTTTTCTATGAATTCACCATTACCACGTATTGACATTTCAGAAAAATCGTTTTCTAAATCCCATGCTGATTTAGAACCGTCACCAAGAATACGAAGAATCTCTGTCCTATCCCAAATAGCAGTACCAATTGAAACAGCATATGGCTTATTCGTCGGGATCATTTCAGCATTGCTGTTTCCAGGATATGTTTGTTCAAACTTATTTGTGGTTCTGAATACCGGTATTCGATAGTACTTTATCCTTTCTTTTTTCATGAACTGAAGAATCTTTATAAACTCATCAGTGTCCACTTTCTCGCTCATAAAAATATCATCTACCGTAAGAAGTATGTACTGACTATCAGTACTGTTTATTGCTCGAATAGCTCTACCAGTCCAGGTTGAATCTTTTCCGCAAAGTATATTTACTACCTCATTATCCGAGAAACTGTGACTCTCTGTTGCAATAAAAACTTGAAAAGGACAATCGCCCCAGTTTTCACGTAAAAACTGCAAATAGTATTCTGCTATATCACTATATGCGTCACAGCCAACTACGACAATCGATAATTGCTTATTCATTACAGTAATCCTTCCTATTCTATTACGCCATTATAGTTCATCAAATATTACCTGTTCCCATACATCTTGGCGTAGTAATTTTGATACTCGCCTGAGATGATCTCTTCCCACCAGTCGCGGTGTTCCAGATACCACTTGATGGTTTTGACAATGCCATCTTCGAACTTCGTTTCCGGCAGCCAGCCAAGTTCTTCGTGGATCTTCGTGGGATCGATAGCGTATCGCATATCGTGGCCCTTCCGGTCTGTCACATGAGTAATCAGGCTTTCCGGCTTGTCCAGTTCCTTACAGATCAGCTTCACGATATCGATGTTCCGCATCTCATTGTGGCCACCAACGTTATAAACTTCGCCTATGCGGCCCTTGTGAATGATAAGATCAATTGCCCGACAGTGATCCTCAACATAAAGCCAGTCGCGGACATTGAGTCCTTCCCCGTAAACAGGAAGTGGCTTGTCGTTCAAGCAGTTGGCAATCATCAGGGGGATAAGCTTCTCAGGGAAATGATACGGCCCGTAGTTGTTGCTGCACCGGCTGATCGTGATCGGCAGGCCAAAGGTACGGTTGTACGCCTGGACAAGGAGATCTGCTCCTGCCTTGCTGCTCGAATAAGGGCTTGATGTATGGATTGGCGTTGTCTCAGTAAAGAATAGATCTGGCCGGTCGAGAGGCAAATCACCATACACTTCATCTGTGCTAACCTGATGATACCGCTCAATTCCATACTTCCGGCAGGCATCCATAAGAACAGATGTGCCGATGATATTAGTCTGGAGGAAGATACTGGGATCTTCGATAGAACGGTCCACATGGCTTTCTGCTGCGAAATTGACGACGATGTCTGGCTTCTCCTCTTCGAAAAGCTGATAGACTCCTTCGCGGTCACAGATGTCCAGTTTGACAAAGCGGAAATTCGGATTGTCCATGATGTCCTTCAGTGTGGACAGATTTCCTGCATAGGTCAACTTATCCAGACACACAATCCTGTAGTCCGGATGAGCCGAAAGCATGTGGAAGATGAAGTTCGAGCCTATGAATCCGGCTCCTCCGGTTACAATGATGGTCATGGTTTCCTCCAAGCTTTTAGTACCTAATGGTTCCATTGGCAACATTTTTCAAGTGTTCACCATAAGGGGATTTACCATACAAACTTGCAGATTCGAGTAACTGCTCCTTTGAAATCCAACCTTTACGAAATGCAATCTCTTCGGGAGCAGATATCTTTACACCTTGTCGCTTTTCAGTAATCTGTACAAATGCTGTCGCGTCAACAAGGCTATCCATAGTTCCTGTATCAAGCCATGCAAATCCTCTCCCAAGAATCTGCGCCTTTAATCTCTTCTCTTGAAGATACATGGCATTGAGTGTGGTTATTTCTAATTCCCCTCTGGCACTTGGTTTGACTTTCTTGGCATTTTCAGCAACACCTTTTGGATAAAAGTATAGTCCTGTAATACAATAATTACTCTTTGGGTGATTCGGTTTTTCCTCGACTGAAAGGATATTCCAATTGTCATCAAACTCCATAATCCCGAAACGCTCCGGGTCATTCACATAATATCCGAATATAGTCGCGTCTCCATGTTCAGCATTTTCTACAGCCGCCTTGAGAAAGCCGGATAATCCGCCTCCATAAAAAATGTTATCTCCTAACACCATGGCGCAAGGCTCATCTCCTATGAAGTCTTCCCCGATAATAAAAGCCTGTGCTAATCCATCTGGACTTGGTTGAACTTTGTATTTTAGATTTATCCCAAATTGTGAGCCATTGCCAAGTAGGCGCTCGAAATTTGGAAGGTCCGTAGGTGTAGATATGACAAGGATTTCTTTTATTCCAGCGAGCATTAACGTCGATAGTGGATAGTAAATCATAGGTTTATCATAAACAGGTAAAAGTTGTTTTGATGTAACCATAGTCAACGGATATAGGCGCGTACCAGCACCACCTGCGAGAATAATACCCTTCATAAAGTTCCCTACTTTCTTATTATTAAGCGCATTTCGTTTATATCTAAATCAGTGCTTAAATAAGGTTTTCTTTCCCTTTTCTAGAATGATTGCCGCAGTTTTCTCTTTTACTGCTACCCCAGAAAAAAAATGCACGGCGCACATTGTAATTCCTATAACAGTCATTCTTAAAAAATAGTTACTGTATTGCATCATTGAATAAACTACTTTTCCATATGTTAATGTAATACAAAACACAATTAATGACTTGAGAAAATCGAGAACAACGCTACGCTCAATAATAAATCCTTGGATGTGCTTTTTTAATGTAATTGTCGAAAGGATAAACACAAAAGCCATTGAAATACTTGTGGCAAGGGCGATCCCGGATATCCCCATTACTTTAGATAATGCTACACTTAAGATTACGTTTATTCCAACACCTGCAATACTGTTTATCATCGGTGATTTTGTATCCTGAAATGCATAATGGGCTTTAACAAGGATATCCCTGTTGGCAGTGAATATAAATCCTATTGAATAGCATATGGCAATCAGGGAAACAGTAGCAGTGTTTGATGAATCAAAATTCCCTCTCTGGAAGAAGAATCTTATTAAATCCGAACCTTCTACAAAGTACAAAGCCGTAATTCCAATGACAATATACGTCATTGTACACATAATATTGCGAATTCTTGCTTTTATTTCAATAATGCTAACATTTGAGGCTACGCTTTTAGTTATGGATGTCAGCAGAACTGATCCCACAGAAGTGACAATAACAGAACTAACTATGTCGCTGCTCACAACTTGCCCGTAATATAAGGATGAAACACTTCCTGATTCAAGTGAGGATGCAACTATCTTATCAACAAGATGTCCTAAATCTACCGCAGAGAAACCAATCACTAATGGGACGAAACGTTTCATCATCGAGGTAAAGTCGGGATTATGAAAAGGGTTAGTTAATCCGATCCCGACTTTAGGAACAACAAGCCAGAGCATTAAAACCATATGGAGACAATACCCAAGCATAAACCCATATAGTAATGATCTGAGTCCAAATCTGTTCCTAAATAAAAGAACAACTGTAATTATTGACAAACTGAAAAAAAAGGATGTAAGCCTTCCCGGCAAAAAATTATTATATGAATCTAAGTAACCTGCCGAAACTCCTATCATGGTCGTGAAGAGTATGACTGGGAGCATTGCCATGAGAAAGAATTTTAGTTCAGATAGCTGATCCTTACTGTATGAAATTCCGATTACGCTACAAATTTGATCGGCTAGTATCGTATTGATAAGTATTAAAACAAAACTCAGTACAGCAAAAAAAATATAACTTTCTCTGACTAATCGCTTCGCTCCTTCGTGATCATTTCGCTCATTAACGTGAATATACTGTGTTAAAACTGTAGGCCCAACAGTTTGCGTCATGATTTGCCCAAACATAGAAGTATAACCGTCTGCTGCAAAATACACATCGGTTAATGCATTGGATCCGAATGCCCACGCAATAACAGCCTGCTTGATAAATCCTAGTACCTTACCAATCACCACAAGTAGACTGATTGACACGCTTTTCTTTACTATGTTTGTCTCATTTTTCCCCATACAATCACCAAATTATATCTTGCTAATAAATTCATGAAATTCGCCATAATCTCGGATGTAATCTTCTACTTTATAAAAATCTGAGGCTGCAACACACAATACAGAATCTTTTTGAAGCCACAGCATTTCTCTCCATGTACATTGATCAATAACGACACCGATAGATGGATCCGACAACTCGATTTCTTCTCTTCCATTGTTATTTTCAAGCACTAGCTGTATTCTTCCATAAGGACAAAACAATAATTGCTTCAACTCTTTATGCGCATGAAATCCTCTTCTCACCCCTTCAGGTACTTTTGAAATATAATAAATTCGTTTTATCTCAAAGGGGATATCATGTGTTGCTTCAAAGAAAGACAATTCTCCGGCATTAACTGTAGGAATAGTTTTCAGATGAATAACTTTACATCCGACTATTGACTCCCGAGTATCAAATTCATCACCTTTTAGCACTGAATACCATTTCAGGTTATCAATACCCTCGTAACGAGATAACACTTTGTCTGGAATATCCAGTGCTTCATGGAAGTTATGTTTGTCATAGAATCGAACTGCACGTGTATTGTCTCTCGATACGCACCAATATACGCTTTCAAGGCAATATTCATTGAAAGCCTTCTCTATGATACTCTCCATTCCAAACCATGAATAACCTTTTCCCATTGCTTCTGCTCTTACCGTAATGGCAAACTCAGCTGCATTATTCTCAATATTCTTAAGGCTAACAGTCCCCATGTACTCGCCTTCATCAGATGCAATTGCCAGGTTAATATTCTCTTTATCTTTCCAACTACATCTGATAAAGTTCTCTGCATCTTGAAGGGTCTTTGATGCAAAATTAGTTCTAAGATTATTTGTTACATTCCTGTCATGCATCCATGCAAGCATCAGAGGAGCATCTTTAAGTTCGAGCTTTCTCAAATACATGTTATCGCCTCTTAGAATTCGTTGATTGCGTCAATGACATAACATATTTCCTCATTACTCATTCCATAGTACATAGGAATACTAAGCTCTGTGTTACTAATCTCTTCGGCAATAGGAAGAGATCCTCTGGATATTTTTAAATCGCTGTAGCACTTCTGTAAATGCATCGGAATGGGATAATGTTTTTTCGTACCGATTCCCTTCTCATTGAGGTGCTTTTCCAGTGCATCACGATCAGCACAGCGAACACCATAAATATGCCATACAGGAACGCAATCAGGAAGAACGTATGGTGTTATGACTTTCGAGTTCACAATCCCTTTTGAGTATAGATCCGCTACTCTCCTTCTCTCAGCATTCATTCGCTCAAGATGTGGAAGCTTTGTAGCGAGGAAAGCTGCCTGGAGTTCATCGAGACGGCTGTTGTTTCCTTTGTAAATATGGTGGTACTTGTAATCCGACCCGTAGTTACCAAGAGCACGTATTTTCTTTGCAAGCTCCTCATTATTCGTCACAACCGCTCCTGCATCACCAAGAGCGCCAAGATTCTTTCCAGGATAAAAAGAGAAACCAGCCGCATCACCAAATGTGCCAACCTTCTGACCTTTGTATGTAGCGCCATGTGCCTGCGCACAGTCTTCTACTACTTTCAATTTATTCTTCTTAGCAACTTCCATAATTGGATCCATATCGCAAGCTTGGCCATAGAGGTGAACTGGCATAAGCGCTTTAGTTTTCTCCGTTATTGCCGCTTCAATTAGGGCCGGGTCAATATTGAAGGTTCTAATATCTGGCTCGACGAAAACTGGAGTTGCCCCCACATATGTCACAGCGAGTGCAGTAGCAATATAAGTATTGGAAGGAACAATAACCTCATCTCCCTCTCCAATCCCAAGAGCCTTTAACGCAAGCATCAAAGCATCAAGGCCATTACCTACACCAATGCAGTACTTCGCTTCACAAAACTCTGCAAAAGCCTTTTCAAACGCCTCGTCTTCCACACCTTCGATATACCATGAACGCATAAAAACGCGATCAAAAGCTGAACGAATTTCTTTATTTAGTTCCCTCTCCATTGGAAGAAATGTTACAAAAGGAATCTTCATTTTCTTACCTCTTCTTCAATTGTAGTGTCATTACGCATTCAGGAAATATTTAGTGTCGTCTCCCAAATCTTATCTTATATCTATGCTCCTCAGACAATAGAAGCCCAATAAACAAAAACAAAAAGATGCTCTGTAAATATGTGCCTGAGAAGAATAGCATTACGAAACCTTCAGATAATAGTACTAACTTAAGATCTCTTTTTACTCCTTCCTCTGCAAAGAAAATGCCAATAACATAAAGGCATATAACAATAAATATTATCCCACCTATTAGAATGCCGAAATCAAACATAAGTTCCAAGGGCAAGCTGTGAGCATATTGTCCTCCTAACAACTTGACATCACTTGATGCGCCATATCCCCATAATGGTCTTTCCCAAATCAAATCTATGGCTCTATCTCGCCAAACATCTCTACCGCTGCCATCAAAAATAGACTTAGATAAAATGTATTGTAGGTTTCGACTATATAGGCCAGCTTGATTGAGTTTCAACGAAATCCAGGAAACAACCGAATCTACATTTTGCGCTATTACAACCAATACCATAGCACCTAATAGTCCTGTAAACATTGCCTTTTTGTTGCTACGCATTTCAATTATCACCTTTGCCGCTAGATATACCGCAAAGCAAAGTAACGGTCCTCTTGCGCCACGAATGAATATAGTAATAACCTCAAAAACACTAAACGCAGCAAACAGAATTATTTCTATTTTTTTACTATTCTTTTTGAACACCTCGTTGACATGAAGAACACTACACCAAAGAATCTGATATGAGGCGGGCATAGAGTACGTTGTTCCAACAAGCGGTTGATATATATATATAAGTACTATTATTGACACTACTACAGATGTTAGTTTTAACTTCTGATAAAAGTATTCATAATCCTCAATAGATGCTATGCATATTGCACTGGGAATACAAACGATCAGAGTAGTGACCAGGTATACTAAGATATTGCCTTGGAGCATATTATCCTGAATATACGCATAAATGTACGAAAAGCCAAATATAATTTCCATTCCCGCGAACCAGCCAAGAAATTTCTTCTTAATAAATAGCAGTGCGTACAGTGTTGCCAGAGTGGGTGCGCCATATCTTATGTAGTAATAAACATTTTCAGAAATCCCCAGTGGAGCAAGAATAGAATCTCGCCCAAACACACATATCACTGTCAGCAACAGATACCATAGGATAGGCCTTGACAATGCCCTATCCCGCTTTCTTTGTATTCTTTGTTCGAAATCTTCTTCAGTATAATAAAGATCCCTTTCCGTTTGGTTCATTTGCATAACCTCTTACGAGCATATAATCAGTCGTTTCTCCAAAGAATATCCTGCAAATAGCGTTCAGCAACTTCACGCTCTGAATAATGAATAGCAAGATCAATAGCCCGTTGTCCAATTTCATTTCTTTCCTGGGCAGTTAATCTTTTAATTCGCCTATAAATACTTATCAATTCATCTTCATTCCCAGGATCACAGATAAATCCATTCTCTCCGTCTTCAATTATTCCATCAAAGCCGCCTTTTCTGGAAGCGATTGTTAGACAGCCCTGAAGCATTGCCTCGATATAAACCATCCCATAAGTCTCGTCGTCACTGATAAGAGTAAACACATGGTACTCTTTCATGTATTTGAGTACTTGCTCTCGCGAAACTCTTCCTGTAAAGATAATCTTGTTTTCAAGCTGAAGCTCTTTCACAAGTCCTTTCAGATATTCTTCTTCTGGTCCTCCACCAACGACTAACAGTCTATCATTATTGTCAGCGACCTTTGAAAACGCCCTGATGACAACATCCAAATGTTTTCTCTTTATGAGACTACCAACATAAATAAACTTGATACCGTTTTCGTACGCATGCTTGCTGCATGTTTTCTCAGCCACTTTAACTGCATCATTAGGTGCACCAGAGCAGCATATAAACGGAAGTTCTCTCAACGAAAGATTTGTTTGAACTTCTTTCGCTTCGGTAACCGATCTTGCCCCAATAGCCCCAATTCCAGAACAGTTCTCTTTAAGCCGATATTTGATTACTTCTTTGGCATCGCAATCATGATGAAAAACAATTGATGACTTCGCTTTGTACTTTTTTGCGATGATTGATACCAATTCCGCACTTGGATTGGCGAAGTGTCCAACGACTAAATTAGGTATGAACTCCTGTTCATCTAGCACTTTGCATATCTGATCGGCATGCCTCTGCATTGCCGCTTTTGAAAAAGCCTGTCCGGGGTAAAACTTCAGCATCGGGAATCTGTATACATCTATACCATTCTCATCCCTATGCAGATTCCTCCTGGACTCGATGGGCGGAGTCATTGTTGAAATTCTTCCTGAAAATTTGTCCTTTATAGTTGCCGGAACCAGATAATAGACATAAGGAAACTTACTGGGACAGTGCATAACCTTGACGTTATTCCCCATAGAAACCCACTCTTTTGCAAAGTAATTCACCGTTTTAGTCGGTTTGTTATCGCCCACATCATCAGGCTGTGAATACATTTGAGTAATAATCAAAATGTTCATCAACTATCCCCTTGCTTGCTTACTTTCCTTTTCTGAAGATGAATCCATATACCTTTCTGACAAAAGGAGAATTGATCATCAAAAAACTTAGCCTTGCCTTTATGTACCATCTTATTCCGATATCCTTTTTTGCTGGAATGATAATTGTATCAAGCGCACGTTTTTTATCGGCCATATAGATAGGATTAACACTAGTCCCAATACCGCCGTTTGAGCGATAGCGAATCGCAAAAAAAGGAGAATAGAGGAACCGACATCCATGCTGTGTTGCCTTCAACCACGTCGGCCAATCTTCCATAAGACGAAATGACTCATCAAAGTACCCATAACTTTCAAAAAAATCCCTTGAAAAAAACACACCTCCTGCTACGATATCGTTATGAACGCAAAGGCGTCTAAAAACGTCAAGAGGCTCAAGATCATTTAGTGCTTCCGGAAGCTTATTACGGTATTTTGCTATTGGTTTGAGGTTCTCATCACATCTCATAACATCACCTGTTATAACACCGCTCGGACTCTTCTGAAGAGCTTTCGCCGCATATGTAAGAGAATACTCGTCGTATAGAGCATCATCCGCTGCCAACAGCTTTATATATTTTCCCGAAGCTTTTCTAATTGCTCCATTTGCACTTTTTACGGTTCCGTAATTCTTCTCATTTTGATACACTATATAATTAATTAGATTTTCCTTCTTTTTGCTTCCCAGGTAAGAAATAATATGTTCACGCTCAAATGACTTCGATCCATCATCAGCGACAATTATTTCTATACTGGGATAGTCTTGTGCAATGATCGAATCCAAGCATTCATTTAAATATTCGCTGTTATTGTACAGGAGTACAACCACAGAAAAAGTCTCTGTCATTTCATCTCTTCCTATTCTCTGTTTCTTATCTGGTGTTTGAAATTTCCCCTCAAACAACACGAAATGCTCTGGAGCCTTTTTCAGCCTCCGGAGCGAAATCGTTCTCATTACCTTTTCCTACTGGCCTGCATTTCAACCAGCTCCCATCTATCTGTCCACATGGGCTTCAGCCAATAGCTCCGCCCTCCGACCTTTGCCGCCGGATTCCACTCTGCTATATCCCTCACACTTGCTGTCAGCCAATCCGTACTGTCCAGCTCGCTGTGAGTTCTCCTTGGTACTCTCCCTTAAGAAGACCTGCTCCCATCTATATTAAAGCCCCATACTGTGGGCTGATTACTTACATCTTGTTGACTAGCTGCCTGTTACATCTCGCGGCCCGCTCATTTCTTACCCTCATTCACAATTCGGCAGATGAGTTCAACGATAATCTGCACTTTCTTCATTTGATTTTGATTGAGCTTTGAATTCTCAAGCACCGACTCTATTTCTGTGATTGGATCCTCAACGGCAGTAGCGAACTGGACAGTCCTTAGAAGCTTACCTTGAGGCAATCCCAACGCCTCTTCTATCCATTTAATGGTTTCCACTTTGGGCTTACATTCATTCCGCTCAATCCGACCGATTTGGGTCCGGCTCACACCGGAGTACTCTTCCAGATCCTCCTGAGACCATTTCTTCTCTCTCCTGTAGAAGGCGATTTTCTCGCCGAGTGTTGTGGGTATCATTCTTAACCTCCATATGAATAACTGTGTTATCCACAGTATGGGGTTAAGCTTTTATGACTTCTCCGGCTGGTCCCGTCCCTTCGATACTCTCCGAATAGAACAGACAAGTCATGACATCCATTTCTGAGTCGTCCACAGGGGCCTCAGTGTTCTTCTGGACCCGTGTGGAAATCTACATATCCCTATCCGGCCTCTTATTGCCTGAAACTATCGACGGTTTTTACCCGTCTCCTTAATGTGTCTGTTCTTGCCTGAAACTATCGAAAGCACATAACACAGACTGACGGACGATTATGTGTTTGCTACATTAACCTTCGCTCTTCTATAAGCAGAGTACCGAAGGCACACATATCCGGCTCCAGTGAAATCAATCTCATTTTTTGTTCAATCCGCCCAATGTTCATCCCGTTTTTCCCATTTTTATGTGCGATTTGCCTCATTTTCGTAGTCAAGAGCGGTTACCTGACCGGGATCGACGCCTTCGGTGCTTTCAGGCATGAAGAGGATTTTAACTGTGGCAAATATGATTTTCAAATCCTCAATAATACTCGGGTGCGCTATGTACATCAAATCCATCTGCAATTTGTCATACGGCGTAGTATTGTACTTTCCATAAACCTGTGCATAACCTGTCA
>PPYF01268661.1_pt1 | contig 13142 bp, 13 predicted proteins | sample 1559871 | NCBI WGS metagenome assembly PPYF01 (sample SAMN08240021, study PRJNA423297) | Human gut metagenome, whole genome shotgun sequencing project. | reverse complement strand
GGCTGTTGGACGGGGTTACTGTGGGTGCATACGCCCCCGGCGGGCCGCTGAGGACAGCGGCCCCTACGGACAAGGTTCGCCACATTCCGTAGGGGCGGATGTCCCCATCCGCCCGGAAAGCCCGGAATCCCCTGCCCCTTGGCTCCCCCCTGGGGGCCGATTCCCCTTGTCAAGGGGAAATGTCCCGAAGGGACAAAAGGGATAGGGATCCTGGCACGGCGCAGCCGTGACTGAGAGGGCTGCCCGCAAAAAAATCAAAAAACCCTTGACGGGCAGGGGCTTGGCGTGGTATAGTTGCTATACCTGTGAAAGGGGCTTTTTTGTTGTGCGCATTTTTACGGTGTTTGACGCATGACCCCCTCCCGCATTGGACGGACACAGGGAGGCAGATCGCCGGAGCCCACCGTATCGCGCTGACGTGATTTTTTGCGTTTGTTTCGCTGGGTCCGGCCAAGGAGCCGGACCCGGCGTTTTGCTTTTTCAGGCGGCGTTCGTGTGCGGTCCAAACGAAGCGGTTCCCCGGGACCGCCACACCAAAAGGAGGTGCCGACAAATGGCAAAGGCAGGCGCGCGCATCAAGATCACCCTTCGGTGCTCTGAGTGCAAGCAGAGAAACTACAACACCATGAAGAACAAGAAGAATACCCCCGATCGTCTTGAGCTGAACAAGTATTGCCCCTTCTGCAGAAAGCACACTGTCCACAATGAGACCAAGTAATTGCGTCTTTCAGGATGTAAGGAAAGAAGGGTAACGCAAATGGCTGAGAACGAAAAGCTGGAGCAGGCTGCCCAGGCCGGTTCCGACAAGGTGAAAAAGGACAAGAAGGCCGACAAAAAGGCCAAGCCCAGTCTGTTCGCCCGGGTCGGCAAATGGCTGAAGGATATGAAGAGCGAGCTGAAGAAGGTCCAGTGGCCCACCCGTCAGCAGACCATCAACAACACGCTGATCGTCATCGCCTGCGTCATCGTGGTCGGCGTGTTCATCTGGATCTTTGACTATATCGCCGGCAGCGCCATCGACGTGCTCCTCACTCTCCTGAGGTAACGGAATGGCTGACAATGCGAATTGGTATGTGGTCCACACCTATTCCGGCTATGAGAATACGGTGAAGGCGACCATCGAGAAGTACGTGGAAAACCGCGGGATGCAGGACCTCATCCACGAGATCAGCATTCCCCTGGAGACCGTGACCGAGATCACGGACAACGGCCCCAAGGAAGTGGAGCGCAAGGTGTTCCCCGGCTATGTGCTGGTGAAGATGGTCATGAACGACGAGACCTGGCATGTGGTGCGGAACATCCGCGGCGTCACTGGATTTTTGGGCGAGGGCAACAAGGCCATCCCCCTGTCCGAGGCCGATGTGGCCGCCCTTGGCGTGGAAAAGCGCGAGGTGGTGGTCAGCTATCAGGAGGGCGACACCGTTCGGATCACCGACGGTGCGCTGGAGTCCTTCCTGGGCACGGTGGAGGAGATCGACCTGGACCGCAGCAAGGTCCGCGTGGTGGTGTCCATGTTTGGACGCGAGACCCCCGTGGAGCTGGAGCTGGACCAGGTGGAACCCGCCAACGACTGATTTTCCCGGCAGTCCCCTTTTTAAGAGGGGACAGGCGCGGCAGCCGTAAATGCCCCGCCGAAACGTGGGAGGGACGCCGGAAACGTCCCGCCAAACTGGGCAGAGAACGCCCAACCCAACCACATTTTTTCAATGGAGGTGCTCTTTCGTGGCACAGAAAGTAACTGGATATGTAAAGCTTCAGATCCCCGCCGGCAAGGCGACTCCCGCCCCCCCTGTTGGTCCTGCCCTGGGCCAGCACGGCGTGAATATTGCCGCTTTTACCAAGGAGTTTAACGAGCGCACCAAGAACGACGTGGGCATGATCATCCCCGTCATCATCACCGTGTACGCCGACCGCTCCTTCACCTTTGTGACCAAGACCCCCCCTGCGGCCGTTCTCATCAAGAAGGCCTGCAACATCGAGTCTGGCTCTGGTGTGCCCAACAAGACCAAGGTCGCCACCATCAGCAAGGAAGATGTGCGCAAGATCGCTGAGACCAAGATGCCTGACCTGAACGCCGCCAGCGTCGAGGCCGCCATGAGCATGATCGCCGGTACTGCCCGCTCCATGGGCGTTGTCGTGGGCGAGTAAGGAGGGGTAGAGAATGTTTAGAGGCAAGAAGTATCAGGATAGCGCCAAGAAGATCGACAAGAACGCGCAGTATGATGCCAACGAGGCCATGGGCCTGGTCGTTGAGACCGCTACCGCTAAGTTCGACGAGACCGTCGAGCTGCACGTGAAGCTGGGTGTTGACTCCCGCCACGCTGACCAGCAGGTCCGCGGCGCCATCGTCCTGCCCCACGGCACCGGCAAGACCCAGCGCGTGCTGGTGTTCGCCAAGGCCGCCAAGGCCGACGAGGCCCGTGCCGCCGGCGCTGACTACGTGGGCGAGATGGACCTGGTGGAGAAGATCCAGAAGGAGAACTGGTTCGACTTCGACGTGGTCGTGGCTACCCCCGACATGATGGGCGTTGTGGGCCGTCTGGGTAAGGTCCTGGGCCCCAAGGGCCTGATGCCCTCCCCCAAGGCCGGCACCGTGACCATGGACGTGACCAAGGCCGTCCACGAGATCAAGGCCGGTAAGGTGGAGTATCGTCTGGACAAGACCAACATCATCCACTGCCCCATCGGCAAGGTATCCTTCGGCGCCGAGAAGCTGGCTGAGAACTTTAACGCCATCATGGGCGCGATCATCAAGGCCAAGCCCTCCGCTTCCAAGGGCCAGTATGTGAGAAGCTGCACCGTGGCCGCCACCATGGGCCCCGGCATCAAGATCAACGGCGCCAAGCTGGTCTGAGCTTGACAAAGGCAGCGTTCCTGACATCAGTCGGGAGCACAAATTTGTTTCTCTCACCGGGACAGGTTTTGCTTGACAAAGCCTGTCCCGGATGATAGAATATTCTAGCGTTCAAAGACAGCAGGTGCCCCAGTTGGGCGTAATCCCTGCCGAGAGTGCATTCAACGACATAGTTTGAATGGTACTGTCCTCCTGTCTTTTGACGCGGAGGATTTTTATTTTGTTGGAGGTGAATCCAAAATGCCTAACGCAAAGGTTCTTTCCGAGAAGCAGGCCGTGGTGGCCGCGCTGACCGAGCAGCTGAAGAACGCTTCCAGCGGCGTGCTGGTGGACTATAAGGGTATCACCGTGGCCGAGGACACCGCCCTTCGTACCGAGCTGCGCCAGAACGAGGTGCAGTACGGCGTGGTGAAGAACACCCTGGTCCGTTTTGCGCTGAACAACGTGGGCCTGGAGGGTCTGGATGACGTGCTCAACGGCACCACTTCTCTGGCCACCAGCGCCGGCGATCCCATCGCCCCCATGCGTGTCGTCAATAAGTACGTCAAGCAGCTCAACGGTAAGTTTGAGATCAAGGGCGGCTTTATGGACGGCAAGGTGATCTCCCTGGAGGAGATCCAGGCTCTGGCCGAGCTGCCCTCTAAGGAGGTCCTGCAGGCTCAGGCTCTGGGCATGATGCTGGCTCCCATTACCAGCCTGGCTATCGTCCTGAAGGCCATCGCCGAGAAGAATGGCGAGCCCGCCGAGGCCGAGGCCCCCGCTGCCGAGTAAATTTTCCCGGCACACGGCGCTTAAAAAAGCGCACATTTCAATTTTAAAAAACCAATTTTAGGAGGTATTTCACCATGGCTAGCGAGAAGATTACCGCTATGATCGAGGAAGTGAAGGCCCTGACCGTTCTGGAGCTGTCCGAGCTGGTTAAGGCTCTGGAGGAGGAGTTCGGCGTTTCCGCCGCCGCTATGGCCGCTCCCGCCGCTGGCGGCGCTGCTGCTGAGGCTGCTGAGGAGAAGACCGAGTTTGACGTTGTCCTGGCTGGCTTCGACGCCGCTGCCAAGATCAAGGTCATCAAGGCTGTCCGCGAGATCACCGGCCTGGGCCTGGCTGAGGCCAAGGGCGTGGTCGAGGGCGCTCCCAAGACCCTGAAGGAGGCCGTGTCCAAGGACGAGGCCGAGGAGATGAAGAAGAAGCTGGAAGAGGCCGGCGCCAAGGTCGAGCTGAAGTAAGCTTTTTCCCCCATATGTGCTTAAACCCCCCGGGGAAAATGCCCCGGGGGGTTTCTATATTTTGTGAAAACAGGCGGATTACACCTAGAAACGGGAATAATTATACAGAATAAATGAAAAATATTGCATACAGCCGAAAGGAATGCTATCCTTGCCGTGCATATGCAAAAATTCTAAGTGCGGCGGAGAACTTAAAGCATGGAACTATATGATGTGTTGGATCAGATCGACCAGGTGATCTATCTCAGTGATTTAGATACCTGCGAAGTCATATTTGTCAATCGCTGCGGGAAGAAGCAGTATGGCCCGGTGACACCCGGGGTAAAATGCTATGAATATCTGCAGGGAGCGGATGCCCCCTGTGCCTTCTGTACCAACCAGCGCCTGCGGGAGGACCCGGACCACCGCTATACCTGGCACCGGAAACTGCCGGGCATAGGTCATCTGCTGCTCCACGACAGCATCGTCACGGTGAATGGCCGCCCCTGCCGCATGGAGCTGGCGGTGAATGTGACCCGCTATGCCCACATCTTTGAGGCGGAGCTGAGCCTGGCCACAGAGCAGAAGCTGGTGGAGTGCATTGACAAGCTGGTGCTGTCTGACGACTTTGATGCCGCCATGGACCAGGTGCTGGAGATCATCCGCCAGCAGTATCAGGCGGCCCGGGCCTATGTGTTCCGCATCGACTGGGATAAGGGGACGGCCACCAACACCTATGAGGTGTGCGCCCCCGGGGTCACGTCGGAGATCCAGAATCTCCAGGCCGTGCCCCTGGAGGACATGCGGGAATGGCTGGAGGTGCTGAAGGAACGGAAGGGCAAGCTGATGACCATCCACAGCATTGAGGCCCTGAAAGATATTCCGGGCCGCCAGGAGGAGTATGCGTGTCTGGCCGCCCAAGGCATCCAGGCGGTGGCCGAGGTGCCCATCTTCTGCAAGGACAAGCTCTATGGCTTTTTGGGCGTGGACAACCCGCAGGGGGGCATGGAGTCCACCGAGCTGCTGACCCACATCGCCTATTTCATCTCGGACGAGGTGCAGAAGCGGGAGCTCCACGCCCGGCTGCTGGCCAACAGCTATACCGACACCCTCACCGGTCTGCCCAACCGCCTGTCCTATGACGAGACCATCGACAGCCTGCAGGGCAGAGAGCTGCCCACCGGCGTGGGCTATCTGGACATCAACGGCCTGAAATGGGTGAACGACCACCTGGGTCACGCCTATGGCAACCAGGTGATTTTAAAGGCCTGCCAGGTCATGTGCCGGTTCTTTCCCAAGAAGCAGATCTATCGGGTCAGCGGGGACGAATTTGTGATGATCTGCTCCGACATGGGCTACCGCCCCTTTTGGTCTGCCTGCCGGGCCATGGAAAAGGAACTGAAAAACAGCCAGGAGGGCCTGGCCACCTTTGGCTATGCCTGGGGGTCGGAGACAGAGGACTTAAACGAGCTGCTCCACAAAGCTGAGCAGGTGATGTATGCCCAGCGGCGAAAATACGCCATGCGGGGGGACAGCAGCCCCAGCCGCCCGGGCCGCCCGGAGTATCTGGACGGGCTGCTGCGGGAGTTCCGCCAGAGCAAGTTCGTAGTCTATCTCCAGCCCCTGTATGGGGTGGAGCAGGGGGCGGTCATCGGGGCGGAGGCCCTGGTGCGGAGGATCAGTGAGGACGGCAGTGTCTGCGCCCCCTTTGAATTTGTCCACATGATGGAGGAGGAAAACCTGATCTCCGTGGTGGACTATGAGATGCTGGAGCAGTCCTGCCGCCTGTTGAGGGACGTGGGGCAGAGGTGGCCCGGCTTTCAGCTCGCATGCAACATGTCCCGGAACACCCTGGCGGAGCTGGATTACTTAGACCGCATCGACGATATTCTGACGCGCACCGGCGTGGACCACAGCCAGCTTATCTTCGAGGTGACCGAGTCCTCCCGGGGGCTGCAGCTGGAGAGCATTGAGGACCGGCTGAACGCCCTGAAGGCCCGGGGCATCGCCGTGGCCGTGGACGATATGGGCACGGAGTGCTCCTGCCTGGAGATGCTCTATCTGCCCCAGCTGGACCTGGTCAAGATCGACCGGAGCCTGATCTCAAAGGCCAACCACGGCCCCCGGGAACAGGCGGTCATCGGCTCCCTCATCGACCTGTGCCACAAGCTGGGCCTGGGCTGTGTCGCCGAGGGCATCGAGACAAAGGAACAGGGCCAGCTGCTGAAAAGCCTGGGCTGTGACCGCCTGCAGGGCTATTACTTCGGTCGCCCCATGCCCCCCGAGGAGTTCTTCTCCCGGTTTGGGCCGGGGGTGCAGGAGCACCGGATATGATCATTTTGTGATCCATATGACCCCCGCCTGTGATGGAACAGGCGGGGGTTTTCCACATTTTGCGCCGGGATCGTGGGAAGTTTTCAGAAAGTTTAGATTTTATGGTTTCGCCGTTTATCCTTTTGCATTACAATAGGGGCAGAACGAGAAAACACGGCCCCGCAAGGGGCGAGACGGTGGGATACGATGCAGAAGAAGCTGTTTTTCTTTCATACCTTTGCCCTGGTCACGGCCATGGCCATTCTGCTGGCGGTGAACAGCGGGGTGCTCCATGTGGTGATGGACTATTACCAGCGGCGGGCCATCCCCGCTGCGGACGAGCGGAGCCAGCAGGCCAGGGCCGTGCTGGACAGCTGGGATGAGAAGGACGAGGACTGGGACGAGCTGTCCAAAAGGCTGCGGGCGGCGGACTATGACCTGGTGGTCTGCCGGGACGGGGAGATCGTCTCCAGCGGCCTGGATCAGGGTCAGCAGGAGTTCTTTACCCGGATGATCCAAAGTGCCTCCTGGCCGGAGGACGGTACCCTTACGGTGCAGGACAGCGGCGTGGTGCTGGTGGGCCGGCAGGCGGGGGACTGTCTGCTGGTGGCCCTGCCCCATCCGGGTCAGCCCGATGGCCCCGGGGGCTTTGGTGGCCACCGCCCCCAGGCGGAGGTGATGCTCATCTCCGTCTTTGTCAGCGGCCTGGCGGCCATGGGGGTCATCTGGCTGTTCAGCGTGGTCTTTGCCCGGTATCAGCTGCGGCAGATCATGCGCCCGGTGAATGCCCTCACCGCCGGGGCAAAGCGGGTGGAGCAGGGGGATCTGTCCACCCCCATTGACTATCAGGGCCGGGACGAGTTTGCCGCCGTGTGCGCCGCCTTTGACCACATGCAGCGCCACCTGCTGGAGGAGCGGGAGAAGAACGCCGCCTATGAGCGGGCCCGCACCGATCTGGTGGCGGGCATCTCCCACGACCTGCGCACCCCCCTCACCTCGATGAAGGGGTACATCAAGGGGATGCGGGACGGGGTGGCCAACACGCCGGAGAAGCGGGAGCGGTATCTGGACATTGCCTATCGCAAGTCCTGCGACATGGAGCGGCTGCTCCAGCGGCTGTTTTATTTCTCCAGACTGGAGACGGGGAACCTCCCCCTGTTTTTAGTGGACAGCGACCTGAACCATTTTGCCGGGCGCTTTGCCCGGGAGGCGGGGGAGGAGCTGGCCGCTTCCGGCGGCCAGGTGAACTTCCGTCCGGCGGAGGGGCCCCTGCCCGTGCGGGTGGACGAGGAGCAACTGCTGCGGGTGCTGAACAACCTAAAGGAGAACGCCCGGCGCTATGCCGGGGCACAGCCGCTGGTGCTGGACCTGTCCGTTCGGCGGGAGGGAAATCACGCCTGTCTCCGCTTTGCCGACAACGGCCGGGGCGTACCGGAGGAACAGCTGCCCCATCTGTTCCGGCAGTTCTGGCGGGGGGATCAGGCCCGGCGCAGCCAGGGGGGCGAGGGCAGCGGCCTGGGGCTGTATATCGTGAAATATGTGGTGGAGGCCCACGGGGGCACCGTGACGGCGGAAAACGACGGCGGACTGGCCGTTATCATCACCCTGCCCCTGGGGACAGAATCAGAAGAGAAGGAGGCCAACGGCCATGAGCAAGATTCTGATCGTTGAGGACGACCCGGAGATCGCCATGCTGGAGCGGGACTATCTGGAGATCGAGGGCTTTGAGACCCAGGTGACCGACAACGGCCAGATGGCCATCACCCAGGCGGTGACCGGGGACTATGACCTGATTTTGCTGGACCTGATGCTGCCCGGGTGCAGCGGCTATGACGTGTGCCGGGTCATCCGGGACAAGACCGACGTGCCCATTTTGATGGTCACCGCCCGGACGGAGTCGGTGGACAAGATCCGGGGCCTGGGGCTGGGGGCGGACGACTATGTGGCCAAGCCCTTTGACCCGGCGGAGCTGGTGGCCCGGGTGAAGGCCCACCTGGCCCGGTATCAGCGCCTGACCCAGGGCGGCCACAGGGCGGAAAACGGCCAGGTCATCCGGGTGGCCGATGTGGAGATCTATCCCCAGAGCTGGAAGGTGTACAAGGCCGGGCGGGAACTCAAAATGCCCAACCGGGAGTTTGAGCTTTTAAAGTTCCTGGCCGAGCATCCCAACATCGTCTTTTCCAAGGACCGCTTGTTCGAGACCATCTGGGGCTTTGACTATGTGGGCGACAGCGCCACCGTCACCGTCCATGTGGGCCGCATCCGGGACAAGATCGAGGACGACCCCTCCAAGCCCCGCATCATCGAGACCGTGTGGGGCGCAGGGTATCGGCTGAATGCAAAGGGGTAAAAAAATAAGCCTTCCCCACGCAGGGGGGAAGGTGCCCCGAAGGGGCGGATGAGGGGGACCTGCGGAGGTGCATCCGTTATCGACGGGCGGACACAGTACCCACGAAACCCACCCTCATCCGTCATGGCTGCGCCATGCCACCTTCCCCCAGGGGAAGGCTAAAAAAGCTCCGCCACGTCGGCGGAGCTTTTTGCTGTCTATTACTGTTCGCCGTGGTACCGCTTGGCGGCGGCGATGAAGTCCCGGAACAGGGGGTGGGCCTTGTTGGGGCGGCTCTTCAGCTCGGGGTGGAACTGGACGCCCACGAACCAGGGGTGGTCGGGCAGCTCCACGATCTCCACCAGCCGCTCGTCGGGGGAGAGGCCGGCCAGCTTTAACCCGGCCTGGGTCAGCTCCTGGCGGTAGTCGTTGTTGAACTCATAGCGGTGGCGGTGGCGCTCGGCGATCTCGTCTGCGCCATAGGCCCGATAGGTAAAGCTGTCGTGGTCGGTGATGCAGCAGGGATAGGCCCCCAGGCGCATGGTGCCGCCCTTGTCCGTCACGCCCCGCTGGTCGGGCATCAGGTCGATGACCGGGTGGGTGGTGGTCTGAGACAGCTCGCTGGAGTGGGCGTCGGCCATGCCGCACACATGGCGGGCAAACTCCACCACGGCCATCTGCATCCCCAGGCAGATGCCCAGGAAGGGGACTTGATTCTCCCGGGCAAAGCGCACGGCGGAGATCTTGCCCTCAATGCCCCGGTCGCCAAAGCCGCCGGGAACCAGCACGCCGTCTGCCCCCGCCAGCAGCTGGGCGGCGTTCTCGTCGGTGACGGTCTCGGAGTCCACCCAGCGGATCTTCACCTTCTGCTGGTTTTCAATGCCGCCGTGGGTCAGGGCCTCCACCACGGAGAGATAGGCGTCGTGAAGGGCCACATACTTGCCCACCAGGGCGATCTCCACCGTGCCGGTGGGGTGCTTGGCCCGATGGACCATGGTGGCCCACTCGGTGAGGTCTGGCATGTGGCAGATGAGCCCCAGGCGGCGCACCACCACATCGGCCAGCCCCTCCCGCTCCAGCATCAGGGGGACCTCATACAGGATGTCCGCCGTCAGGTTGGGGATGGCGTTCTCCACGGGGATGTTGCAGAAGAGGGAAATTTTCTCCAGGATGTCCCGGGGCACGGGGGAATCGCTGCGGCAGATGATCACGTCGGGCTGAATGCCCAGGGACAGCAGCTCCTTGGCCGAGTGCTGGGTGGGTTTGCTCTTCAGCTCGCCGGTGCCGGGGATGGACACGATGAGGGAGACGTGGAGGAACATCACGTTCTGGCGGCCCCGCTCGGCGGCCACCTGGCGGATGGACTCCAAAAAGGGCTGGGACTCGATGTCGCCCACGGTGCCGCCGATCTCCACGATGGCCACGTCGGTGTCGGGGGTATCCAGGGAGTAGATGTTCCGCTTGATCTCGTTGGTGATGTGGGGGATGATCTGCACGGTGCCCCCCAGATAGTCCCCCCGGCGCTCCCGGTTGAGCACGTTCCAATAGACCTTGCCGGAGGAGACGGAGGAGTTGAAGGTCAGGTTTTCGTCGATGAACCGCTCGTAGTGGCCCAGGTCCAGGTCGGTCTCCGCCCCGTCGTCGGTGACGAACACCTCCCCGTGCTGATAGGGGCTCATGGTGCCGGGGTCCACGTTGAGATAGGGGTCCAGCTTCTGCACCTTGACCCGCAGGCCCCGCTGCTTCAGCAGACGGCCCAGGCTGGCCGCCGTAATGCCCTTGCCCAAGCCGGACACCACACCGCCGGTGACGAAAATATACTTGACTGCCATATAGATTCCTCCGTTTTAGAATTGGAATAATAAAATTAGAGACCGTATGAAAGCCTTCTCCTGGGAGAAGGTGGCGCAGCACAGCTGCGACGGATGAGGGGAACGCTGCCGATGAGCAAGCATTTTCGACGGAAGAGCGGAAAGCCCTTTGGCGTTCCCCTCATCCGCCCCCTTCGGGGGCACCTTCCCCCAGGGGAAGGCAAAACATTACCCCCCAAAAAAGGGGAGGGGCACCCCTGGGAGAACCTTCTCCCAACGGGCGCCCCATTGCGCTTATCTGTGATAGAGTTTGTTGGTCTGATACTGGGGCTCGCAGGTGAGCTGCAGTCCCAGCTTGCGGTAGGTGATCTCGTCCGCCGGAGACAGGATGACGGAGCAGTGGGCCTGGCAGCCCTTTAAATCGGCCAGGGCCCGCAGGGCCTCGGCGGCCTTGGGCTCCGCGTTGGCGGAGGAGGCCAGGGCGATGAGCACCTCGTCGCTATGCAGGCGGGGGTTGTTGGAGCCCAGGTATTTCACCTTCACCGTCTGGATGGGCTCGATGGCCGACTGGGCGATGAGGTGGACCCCGTGGCCCCCGGCCCCGGAGAGCTTTTTCAGGGCGTTGAGCAGGGCGGCGGCGGAGCAGCCCATCAGGTCAGAGGTCTTGCCGCACACCAGGCTGCCGTCGGGCAGTTCGATGGCCATGGCGGGCTCGCCGGTCTCCCGGGCCACCCGGTTGGCCTCGGTGACCACGGGGCGGATGTCGGCGGTAACGCCGGCCTGCTGCATGAGCAGCTCCAGCTTATAGACGGCGCTGTCGCTGCCCTTGCCCTGGCGGCGCTCGCACAGGGCGTCGTAATACCGGCGGATGATCTCCTGCCGGGCGGCCTGCTGACAGGCCTGGTCGTCCACGATGCAGTTGCCCGCCATGTTTACCCCCATGTCGGTGGGGGACTGATAGGGGCAGCGGCCCAGGATCTGCTGGAACATGGCGGACAGGACGGGGAAGACCTCCACGTCCCGGTTATAGTTCACCGTGGTCTCCCCATAGGCCTGGAGGTGGAAGGGGTCGATCATGTTCACGTCGTCCAGGTCGGCGGTGGCCGCCTCGTAGGCCAGGTTCACCGGGTGCTTCAGGGGCAGGTTCCAGATGGGGAAGGTCTCGAACTTGGCGTAGCCCGCCACCACGCCCCGCTTGTGGTCGTGGTAGAGCTGGCTCAAGCAGGTGGCCATTTTGCCGCTGCCCGGGCCGGGGGCGGTGACCACCACCAGGGGGCGGCTGGTCTCCAGATACTCGTTTTTGCCAAAGCCCTCGTCGCTGACGATCTTGGAAATGTTGTGGGGATAGCCCTCGATGGGATAGTGGCGGCAGACCTTGATGCCCAGGCCCTCCAGCCGGGCCTGAAACAGGTCGGCGGCGGGCTGGCCGGTATAGCGGGTGACCACCACGCCGCCCACCGGCAGGCCCCGGCTGCGGAAGATGTCGATGAGCCGCAGCACGTCGCTGTCATAGGTGATGCCCAGGTCGCCCCGGACCTTGTTCTTCTCGATATCCCCGGCGTTGATGGCGATGATGATCTCCGCCTTGTCCTTCAGCTGCTCCAGCATGCGGATCTTGCTGTCTGGCTCGAATCCGGGCAGTACCCGGGAGGCGTGGTAGTCGTCAAACAGCTTGCCGCCGAACTCCAGATACAGCTTTCCGCCGAACTTAGAGATGCGGTCCCGGATGTGCTGAGACTGCATTTGCAGGTACTGTTGGTTGTCAAAGCCGACTTTTGCCAAGGCGATCTCCCCCTCTAAGAAAAAACTACACAATCATCAAATATTTTACCCCGCCCGGGGAACAGCGTCAAGAGGTTTTCCGCCGGGCGGCGGCCAAAGTCCGGCGGAATTTCCGGGAAAATTTCGATGATTTTTCTGTTTTCCTCTTTACTGCTGGTAATGCTTTCAGGTATACTATACCAAGTGTATTGCAAACTTTTGAGGTGACTGCTTGTGAACGAAGAATTTTCCCGCACCCTGTCCCTGCTGCGGCAGGAGAAGGGGGTCAGTCAGCGCGCCGCCGCGGGGGTGCTGGGCATCTCCCAGGCGCTGCTGTCTCACTATGAAAACGGCATCCGGGAGCCGGGTCTGTCCTTTGTGGTAAAGGCCTGCGACTACTACGGGGTGTCCGCCGACTTTTTGCTGGGCCGCACCCTCAGCCGCCAGGGCACTACCATCGCCCCGGAGGAGCTGTATGACCTGAGCGACGAGAAGGACAACTCCGTGCGGGGGGGCGTGCTGGCCCTGCTGTCCAAAAAGCTGCTGGTGAACTCGGTGGGCGCTCTGTTCGACCTGCTGGCCAAAACGGGCAGCCGGGATGCCATCCGTACCGCCTCCAACTATCTGTCCACCGCCCTGTATGTGGTCTATCGCCACCTGTATCAGGCCAACCCGGACAACAACCCGGACTTTTTCTCTGTCTCCCCCCAGCACTTCCACGCCGGTCTGGCCGATGCGGACATGAAGTGCTCCCTGGCCGAGCTGGAGGATGCCCTGGCCGCCCGGGTGAAGGAGAAGGGCCCGATGCCGTCTATGTCCAACAATGACCTGGTGAAGAGCTGCCCCACCCTCTACCCCTCCCTGCTCCAGGT
>PPYF01507411.1_pt1 | contig 13149 bp, 10 predicted proteins | sample 1559871 | NCBI WGS metagenome assembly PPYF01 (sample SAMN08240021, study PRJNA423297) | Human gut metagenome, whole genome shotgun sequencing project. | reverse complement strand
TTAAGTCTTATTTGTTACCGCTTACCGCGGCGACTTGTATATAATATCATCAGGTACACACATTGTCAACAACTTTTTTTAAAAAGTTTCAAAAAAGTTCAATTTTTTTCAATCATTGACTTTTAAGCGGGACTGACATGCCTGCGAAGCCGCTTGTTTACTGACTTTCTGCACATTTACATTGTAATCAGAAAGCAAAGACCTACTGTTATATTCCTATATGCATTTTTAGTAGGTGATAATTCTTGCTGGTTGAGATATTTTCAGAATAAAAGCACACGCAAACATCCAATACAGCTTATTGCGTAGGTCTCTGCTCTGAAACCATAGCAATATTATAAGAAAAACACCCACTAATTCTGTTATCCAATAGCTTCTAGTAGGCATTCGCCCCATAACACAGCACCTTAACACATCCCTATAACACATTCCCGTAACACATCTTCTCATTGCAATCTGCCATAACGCATTAACACATTTTCTCAATCACTCAAATATTGACATAGTAACAACATCAATATACTTTCGAAGCCACTTATTTACTGTCTTTTTTCATTATACCCATTAAATAAAGGAGGTCTTATGCGACCTCCCTGATTATTCCTATGCTTTTAATGCATTCTTAGCTTCATCTGTTATCTCTCTCTGATAAGCTATCTCATTTTCAATATTTCTTGCAACCTCATTAGCAGTATATGCTGCATCTATTACTTTCTTAAGCACATTTCCAACATCATCTGCTTTTTCCTTCTGCTTTGATGAATTATCATAAATATTCTTCATAGCTGTGACCGTTTCATCAACCGAGGTCTGTACTTTAGTAATTGTGTCTGTTATCTCTTTGGACGACTTAGCTGACTGAGCAGCAAGATTTCTTACCTCACTGGCAACAACAGCAAATCCCCTGCCATGTTCACCGGCTCTTGCGGCTTCTATTGATGCATTAAGTGAAAGTATATTGGTTCTGTTAGATATTGAACTAATAACAGCTGCAAATTCTTCAATCTTCTTAGACAAAGCTTCAAGTTCTTTAATCTTAGCTGAAGACTCCTCCACAACTTTATTCATTGATTCTATCATTCCAAGAATCTCTTCTACACTTGACATGCTTTCCTTAACCAGATTAAGAGATGTATCTGACGAATTAATAACATCAAATGCATCTTTTTCAAGCTTTTCCTGAGAATCATCAAGTCCATTAAGAATATTGGTGAGATTATTCACCATTGCTTCGTTACTCATAAGTAATCCCCCATCCTGTGTATTTTATATCAGTTTAATTGCTTCCTGAACATTATTAACACCAATTATTTCAATTTTATCATTCTTCTTTATGTTTTTCAAGCATACACCCGGCAATATACATGTTTTACAACCAAGCTTAACAGCTTCATTAACTCTCTGTTGTGCCTGGCTTACAGCTCTCACCTCACCTGCAAGTCCAACTTCACCAAATATAACTGTCTTTTCGTCTATTGCCCTGTTCTTAAAGCTGCTCACAAGGGCCATCACAATTCCCAAATCAAGCGCTGGCTCACTTACTTTAATTCCACCTGCAACATTCACATAAGCATCACTGCCTGACATATGTATACCTGCTCTCTTTTCAAGAACAGCCATAAGAAGATTAACCCTGTTATAGTCAGTACCTGCAGCAGTCCTTCTTGCCATTCCAAAATTAGAATCGCACACCAGTGCCTGAATCTCTACCATTATAGGGCGTGTTCCTTCCAAAAGGCACACAACAACTGAACCTGATGCATTCTCTGGTCTTCCATTAAGCATATATTCTGATGGATTCTCAACTTCCGACAGACCGCTCTGCTGCATTTCAAATACACCAATTTCATTAGTTGAGCCAAATCTGTTTTTTACGCCTCTTAATATCCTGTATGAAGCATATCTGTCGCCTTCAAAATAAAGCACCGTATCAACCATATGCTCAAGCATTCTTGGTCCGGCAACTGTTCCTTCCTTGGTAACATGTCCTACAATGAATATAGTAATGTTCAGTCCCTTCGCAAGCTGCATAAGTATTGATGTTGTCTCTCTTACCTGAGAAACACTTCCCGGTGCTGCTGCCACATCTTCTTTATACATAGTCTGTATCGAATCAATTATCACAATCTCAGGCTTATTTCTTGTAAGAATATCTTCTATGTTATCTAAGCTTGTCTCACATAATAACTTAAGTGTTCCACTGCATTTGCCAATTCTGTCTGCCCTAAGCTTTATCTGCTTAAGCGATTCTTCACCGGATATATAAAGTACATCTTTTCCTTCTGCTGACAGGTTGTAACACATCTGAAGCAGAAGTGTTGACTTTCCTATTCCAGGATCTCCTCCTACAAGCACTAAAGAACCCGCAACAATTCCTCCGCCAAGTACCCTGTCTAGTTCAGCTATGCCTGTGGATGTTCTGTCATTTTCTTCAAAGCTTACACTATTTATTTCTACAGGAACAGGCGCTGATGATGCCGCTGCCCTCTGGCTTGTGCCTGCTATTCCTTTGGCTGACTTAGGTTTACTTACTGGTTCTTCTACAAATGTGTTCCATTCCTTACACGCCGGACACTGCCCGAACCATTTAGCAGACTCATATCCACATTCTTTACAAAAAAAAGCTGTATTCTTTGCCTTTGCCATATATCCCCCTAAAAAAGGCTGCCACAACATATAAATGTGTAGCAGCCCTGTAAAATCAAAATACTTTTAATTATAATCAAGCCTTCTTAATATCTACTTTAACAGGTTTCTCACCATCAAATTCAACTGAAAGAACAAGCTTACCACCCATATTAGTAGCCATTGTTCCTGCATCTTTATCGTTAATTCTGATATCATATGATGTACCTTCTTCAAGGCCTAATGTAATCTGTGCATCCTCATTACCTTCTACCATAAATGATACACTTGTGTCTGTTGCCTTAAAATCATTAACAGCTGTACCCGGAACAGATTCATATACAAAAGAGCCGTTCTTCTCAAGCTTTGTGATTTCGTTAAATGTCTTAACTTTGTATGTATCCCCACAATGTTCGAAATCTGGCAGCTTTGACTTGGTATCCAACTTATAATTACCAAAACTGATTGCTCCATCCGCTTCTGAACGAATCAATTCATTTACTACTGGCATATTATTATCCTCCTATATGTTACGATATGTATGTACTGATTATACAATAAACTGACAAAAAGCGCCAGCAATTTGTCAGTTGTTTATTGTTTATTTATTAATTTATTTATTCATTCCTCTCTTGAGAGTAAAGTTAAGCTTATTGTCCTTTACAGTTATCTTCACTCTATTGCCAGCGTGGACTTTTCCCATAAGAATCCGCTCTGCAAGAACATCTTCAACCTCATTCTGGATTGTACGGCGTAATGGTCTTGCACCATATTTAGAATCATAACCCTTATCAACAAGCCACTGTCTAGCTGCATCATCAAGCTCTATTGATAATTTCATCTGTTCCATAATACGCTTATTGACATTGGCAATCATTATATCGACAATCTGTGCTATCTGCTCTTTTCCAAGAACATGGAATACAACTATATCATCTATTCGGTTAATGAATTCTGGCTTGAATATTCTCTTAACCTCGTCCATAACCTTGCCCTTCATCTCCTCATGATTCTGCTGCTCAGTCATTCCTGACGAGAATCCCAGTGATTTAGGTGATACAATATTTTCAGCTCCAGCATTGCTAGTCATTATAATTATAGTATTCTTGAAATCTATAACCCTGCCTGTTGAATCAGTGATATGCCCGTCGTCAAGCACCTGTAAAAGTACATTAAATACATCCGGGTGGGCTTTCTCAACTTCATCAAAAAGAATTACAGAGTATGGATTTCTTCTTACCTTCTCACTAAGTTGTCCTCCCTCATCATATCCTACATATCCTGGAGGTGAACCTATAAGCTTTGACACTGTATGCTTCTCCATAAATTCTGACATATCAACTCTTATAAGAGAATTCTCTGTACCAAACATTGCATCTGCCAGTGCCTTTGAAAGTTCTGTTTTTCCAACACCTGTAGGTCCTAAGAAAAGGAATGAGCCAATTGGTCTGTCAGGATCTTTAAGTCCCACTCTTCCTCTTCGTATTGCCTTAGCAACAGCTGCAACAGCCTCGTCCTGTCCTATAACCCTGTTGTGTAAAGTTTCTTCCAGTTTCATAAGACGCTCAGACTCTGCCTGTGCAATTCTCTGTACAGGAATTTTTGTCCATGTCGATACAACAGAAGCAATCTCATCTTCATCGACAATAAGATTATTCTTATTGATACTATCCTGCCACTGCTTTGTCATCTTTTCAAGCTGTTCTTTTTTCTTTAACTGTTTCTTCTTAATTTCACCAGCCTGCTCATAAGCTTCTGACTTTATTGCTTCTTCCTTATCCTTGGTAAGCTGTTCTATCTGTGCCTCTAATATCTTAATCTCATCAGGCATTACATATGCATCAAGCCTTGTCTTAGAAGATGCTTCATCAATAAGATCAATAGCCTTATCAGGAAGGAATCTGTCATTGATATATCTCTTAGATAACTTAACAGCTGCAACTACTGCCTCATCTGTAATTGTAACATGATGATGCTCTTCATACCTGCCCTTAAGGCCTCTTAATATCTGAATTGCCTCTTCTGCCGTAGGTTCTTCAACCTTAACAGGCTGGAATCTTCTCTCAAGAGCAGCATCCTTCTCAATATGTTTTCTATACTCCTCAAGAGTTGTAGCACCAATAAGCTGGATTTCTCCTCTTGCAAGGGATGGCTTTAATATATTAGACGCATCTATTGCTCCCTCTGCTCCTCCAGCACCTATTATTGTGTGAATCTCATCCAGAAAAAGTAATACATTTCCAGCATTTTTAACCTCTGCTATTACCTTCTTGATTCTTTCCTCAAATTCACCCCTGTACTTAGAACCGGCAACCATACCTGACAAATCTAATGTCAGAAGACGCTTGTCCTTAATTGTCTCAGGCACATTTCCTTCAACTATTCTGGCTGCAAGTCCTTCTGCTATGGCAGTCTTACCAACTCCCGGTTCACCTATAAGGCAAGGATTATTCTTAGTTCTTCTGCTCAATATCTGAATAACCCTCTGAATCTCTTCTTCCCTGCCAATAACAGGGTCTAATCTGCCTTCTCTTGCCATCTGTGTAAGATCCCTGCTGTACTGGTCGAGAGTTGCCGTGCTTTTTTTATCATTCCCTCTTGGTCTTCCATTCTGAAAATCTTCTTTAACCCTGCCGGCATCTTCTCCCATAGCCATAAGAAGATCAACATACATCTTCTTGACAGGAACCCCTATAGTATTAAGAAGCCTTGAAGCTACGCTGTCTGTTTCTTTTATTATTGCTATTAAAATGTGTTCTGTTCCTATAAGCTCTGACTTAAATCTTGCTGCCTCTCTTGCTGCATTATCGAGTATATGTCTAACCCTTGGAGTATATCCTGATGGTTCTTTGACATTAACTACACTATCTGGTGCTATAAGCTGGCACACAAGATTAATTATCTTCTCATCCGTAATATCATTGCTAAGAAGAACTGAAGATGCAAGTCCGCCCTCCGCTTTAATAAGTCCTATAAGAAGATGCTCTGAACCTATATAACCATGACCTAACATAGCCGCTGTATCTGCCGCATAATTAAGTGCCTCCTGCGCTTTGCTGGTAAATCTGCTCTGCATATCTATAACCCTTTCTATGATTGATTTCGTAAATATCTGTTAATGTATTGTTGGAAGATGTTCTCTTATAAAATCAGCTCGTGACACTTCCAGTTCCTCTTCATTCATATCCTTGTTAGAAATCATAAGAAGATTTGCCGGATGAATTCCAATCATAAGCTGATATATATTACTCTCATCAAATCCGTCAGCCTTAATAAGCCCTGATGCAAGTCCGAATCTTATCTGGGAAAGCAGCAGTTCTCCATCATTAAGTGTAACCTTTCTGGCATATTTTAACACACCATATGACCTGTACACCATATCAAGTGCTGTCATTTTTCTTTTTGTAATATACTGCTTCCTGTAATTTCTTTCCTGTGCAATAATCTGTTCTGCTATATTATCCAGATTGTCAATTATATCTTTCTCACTCTTTCCAAGTGTTACCAGATTAGTAAGCTGGTATATATCACCTAAAGCTCTGTTATTGTCACCCTCCATTGCTTTTAGCACAAGTCCGAATCTTCCAACCTCAGGAATCAGCCCTGATATTTTATCATTTCCTGCAAGTGCTGGCAAATGTAGCATATAACTTGCTCTCATTCCTGTACCTGCATTAGATGGAAGGGTTGTAAGATAGCCAAACTTCTGATCATACGAATAGTCAAGTACATCTCCGATAACATCATCCATCTTATCAGCCAGTGTATAAGCTTTCTGCATATTCATTCCGGCAGCAAATGCCTGTATTCTTATATGATCCTCTTCATTAATCATTATTGACACATCTTCATCAGGTGCAACAAATCCTGCTGCGTAATCCTGCTTTTCAAGATACGGACTTATAACATGTCTCTCCCTCATGCCCATCTTCTGATAAGCATCAAGATAGTCAAAATTATATGAATTATAACCGCTTATTGGCGATATTGTCTTTAACTGGTCAGTAACATTTTTTACCAGCTTTTTAGCATCTGTGTCTGACATCTTGTAAGAAAAATTATATCCATTAATATTACGGGCAAGCCTTACTCTGCTTGATATAACAACATCAGAGTTATTGCCGCCCTCTTCAAACCATCTAAGCATCGTGACCGCCTCCCTGTGTTGAATCATCCGTATTATCCATTTTCTTTAACTGGTGAATCATGTCCCTTAATCTGGCTGCCTCTTCATAATTCTCTATCTCAACAGCCTCTCTTAACTTTATCCCCAGTTCCCTGATACGACTTTCATAATCATCATTTTCATCCTGCATGACTGGCAGAGTATCTGTCTCATTATTTTCATCAGACAGCCCTGAGTATTTCTTATATATCTTTCCCCTATGAACTGAATCTCCATGCAGTCTTTTCATATTATCCTCAATAAGAGGTCCGAATACCCCATAGCACTCAGCACAACCAAATTTACCAACCATAGTAAATTCATCAAATGTCATTCCACAGCCTGGACATCTGATATGCATCATAGGTCCGTCTTCCACCTGAGCTGAATTACCAGCCAGCAGACCCGTCAGAAGCCTTACAAATGGAAACTCTGCATCCGAACTGTCTGACATTCCTGAAAAATTAAGTCTTCTTGCACAATCCATGCATATATGGTGTTCCTTCTTAACTCCGTTAATTATTTCTGTATAATGAATTGAAGCTTCATTCTGATGACAATTCTCACAAAGCATATTATTCCTTTCCAGTCAGGAATCACATTCCTGCTTTATTCAAATACTCTCATCTTAGTTAAAGCATAGTAAGGGCCAAAATATGTTATTAAAGCAACCATAAAGGCTATTACCAGTGCCAGAACATTAGATGATGTAAGTGTATACATTCCCTTATATGAAAGCCATGTAAACACGCCCATTATAAGTGCCGATATACCTGGTTTTGCAAATATACTTATATACGGCATCGTATAATCAATCTCCTGATATAAGGTTCTGAGATTAAGTATAAATATTAATATTGGAAATGTTGCATTACCTATAACAACTGCATATATTCCTAATGCCGAAAACTTAAGAAGAACAAATACCAGCACAATATGAACAGCAAGTGATATAGATGAGTGTATCATCGGTACATTTACACGGTCAATTCCCTGCAATGCTGTACTTGTAACTGTAGAGAGTGTATAGAATACCACCGCAATTGCACCTATTTTTAACATCATTCCACCCTGGGCACTGTTATAACGTGAAAATAACAGCTTTATTATAGGCTGACCTATAACAAACAACCCTACAAATGATGGAACAGCAATAAACATGTTAGTCTTTAATGTCTTAGTAATCTTATCATATATAGAATCATAATCCCTGTCTGTAAATGATGCAACAACGCTAGGCAGCATCGAAGCAGACATTGCAGATGCAACCCCCTGTGGAATTCCTATAAGCAGGCTGTAGCTTGAACTGAAATTACCAAGATCCATAGATATGCTCTTAGTAATATCTCTTCCAACCATTATATTGCTAAACATTACATCGTCTATCAAAGCACTTATCTGATAAAATGTCTGTCCAAGTATAATTGGTATCATTGTATATATGATTATCTTACAAATCTGCCCTGTGCTCTGGTTCTCTGTATGTCTGTCTTTTCTTTTCAGTCTGTTAAATGTCGGTGTATATACCGCATACAAAAATCCCATGAATAAAACAGCCGTAAGTGCTCCCATCGCAGTACCAAGCGTACTTCCTGCCGCTCCATATGCAGCCACATCAGGTGATGAAGCAAATGCTTTCATCATTCCATATCCTGCTGCAATACTAACAATCGCATTAACAATCTGTTCAAGTATCTGCGATACCGCAGTTGGAATCATTGTACTCTGTCCCTGAAAGAATCCTCTTATAACCCCAAGAATTGCAACAAGGAATATTGTCGGTGCAAGAATCCTTAATGGAACCGCAAGTCCTGGAAGTCCTCCTCCATATATAACATTCTCTATAAATGCAGCGCCAAAAAATACAAGAAGTGCTGCGATACCTCCTGTACACACTGCAACCATTAAAGAACATCTTAATACTTTAGCAGCACTTTTATATCTTTTCTTTGTAAATCTTGCTGACACAAGCTTTGATACAGCCATTGGCAGTCCGTACGAAGACAACACAAGCATTATATTATATATGTTGAAAGCAGCTCCATATATACCATTGCCTTCACTTCCTATAATGTTAACTACAGGAATTCTGTAAAGCATGCCTATTATCCTGACAAGAATACCTGCAATTGCAAGAATACTTCCATGAACTATAAAATTACGTTTATTAGACTCCGACATATTCATCTCCAAATCTTATGTAATAATTGTTTTCGAATTAGATTTTACATCTTATATACAATAAAATCCATAAATTTTTTGTTAAAAAAGCCGTTCCAACCACATACGATTAGAACGGCTTATATTTTTATATTAATTAATTAAGAAATCAGCCAGCATCCATGTACCATTCTGTTTTACAAATGTATATGTAAGCGATGTTTTATATGTTGTATTACCTGTCTTGTAATCAACATAAAGGTCATAATAAACATCACATGAGAAACATTTGTCTGAATACTTTCTGAAATTAGTAATAGATTCATTGTTGAACTGATAAGTATATGACTTACCCCAGAGGTACGCCCATATAGCAGGAATATCACTGACATACTCAGCTGCAGTACCAACCATATAGCTTGAAAGCTTAGAAAGACTTCCCCTGTTGATAATATAAGCTCCATACTGTTCCGCTATTGTATATATCCTTGATTCCATACTTTTATACAATTCATCATCCGATGGATAGTAAATTGTATATCCTGTCTTCTTGTCATAATCAACTGTCAGATCTTTACCATTAAGCTTTGCTGTTATATCAGGCTTTGCTATAAGCTGTCCTACATCATACACATCATTAGTTGGTACCGTAACATAATCTGATACATGCAGACAAGGTGCAAACTTAACTTCTGACTCTGTCTTGTATGTATCAGTAACCTGTACTCCATTAATATAAACATCAGCACCTGTTGGAGCTGTTATTTTAACTTCTGCAAGGTTCTTTGTAAAATCTCCAAAAGAAATAGTTCCAAGAGTCCATTTATTAAATTTATGTGCATTCTTTCCTGCCGATTCAAGTTCAACCTTTGCTATCGGCGTATCACCTGCATATACTACATACACAGGAGTTTTTTCAGAATATTCACCAGCCTTTTTCTTATATGATACTGTACCGTCATTTAACCTGTCTGTAAAATATGCTGCTATCGTATCATTCGTTTCAAACTCATTTACTTTCACGTCATTATCTGATAAAAGCTTTCCAATCCCATCAGGAGTAAACTGATTCACAATCTTATCCATTGTTCCTGATGGCATTCCCTCTTCATAATCTTTTAAAAGACTATGAAGCATAATTAATGTAATCACACCTGCCAGAAGAAGAATCCCGCAGTATATACATAAGAATTTTTTAAAATTTGAAAGCTTCTTTTTTCTTTTATTATTTCGTGGCATACTACTTTTCTCCTCCTTACTTAATTAAAAATGCTGTCGGACAGCTTCTTGGACCTGTTGGTGAATATGGTACATTTATTACTTCACCATCATAATACATCTGTGTTGATGTTCCACCATCCATTGTAGATGCATTTACAGCTCCATACTGTGCCATAATATCCTGTAGGTCTGAAAATGTAGCACCTATACTGTTAGGCTGTCTTCCATCTACTGCAAGAAGAAGAATCTTTCCATCTGCTGTCTGTCCTATGGCAGTTCTTGGATTAGTTCCCCCTGCAATACCAACAATATCCTGAGCCTCTCCATTAACAATAAGAAATGGACCAATATGATTGCTTATGCTTACGCAGTCTCTTATATTAAGTTCCTTTGCCTTTGCAGCATTCATATTACCAAGAACAAGCTTATTATCAAATGTAATTCCGGTAACATGAGATGTTCCACCATTATCATTAAGAATCTCTCCGTCTTTCATTACAAGGCCAATCGGCATTGCTGTATAAGTTGTTTCTCCATCAACAAATTCTCCGCCATTAACTCCTCCGATTGCATCATATCTCTTTGCAATATCTGCAACAACCATTCCATTTCCATTGGTAAATTCAGGAACTGTTCCCACAAATAATCTGCTTGGATCTTTTACAATCATGAGTTTTCCAGAATATGTAGCACCCTTTACATCTACAATCTCAATATCAGGAGTTTCCGGATCCTGGGCTGCTGTATCAATATTTACAAGTCCCGCATCTGTTATCTCATCTGTATCTTTAATTGCGTTATTGGCCTTAATCTGGTCTATCTCATCCTGAGAGCAGAACCAGTTAGCAAGAAATCCTATTGCACTTGTCTCCTGTACAGAAAGTACAAACTGAATCTTTGCTGTCTTAGACGGTCCATACACAAGCATTGCCATAACAGCATACAGAAATATCACCAGAATAAGAATAGTTGACAAAAGTGTCGCACCGACTCTTCCTGCCCATACAAGAACTGGATTCTTCTTTTTATTTTTATTTCTTTTATTAGATGCGTTGCCACCTCGTGGCTTATCGTTACCATACGACTTTTTATCTTCATAGCTGTCATCTAAAACGTCAAATGGATCAAAATCATCAATATCTTCAAGTTCAAAATCATCAACGATATCTATATCGTCAATATTATTCTTTCTTTTTGCCACTATAACTTCCTCCTAAACCGTTACTTAAAAACCCATCTTTTCTGAATCTGATAACTTACAAAGAACAATGCAAGATCAATTATTATCTTGGCAATTCCTGAAAGCACAATGCTTAATGCCAGCAGCTTTGTAGCAATATACACCAAAGCATAAGAACAAGCAAGCTGACAGAACCATAAAATGTAATATCTTACCACCGTCTGTTTAAGACCGGACTGTGATTTAAATACTGCATTTCTGTTAAGCGAGAAATTAAAAACTGATGAAAGCACTCTTGCCGCTGCTGTACTTATGAATATTCTTAAGCTGACTGTAAGCCCTATAAGCACAAATTCAAGCACATTAAATATTATATTATCTATAGCCCACGAAGTAATAGAGCTTCCTACATATTTCATGCCTGTGCTTTTAAATAAATATTTAAATATCACTTTGTATATCTTAATTGAATCTTTGACAGGATTAAAATGTGATGATGAATTATCTTCTATGTACACAGTTTCTATCGATTCTTCCTGAAATCCAATATTATACTTTTTGAAAGCAAGCAGCATATTAGTCTCATACTCAAATCGTTCGCCTTCTACCTTGTCAAATGTCTCAAGGTACTTGTAAGGTATTGCTCTTAAGCCGGTCTGGGTGTCCGAAATATTCAATCTGCAAAGCACCTTAAACACTCCACTAGTCATATTATTACCAAATTTACTTCTTGCCGGTACATCATCACCAGTAAAATCCCTTACGCCTAAAACGACATTGCCTGTACTGACCATAGTTTCACTGCATTTCTTAATATCTTTGGCACGATGCTGATTATCACCATCTACTGTCACAACTCCATCAATATCTTTTCTATTCTCAAGGCAGAATTCAAATGCAGTCTTCAAGCCTCTTCCTTTTCCCTTGTTAACTTCATGTGTAAGAATTGTACATTCACTATGTGCTGCTACTTCATTAAAAGGAGCCATATGTTCCTCATCACTTCCATCATTAACAATAATGATGTCCTTAAAGCCTTCTTCAAGTAAAGCATCAACTACAGCTACAAGCTTATTATCAGGATTCAGTGACGGTATAATAACCGATACTTTCATAATATTCATCCCACTCTTTGCTAATATTTATAGTGCTTTTCCATTTAAACGCACCGTATTTAGAATATAATAATTTCCTAAAGATTGCAATAAAAATTTCATATACTGTGTAACAGGGTCATGCTGTAAGCCATAATATTGTATTGTAGATTAATTTTGGAGGACTTTTACATGAGTGATTTAGCAGCAACAAACTGCGGAGGATGCGGAGGATGTGGAGATAACTGCAATTCTATTGTATGGATTATCATTCTCCTTCTCCTCTTTGACGGAAATAACGGATGTGGATGCAACAATGGTTGTGGAAATGGTTGCAATTCCTTCTGGATTATAATTCTCCTCTTCTTCTGCTGTGGATGTGGCAATGGAACTAACTTCCTCAATGGCTTTGGTTGCGGATGCAACAGCGGATGTGGATGCAACAGTGGATGCGGATGCCAGTAATTATTTAATATGGGGCTGCCTTAAACGGCAGCCCTTATATATTAATTATTATTATGTTCCATCATACATTTTCCATCTATTTCATATATGGTATTCTCTTCTTCAACAAGTATATTGCCATTGTCCTGAACATCCATATTAATTACCATATCATAATTCCTTTTTTATATATTATATGGGCTTATTTATTAATTGCTAAGACTTACAGGAATAATTAAGACATATAACCTAATATATAT